>Ga0247723_1000838_pt1 | contig 19471 bp, 30 predicted proteins | sample MSEWelMarce5H_FC_FD_189079 | JGI IMG/M metagenome (GOLD analysis project Ga0247723, IMG submission 189079) | Subsurface sediment microbial communities from gas well in West Virginia, United States - MSEEL Well Study Marcellus 5H_FC | ecosystem: Environmental > Terrestrial > Deep subsurface >... | reverse complement strand
TGCTTATACCTTCTTGTTCCCTCGTGTCAAGATCAATTCCGCTGATGTTGGTGTCGATGGCCCAACTAGCCGTATTATCAAGATGTCGTTTGTGTCGCTGTTTGATACAACTCAGGCAACTAACTTGAAGATTACGCGCCCAGCATAACTAGATCGTAGCTAAGGCTACCCAGTAATCCCTAGAGATAGGGTAGGGAAGACGCAGGTGTCGGGTCTTGCGTCTTCCTGATTTAACTATAACCCGACTACAATTTAACCCGAATAAGGATACCCCGACATGGACTTGATGGACCTAACCCCTAAGACTGATATTATTGTTGTTACGATTAAGCACCCTTCCACAGAAGAACCTCTCAAGAATGAAGATGGTTCTCCTATGACGATTACAGTATATGCTCCATACTCTAAAGAGTATAAAACTGTTGTTCACGGAATTGCTAATAAGCGCCTACAAGCTGCTTCTAAGAACAAGAAATCCCTAGACTATACTATGGAAGAACTTGAAGCAGCTAATCTGGAAAGTCTTGCTAAGACCACTAAAGAATGGAATATTACCTATGGCGGTGAAGTTCCTAAACTGACTGAGGCAAAGGCTAAAGAGGTATATGACAAAGTATTCTGGATTAAGGCTCAGATTGAAGGGGCTGTAGAAACCTCTATGGATTTTATGAAAGCCTGATAGACGACCTTTGCCAATGGGCAGAGCATCAGTTCAAGCTAAATAAAGCAGATAAAGATGGTATCTCTGAGAGAAGCCACCTAGAACAAGTTGAAAGGCAGACTGGACGTAAGATCGAGGCATTGGAATCTCCTAGAGACTTCCCTAGGCTTTTATCACACGTCTGGTCTGCCTTTATTAGTTTGAACGACAGTCGAACATCAGGCTTTTCTGGTCCTAATCCTATTACATACGAACAAATACTCGCTTGGAAACAAATTACTGAGCAACCGTTAGCGTCTTGGGAAGCAGAAGCCATCAAGAGATTAGATAAAGTTTATATGGGAGTCTATGATGGATGATCTTAAGTATGTTTTTACAGTTGACGACAAAGATATTATAGCGACCATTAAGAACCACGAGGTTCTTGAAAAAAGAGTTGGTTCGCTTACCAAACAATATGCAGTATTAGACAAGGCTCTTAATGAGGGTAGGATAGACCTATTAGACTATGCTAAAGCTGTTCAACAACTTGATAAACAGATTGCACGCGTAGAGGGCACCCTAAAAAAAGGTGGCTCTGCTGTAAATCAACTGGCTACTGGGATGAATGTCTCAGGAAAAGCTGGTCGTAATATGGAACTCCAGTTTCAACAAGCTGGCTACCAAATTCAAGACTTTATTGTTCAGGTACAGGGTGGTGTAAATCCTCTTATTGCATTCTCTCAGCAAGGCTCTCAGTTGGCTGGTTTCTTTGCTGGTCCTTGGGGCGCAGCCATTGGCCTTGGTATTGCTGCTTTCTCGTCTCTCGCAATGGCTTTGCTATCCACTACAGAAGCGGCATCTGAAACTACGGATGTTTTTAATAAACTTGCAGAAGCTACCCATCAACTTTGGGTAGAAAGAATGAAACTGGCTGATTCTAAATTTGATGAAAACTTAATTGGAACCCAAGATGAATTAAAAAAGCTAACTGCTGCTTATAATAGTGCAAAAGCCGCCGCAGAAAGTCTTGCTTTAGAACAAAGTTATATCGGAACAGATATTACCACAAACATTTCTGATGGCAGGGCAGCACAAGTCGCTGCCGAAGCTGCATTAAAAGAGGCAGAAGGTAAACTTAAATCCTATAATATTCAAAAAGACCTACTCTTAATTGCTGAAACACAAAAAACACTTGATGAGCAATCTGCAAAACAAAGACTTTCAGATCAAGATGCTTATTTTGATAAATTAAGAGCAGAAGCCGAAGCAAGAAAAAAGATTTCTGATGATGTTGGTAAAGCATATCTTGATGCCCTTAAACTAGGTAAGGTTGATTCAAGTAGTGGTATTGATAAAGCAGCAGAAGCAGCTAGAATCCTTTCCGAAAGATTGCATATTTCTTTAGCTGCTGCTAGAGACATGGTTAATCTTGCTGCCAATGCTTTACCTATGACAATGGCCCCCAGTAATCCTACAGGGTGGGCCGAAAATAGCTTAGGTTTTGTGGACCCTTCTAAATTAGTTTATACACCCCCTGTTTCAACTTCTAGCGGGGGCGGTGGTGGCGGTATGGGTGGAGAAACTCAAGAACAATACCTAGCCAAACTTAATCTTGAATACGAGACAAAAAAGAAGTCTCTTGGACTTACAGACGAACAAGTCAAACGCACTGAGTTCTTGTTTAGCCTAGATGAAAAACTAGCTGACATGAAGACTAAGCGGTCTGAGGTAGAAATCGAGACTGAGAAACAGAGGGCTATTGCAGCTTACGATGCTTATGCTGCTGCTGAAAAACAAGCTGCTATTATGAGTACTGTAACGAGCTCGCTTGAGAATATGTTTATGTCGTTTGTGGACGGAACTAAGTCTGTTGGGGATGCCTTCAAAGGTATGTTAAGAGACATTATCTTGCAAATCTATCAAGAGCAAGTTGCTAAAACTGCTGCCACTGGTATTGGAAACTTCCTTAGTGGGTTGTTTACATCCGCTAATGGTAACGTCTTTCAAGGCGGTAGTCATGTTAGTGCGTATGCTAATGGTGGTGTTGTTGGTTCCCCTACTTACTTCCCCATGTCAGGTGGTAAGACAGGTCTGATGGGTGAAGCTGGTCCAGAAGCTATTATGCCTCTTAAGCGTGGTTCTAATGGTAAACTTGGTGTTCAAGTAGACGGTAATAGTGGGGGTAGTGTGGTTGTCAATCAGACTTTCAACTTCTCTGCTAATGGTGACGAAAGTGTTAAGAAGATCATTGCTCAAGCTGCACCACAGATTGCTCAAATGACACAACAAAAAATCATGGATAGTCGTCGTCGTGGCGGCTCTATGAAAGCAGCATTTGGTTGAGGATATAACATGGCTATGAGTTCCTACTATCCCCTAAGTACTCCAACTACTATAGGGATTGAGAACATTACAATTCGAGCAGTTAATGCTGTGGCTACTTCTCAGTCCCCCTTTACATACAAACAACAGATAGTTTCCCACCAAGGACAACGATGGGAAGCCTCTGTCTCTATCCCCTCTACTCGTAGGGACTTGTCTGCTGAGTGGACTGCTATGTTAGTGGCACTTAAAGGCCAGACTGGAACCTTCCTTCTTGGCGATCCTGACTATGCTACCCCAAGGGGAAGTGTGTCTAGTTGTGTTGTTACTGGAACCGCTGGAAGCGAAACTGCTTCTGTTATTATGACAGGAACACTTAAAGCGGGGGACTATATTCAGTTGGGGGCTGGGAGTTCTGCTAGGCTGCATAAAGTTCTTCTTGACAAGACTGGAAACGGTTACTTAGAAATTTGGCCCAATCTGCGTAATACCTATACAAGTCAAGCTGCTATCTTTAACAATGCTAAAGGTCTTTTCAGACTAAATAAAAATGTCAGTGAGTGGTCCATAAATAATGCTAGTGCATATGGTATTAGCTTTGAAGCTGTAGAGGTAATCGTATAATGACCGATAAGAAGATTTCAGAACTAACTTCTATTACAGGCGCTGTCCTAAGTGACACTGACCTTATTCCTGTTGTAGACGTTAGTGTCTCAGAGACTAAGAAGATTACTTTTGCTGAGTTTAAGAATGCCTTAGATACTAGCACAGGTTTTGTTCGTCTTACTGGCGACACTATGACGGGAACCCTTGTTGCGCCTTCTGTTACTGTAACTGGCAATAGCACCCTAGGTAATGCAACTACTGATACAGTGACTATCACTGCCGAGGTAGCATCTAACTTGAACCCTTCGGCAGACAATCTTTACGATCTTGGCGCTGTTGGTGGAGAGTGGCGTAACCTATACGTTACTGGTACTGCTAATATTGATTCTCTAGTTGCAGACACTGTTGATATTAACGGTGGAACTATCGACAGCGTTGTTATTGGTTCTGCTTCTGCTGCGGCTGGTGCATTCACTACCCTGTCGGCCTCTAGCACAGTGTCTGGAACAGGTTTCTCTACCTATCTAGCCTCTCCACCAGCTATCGGTTCTACTACTGCTGCTGCTATTACTGGCACAACTATCACTGGCACTTCATTTGTATCTTCTGGTGATATGAGTTTTGGAGATAATGATAAAGCCTTTTTTGGTGCTTCTGATGACCTTTCAATTTATCATAGTGGGGCTGCTAGTTTTATTTGGCACACGGGTGTAGGGGATTTGCTTATCGCAGCAGATGACCTTACCTTTGTAAATGGTGCAAATAGCGAATTAAAAGCAAAGTTTATCACTAACGGTGCGGTTCAACTCTATCACGACAGTTCCTTAAAGTTTGCTACTACAGCTACTGGTGCTAATATTACTGGCACTCTTTCTGCTGATACTGGTGCATTCACTACCCTGTCGGCCTCTAGCACAGTGTCTGGAACTGGTTTCTCTACCTACCTAGCTTCTCCCCCCGATATTGGTTCTACTGCTGCTGCGGCTGGTTCATTTTCTGCTATCTCAATGCCCGCTGGAGCAACGGGAGACAGAGCAATAAAAGTTGGTAATGGTAGGACAGGTACGGGCAACAGCTATGTGGACCTTATTGGAGATACCACCTATCCTGCCTTTGGTACTCGACTTATTAGGTCTGGTGGTGGGGCAACTACGCTTTCCCATCGGGGAACCAACACCATGACCATAGAAACGGTTGATGCTGCCGTCCTGAGTCTAGATACTACTGGTACGCCACGTATATCCATTGGCGCTACTGGTGTTGTCACTATCTCAAACTTGGCTGGTTCTGGCTCTCGTGCAGTGAACGCAAGTGCAACAGGTGTTCTTTCTGCCGCATCCGATAGTCGTCTAAAGCAAGAAGTTCCAACTGCTCCAATTCCGGGATTGGCAGAAGTCATGCAGCTTGAACCAAGAGCATACAAGTGGCTTGATGATATTGAAAACCGTGGAGATAACGCTGCCGTTGAAATTGGTTTCTTCGCAGATGAGGTCAAAAATATTATTCCTTCTGCTGCCCCAATGGGTAACGATGGATATTACGGCTTCTATGACCGTGCTGTGACTGCTGCCTTGACTAAAGCTATCCAAGAACAACAGGCGGTCATTGTGGCCCTTGAGGCTCGTATAGCCACACTTGAAGCAAAATTTGTTTAATTAACTAAAATCTAAATGACCCGATAGGAGACAGACTGTGAGCAGAGATTTACTACCTCATATTATTGAGGCTCTAAACAATGAAGTAATCTACCCTTTCTTTGCTCTTGAAATGCTTTTTGATGGCAACCAAACACTCCGCCTTTGGACAGGTGTAGGGACACTTATCTATGAAGGTAACAGTTGGTTTGGCACTGGTAATATGCTAAACATTGAATCTGTTCAGGAAACCTCTGAAATTTCAGCTAAGGGTGCATCTGTTACTCTTAGCGGGGTTCCCTCAGAAGTCCTATCACTGGCCCTCTCAGAGCCTTACCAAGGGCGGGTTGCTAACATTTACTTCGGAACCTTCTCGTCTGGTCAGCTTAAGACTGAGAGTTCTGACTTTATTCTTTTAGAAGACGATTCAATAATCCTTCTTGAAAGAACTGAGACAGGTTTTGCGAATATCTTTTCTGGTTATATGGACCAGATGAACATTGAAGAAACTGGTGAAACCTCAACTATCCAATTAAACCTAGAGAATAAACTTGTTGACCTCGAAAGAGCAAGGGTTGCCCGCTACACACACTCTTATCAGAAGTCCCTTTACCCAGCAGACCGTGGATTAAATTTTGTTGAGAGCCTTCAAACTAAAGTCTTTGCTTGGGGTAAAAAGAGTGAGAATTGAGTTTAAGCAAGAGTTCTTATCTCAAGTAGAAGAAGAATGTCAAGAACTGATTAGGTTGCATTGGGAAGAAATTGCCTTAAACAAAGATAAGATTAAACTTGACCCAGATTGGGAAGCTTATTATTATCTAGAGCAACAGGGTGCATTAAACATCTTTACTGCTAGACACAACGGAAAACTTATTGGCTACTTTTCTGTCTTTACAGCAAAAAATCCCCACTACAAAGACCATCTGTTTGCATCTAGTGATGTAATCTATCTACAAAAAGATTTTCGTAAAGGCTTTATTGGGGTTAAACTAATTAAGTTTGCAGAAAAGTGTTTGAGAGAGAATGGGGTATCTATTCTTAACATCAACACTACAGTTCATCAACCTTTTGATCCAATTCTAAGTAGGCTTAGATTTGATTTGGTCGAGAGGGTTTATTCTAAGTATTTGGGAGACTAAACATGGCTATGGCTGCTGGGGCGTTTATTTTAGGTTCTGCTAGTACGGCTGCTGCTGTGGCCACTTATGGGGCTTTTACAGTCTATGCAGTGGGTTTTGTTGCTACCACAGCCGTTACAAATGTGATTCTTAGGGCTTTAACACCAAAACCAAGTTCTGCTACAAACACTGGTGGGTATAATGTAACAGCTAATGGTACTGCACTAGACCATCAAATTATTTATGGTCGTGTGAAAATTGCTGGTGCTAGGGTATATGATAAAACCACTGGAACTGGTAACAAAATCTTACACAGGGTATTAGCTTTTTCTGGACATGAAATTCAATCCTTTGATCAGATTTACCTAAATGATGAACTTCTGACCCTTGATGGTTCTGGTAATGTAACCTCTCCTGCTCGTTACAATGGCTATGTTAAAATCAACAAACATCTTGGTGCCAGTAACCAAACGGCTGATTCTAATATGGTTGCAGACATTTCTGAATGGACCTCAGAACACAGACTTCGTGGGATTTCTTATCTATATGTTAGATACACTTTTAATGCTGACGTTTTCCCTAATGGTGTTCCAGAAATAACTGCTGTTATCAAAGGCAAAAAGGTATATGACCCAAGATCAGGACTGACAGCTTGGTCAGACAATCCTGCCCTGTGTATCAGAGACTATTTGACCCAGACTGGCTATGGAATGGGGGAACTTGCAGCTAACATTGATGATGATTTAGTTATTGCTGCTGCTAATGTTTGCGCCCAAACTAATACTACTGCTGGTACAACTCGTTATACTTGTAATGGTGCGTTTACGACAAGTGCCACTCCTTATGATATGTTGTCTTCTTTGTTGACCTCTATGGGGGGAACTCTGTGGTATGCTCAGGGTAAATGGAGAATGAAACCTGCTTATTGGACAACTCCTGTATTAACCTTAGACGAGAATGATTTACGTTCTTCTATCAGCCTTGTTACACGGCATTCTCGTAGAGACAACTTTAACTCTGTAAAGGGAACTTTTAGGGGAGAAGAATCTAATTGGCAGACAACAGATTTTCCAGCAGTAACTAACTCAGCCTTTGTTACAGCAGACAATGGACAGAGTTCTGTAGTTGATTTGTCGTTACCTTTCACTGACAACTCTATTGAAGCCCGCCGTATCTCTCGTATTGTTCTTGAAAGAAATAGACAGCAACTAACAGTCTCTGCAAGTTTTGGTCTTCGTGCCTTTGAAGTTCAAATTGGGGATAATGTCTATCTAGACAACACAAGATTTGGTTGGGATAATAAGGCATTTGAAGTTGTAGCTTGGACTTTTGGTTTAGTTAATGGGCTTGACCTTCAAGTTAATATGACACTAAGGGAAGTCTCAGCTAACGTATTTGATGAAATCAATGACGGGATTGTCTATGAACGAGACAACACAACCCTTCCCTCGCCTTTCTTTGTCCCTGCTGTTGGGGTAAACGTAACTGCCAGCGCACAAGTTTCTAATCAGAAGATAACTAACATTGCTGAGATTCTAGTTACCTCAGACAGTCCCGAATTTGTTGATAAAGTTGAATTGGAGTTCAAGAAAAATTCCTCGTCTGTGTGGAAATCTGCTGGAAATGGACCTCTTGGCGTCTTTGAGATAGTTGGTCTTGAAGTAGATTTCTATGACTTTAGGGCCAGAGCAGTAAATACTTTTGGTATCCGAGGTGATTTAACTACTCTTACGAAAGTTGAAATCAATCCCTTTACAGGACCACCTTCTGATGTAACAGGTTTCTTTATTGAGATAGCTGGTAATAGTGCTTTTCTTAAATGGGAACCTATTCCAGACCCTGACTTGTCTCACTATATCATTAAACACAACCCTGCTACCACTGGTGCTACATGGAACAATTCCTCTACTCTGGTCCAAAAAGTAGCAAGACCTTCTACAAGCGTGGCTGTCCCTGCCCGTTCTGGAACTTATCTTATTAGAGCCTTTGATAAAGAGGGTTTTTTAAGTGAACAAGATGGGTCTTTTGTTGTAGCTGCATCCCTTATTCCACCATTGGGGACATCAACAACAAAAACTGAAAACCCAACTTTTGCTGGAACTAAGACTAACGTAGTTCTGGTATCTAACAGTATTCAGATTGATGATACAACTGCTGCTACCCCAACAGGAACTTATTTCTTTAATAATAAGGCAGACCTTACTCTAGTTAGAAACGCTAGGGTTACTGGTTATGTAACCTTTAGTCGTAAATACGATGGTGCAAGTCTGTCTTGGGATAATATTCCAAACCTATGGGATAGCTGGCCAAATGTTTGGGATGATTGGACTGACCCAACTGCCTCTTTTGGTGGGGTAGATGTTCAAATTTATGTATCTTATACTGATGACGATCCTGCAAGTGGCGGGGCTGTTTGGTCTAATTATTACCTTGCTTCTGGCTCTTTCTTTATCGGGAGAGGTTTCAGATTCAAAGCTGTTCTTAGCAGCACTAATACGAATTATACCCCGAATATCACGGCACTTAGTGTCGTCGTAGAATACTAATAAGGATCACCGATATGAGTCAACATGACTATGATATTGCAAATGCTACTGCACCTAATGCCAGAGCAGATATTAACAATGCCCTAAAGGCTCTGGCATCTACGTCTTCTGGCGGAAGCGCCCCTTCAACTACATATGCCAATATGATCTACTACAACACTACAAATAATGTTCTCTATAAGAGAAACGAGGCTGATAGTGGATGGGTTAATCTTGGTACTGTAGACGAGACAGCTAATACTTTTACCCCAAGTTCTCTGACTTTTACCCCAGTTCAACAAGGTGGTGGTACGGGGCAAAATACCAATAAAATCTATCTTGGTTGGTCAGGCACTAACTTAAAAGTTCAAATTGATAGTATTGACCAAGGTGATATTTTAACGGATACAAATTTTCAAGCTAAACTCACTGATAAACTTGCTGCTGGAACCCTTAATGCCATAGGGACATATGCGTTTTTAGGTGCGGACATTAGTAATATAAACCTGTCTTCGGGTAGCAATGTCGCTGGTAGCAGCCTGAAATACGCATCACTTCGGTCAGAATATTACACTGGTGGTACAAGTGCTGCGCAATTTGAGTTCAGTGCAACATCACCATCTGGAACTTGGAAATTGCTGGGAGAGGCTTTTACTACCTCCCAAAACAACTTTACTAGTATCTTCTTGAGGGTTGCATAATGGAATACCGTAACGCAAAACACATTGGTCAAGGTCGCATTGACTGCGAGATTAATCATCCAGACTACGGATGGATTCCTTTTACTTGTGATCCAAAAGATACTGGTGCAAAGTTTGATGTTGTAGACCTTTATAGACGCCTTAACGCTGACCCTGCCACAGCCGCTTATATTCCCCCAACACAGGAAGAAGTAAATGCAGCAGCAGAAAAGCAAGTTCGTCTTCAAAGAGATCGTATTCTTGCAGTAGTAGTTGACCCTCTAGTCAGCAACCCACTACGCTGGGCTGATTTGTCTGTAGAACAACAAGAGGCATGGGCTGATTATCGTCGTGCCTTGTTGGATGTTCCTCAACAGTCTGGCTTCCCTACTAATGTAACTTGGCCCATTAAACCAGAGTAGCACACATGACCCAATATAAACTAAATACCAGAAGCCTACAAAACCTATCGGGGGTCCACCCAGACCTAGTTGCTGTTGTCCAAGCAGCTATTAAGATCACTAAGCAAGACTTCATTGTGATTGAGGGTATCCGTAATATTAACCGTCAAAGAGAACTTGTCAAGGCTGGTAAGTCTAAGACTATGAACTCCCGTCATCTGACTGGTCATGCTGTAGACATCTGCCCTAGTCCTGTTGATTGGAACGACAAAGACAAGTTTGAGGCCATTGCTACAGCTATGAAGAAGGCTGCTAAAGACCTCAAGATTCCCCTAGACTGGGGTGGTGACTGGACTACCTTTGTCGATATGCCACACTTCCAACTTCCCCACAAGGAATATCCAGCATGAGCGAGGAAGATACTCTCAGGCGCATTGAGAAGCTAGAAGAAGAAATCTCTAGGCTTTGTGCGACAATCAATGAATTGAACCTGACTATTGTTGTTCTGAATAAGACAGTAGAGAGTATGAGCCTAGCTGAAAAGCGTAGGGCAGAACTTAGGGACAAGTCAATCTTATTTGTTGTTGGTGGGGTTATCTCTGCTGTCCTAGGATGGGTTATCAGTGGCGGTCTAATCAAGTAAGGATAATCTGTGCCTATCAAGAAGACTTTCAAGAGGGAAATAGCTGTAGCCCTATTACTATGGCTTGCTTATGTAGTAGAGGTGAAAGATGTCTCTGTCGTTGAAGTCATTATCTGGCCGATCTTTGCGTTCCTTGGTGCTGCCTTTGGTCTTGATAGCTGGGCTAAGCAGTTGCAGCAGCGGTTTGACGGGGTTTCTAATAGGGGGCGGACCCAAGATAGCAGCGAATACCCAAGTGGCGAAGGTGGCAACCCAGACAATAGGTAAATCAGAAACTAATGGCGACCAAAAGATTGAAATGATCCAAGGTCATCAGAACAGAGTAGAGCAAGTACAGACCCAAGATAACAAAGTTAAGACTGAATCTGTTGAAAAAGTAGTGATCAATGAGGTTCCACCTTGGGTTATATTGCTTTTACTTATTGGGTGGTTGTTGCCCTCTCCTAATGAGATTGGCAGATGGGTACTAAGTCTCTTTAAGCGTAAAGTTAAATAGAAAAAGCCGCGCCTAGGGTCATACCTAAGTGCGGCTTCTTTGTTTTTAATGGTGAGTTTCTTCTTCGTCGTCCTCAATGAAAATTAAATCATTGAACTTATTAACATCATGCAGAATACTGCCAACAACAATCTGTGTGTCATCAATCTCTTTCGTTAGATCAAATACCTTCCAGCACAGATACAACGACACAACAAGCTGGACGATTACTGCTACATAGAGAATTTCCATTACACTGATTCCATTTCTTTAATAAGTCTACCAAGATACCACTGTGCCTTCTTCAAGTCTTCAACTCCATTCTTGTATCGAAATCTGTGCATATATTTAGCGATATTCCCACGAAGGTATCCAATAAACTCATCCCGATTAAGGAAGTCTTCAATGTATTCGATACATTCGATGGTGCCTTGACCATAATGAGGTGGACTATTTACTTTATCAATAGGCTCGACAACTTTTTCAGTTTCACCAAGTTTCCATTTAGCCATATTATAGTTTCTCCATATGAAAGATTCTAGCCCACTGTGCGCAAATGTCGCTGCGAACAATATCCTCAAGTCCAAACTCAATAATAGGAATGGGCAACATATGCTTCTTAGCCAAGTGGATAACTCTAGACAAGCCATCAGCTTCTTTAAGATCAGATTGTTGCACATCCCCATTAAGAACGATAGTAGAGTTTTCTCCTACCCGTGTCAATAGCATTTTCAATTCGTGGGTAGTGATATTCTGAGTTTCATCAACAATGATAAAGGCATTATCAAAAGAACGTCCCCGCATCAAGGCTAGAGGGGCCATTTCAATGTTGCCAGACTTAATGGCAGTATCTACAGCACCCTTCCCCAGATGCTTCTCTAGCACGTCTAGGACAGGCAAGGCCCAAGGCTTAGTCTTTTCCTCTAGGTCACCCTTAAGGAACCCCAAGTCCTTTCCTACAGCGATATGTGGTCGGGTAATCACAATCTTGTCGATCTTCTTAAGAGTATAAAGATCAGCAGCATATGTCGCTGTAACGTAAGTCTTGCCAGTTCCTGCTGGCCCCAACACAAAGACTTGACTGCTAGTCTTTAGGGCTTCTAGGAACTCTTTCTGTTTCTCTGTTCGAGGGACAAGACCTGAAACAGTTTTAACATCAGCGTTCTTATACTTAGTGACACGCTTAGACTTACGAGAACCTTGGCCTTCATCATCAGGGATCATAGCGGACCTTCTTTGAACAATTCTTCTAGTGCTGTGTATCCGCCGATTGGCCGATTACTTTTATCAAAAATCAAAGGGACTGTGGTAAACCCAGAGTTTGCCATAAGGTTTACAAGCCACCTATTAGTATCGAGGTCTAAATATTTGTATTCTTCTCCTTTATTAAAGAGCAAGTCCTTTGCTTTATCACACCATTTGCAGTTAGGACGACCAATAATTGTGTACATACCCTTTAGTTTCCCTTGTATATAATTGGTCTACTCACGGGGACTCGGACCCCGAACCTAGAGATTAGAAATCTCTTGCTCTATCCAGTTAAGCTATGAGTAGTGTCTTTACTAGCAGGACAAGGGGCGCTATAACCCTAGGCCAGAGGCTCATTACGCCTGTGACCCATCCCTAATTCCCTTGTGGTCGATCAACTCCACTCACTGTGTAGACATCCACAGTTTAGGACCAAATAGTCAGCCCTCGGTTAGACGCTTATTCTTTACTTTCTATCTGTCTTTGATATAAAACCTAGGACAAAAACTAATCCTGTCATAGGGTTTGTAACAATTAGGTCAAGTCAACAATCTCACAGCTATCACCTGAGCAAGCTAGGGTCTGTGATCCTGACGTATTATCCTCACCTTCATACTCTGAAAGTTTGGCCCAGTCAATAGCTTCTGGCATTACAGACAACAAAGTTTCATAGTCTGTTTTACCAATCTCTTGGTAGGGGGCTTGCTGATAAGTGTGTTCGTTGTATGGCAGGAACGACACACCTGACATTTCATCAAAGTGCTTATAGACGAAAGCACCTACCTCAAACCATTCATCCTTCTTGACGTTGATAGTGACAGAAGGCTTATGCTCACACCAATGACGCTGATAGGCCAGCCACATCTCTAGCTGGTCGATAGCACTTAGGTCAGCCGTTACTACTGCACCCTCTGGTGCCTTCATAGGGAAGCTGAACACGGTAGTCTGTGTAGGCTTCATTACATCAGGTTCAGATGGGATACCTTGATCCTTCATAAACTGCGTCAGAGGGTCTTTATTGTCACCACGAACAGTGCGGATATAATACTGACTATGACGTGCATGGATACCAGAAGCACTATCAACCAACTGACTGACTGTCCCTGATGGTTTAACGCAAGTAATCGCAGCAGCAACAGGGATGCCAAGACGTTCAGCCCACTCAGCATTAGTAGTAATTGCAACATTCTTTAGATGCTCCAAGGTTTGAGGTAGACCAGCATTCTTTGTTGTCATAAGAGGGTTGTCCATAATCCCCGTCAGTGAGACACCCAACAAGCGTTCTTCTTCTGTGTTGGTTTGCCAAATCTTACGCAAATAAGGGAACTTAGTATAAGTCGATTGGATAGTTCCCAGAATAGTAGCTAGACGAACCTTTTCCTCTAGGGTCTTAAGGGTATCTGTAGCACGAACAACTACCTCCGTCAAGTTACAAAATTGGTATGGTCGAAGAATAATTTCACTGCCTCACACTGTGGGATTACATTAGCATACCCACTCGTGCGCTGGACTATCGCATACACTACGCTTTTGACATTAGACACATAGTGTCCCCTTCGCTTAGTCTCTCACGCTACCATTACGCTTGCGCCCTGTCGTCTTGCTACAGACTTCCAAGTCAATCAGAAGGGGTTTTAAATCCGCACATAGACGCTTACGGATTAGTTCCAAACTCATAGTCAGTCTTACGGCGACCATTCTTAGCTGCCTGTTTCTTAGAAGCCTGACGATTAAAGATGCCACGTTCACCTGAACCAGATTCTACTAGAGCCATCCATTCACGCATGAAGCTAACAGCATCTGGTTTCTCAGTATAGCTTACAGAGTTATTAGCTAGACCACGTTGAGGGTTGTTTTCCCACCAGTTGCCAGACTTAGCATAGCGCATACGATCATCTGACAAGTTAGACAGAGAAATCATAGCACTACGACGAACACCACCAACTACAACAACCTCACCGATCTTACACATAATGTCGTGGCATTCAATAGAAGACAGCTTACGACCTTTGGCATTAACGAAGACGTTGACAACAAAGTTAAACAAGTCAATCAGTGGTGCTGGACCTGATGCACGACCACCAAAGGTCTTCAACTTAGCACCAGCAGGACGAACCAAGGATACATCCCATTTAGGGATTTCACCAGAGTAGAGCAAAGCAATCACTTGACGCAGAGCCTTAGCCCAACCTTCTTTGCTATCCTTGACTACTACGACAGTCTCAGACATAAACATATTCTCAGGAATGTCTGGCAGCTTACTAATGAACTGACGCTCTACAGAGAAGCCTACGCCAGTGCCACAGAGCAAGATGAACATGGCCTCATCAAAGGACTTGGGGTCGTCTACAGGCATATAGGAGCAGTTATAGCCAGCAGTATTGTCACGCTCTAGTGCAGGTCCAGCAGTCATTACAGCCCGCATGGATGGCATAACGTCTAGGCTAAGGATAGCTTGTTCGATAGCAATAGCCTCACCACCTACATGGTTAATGCTTGCGAGAGCCTTATTCACAACATTGTCGATATATCGGTAAACAGTCTCGCCCCAGTTCTCACGACGACCTTTATCTTCTAGCCAACGAGCATAACGAGAAGTCGCAATAAAGGACTGGTAGTCGGTTGGCAAATAGTTATTGTTGTTCATTCTTTTTCTTTCCTCGTTTTTCCAAATCGTGTTCTAGCCAAATCAGCATATCAATATCACAACGACTGATACCAATATCTTTTAGGGTTTTGTCGTCCATAGCATTCAATTCTTTGATAACTGCACGATGTTTACGCCAAGTCTTCACATAGCGTAGCCAACGGATTACCCAACTCTGATTAAGAAGTTTCTTCATACAATATCATCCAATTTCACTTTAGGATAGTCTTTATTCTTAATGATCTTACCATCTTCCCGACGACGAATAGTGCCATCAGGCTGAATACAACGACCAAGATTATTAACATGGACACGACGAAGGGCTTCATCAAGATCATAACGTCTGGCATTAGCATAACCATAGATCACATACACCAGATCAGCAAGTTCTTTAAGTTCATCTTCATCATGGGCGGTTTCTGTCCACTCTTGATATTCTTCTGAAATCAGCTTTTGATAAAGAAAAGCATCAGGTTTCTGATCCAGAACCTTACTAAACTCTTTCACCATTTCCATAACTGACATCTGGTCTTCCTTCTCTTTTGTTGGCTGGTTATAGTATTGCCACATGATATTGTTGTCGTCCATGTCTTCAATGTCTTTAGCAGTAATCAACTGACAGTTCTCCCATAAAACTCTGTCTGCCCTTTCTTGTGTGCATCAAACAAATACCAGCAGCAGTCATCTTTACCTGTCCCTTTGCTGTCTTCGATCCACTTGACCCTTCCTACTGCAACAACTTTAGCACAATAGGTCATATAGACTGCTGACTGTTTAGTATAAGCCCAGCCAGCATCAAACAACAACCAAGTCGGGCATATATCAATCCAATGGTCAATGAAGTGGTGCAAGAAGTCTCTTTCCCAAGGTGGGTTAGTGATACACATATCTACAACACCGTAGCCACCAAAGTCAAGGGTTAAAGCATCAGCCTTGTAGATACCAGACCCCTGTGGTTCAATATCAGACTGATACAGGCATTCCCCATGACCTTCTGTCAAATCCCAGATATGTTTAACTAGACGACCATCCCCCGCACAAGGTTCTACATAATCAAATGTATATGGAAGATGGTCGATTAGTGGCATAACTGCTTCAATGGGCGTAAAATAAGTGTCTCTTTCCCGCCTCACAAAATCTGATCTTTTCCCCAAAGTTGGTTCCCCCTTGCTTTAATAAATTCTAGGGGTTTACCCTCTTTGACCAACCATCTTGAGACAGTCTTGTAATTAAACCCCTTGTCTTCACACCAATGCTTAAGGATTTTTCCTTCAATAAGAACATTACTTCTTCTATTACAAGACTGCTCTTGACGAGTTGCCCACCTTACGTTTTCTGGGAAATACCCAAGGTTGTTGTCTATACGATCAAGACTATGATCAGAAGATGGTCTATTCCCAACCTCAGAAAGAAAAACTAAAAAATCTTCCCAACGTGGGTCATAGGTAATGCCCCTACCTCCGTAGTAAGGGTATAATTTACTTGATTTGTTATTGACTCGTTGTCGCATCCCAGCCCAGATTTCATACTCAGTGGACCTTTTACCACGACAGTTGTGTCCATGAGAATATGAAGGGTTAGAACTACCAGATAAACTACCTTTATTTCCCATACTGTCGTCCTAGTGCATCAAGACTAATCCACTGGGGTTCATAGACACCATTCTCAACTTCACGCTTCACAAAGATGCCTTTAGCCCATTCGAGATTTGCCTGACCAGCCCACCCTTCTTCCGCACCCTTAAAGCATCCAGCCACAAGACCAATGATAGGTCGAGGGTGAGCAGAGTCTTTGAAGTATAGGCTACGCTTATGGCTATGCCCACAAGTAGAACTATGATTACGATTACTGATCACACTATAGGCATGGTGTTGTCCAGATGTAGCAGTTCCGTAGTTCCCAGAACTAAAGTAGTGGGCGTAAGAGATACCATCGTAATCAGCAATGGATGGGGCCGAATTGTGGTATTCGTGATAGTCATCAAACCAATGGTCAGTTTGCAGATGACTGAACGAGATACCATATTTAGAACCTTCTAGTCGTGGATCAACAGCAATGGCTTTCTTGATACGGTTCTCATGGTTTCCTTCAAACCCAATGTAGTATGGACTTTTACGCTTATTGTGTCGAAATTTCCATCGCATCCGTTCCATAGCATCGTTATAGTGTTCGATGTCTTCTGCATAAGATTGAGATACGATAGCCTGTGGGTAACGAGTGTCGTATGTATTCAACGACCGCATATCAGCGCCATCACCTAGGTCAACAACATAGTCAGGTTTAAGGTCATATAGGAACTCACCCAACCAACTAAATCGTTCGTTGCTTACCGAAGGATCACTGTGAGCGCAACTAAAGACTACTACTGTTTTACCTGCCATTAAAAGTCTCCTGTTTCCCAAGATGCCACAATAAACTTTAGTCCAAGATTATCATATTCTTTACTATATGTAGCTTCAAAACCACCTGTTCCTGTCGTATAGGGGCTTACATTAAATTCAATCGCACCATCATAGGCAAGACCTAGAAGTTTTCGCGCTTGCTGACGAAGTGTTCCTTCTTCTGGAACAGTGAAATCAACTGTTGCCCAAACCCAATTTAGGGACTTCATAGCCTTAGCTACTTTACCAAAGTCAAACTCGTCCATAACTTCATCAATGTGTTCCTGCTTAATCTTCATTCGTTGACCTCTAATGGTTGAATGTTGCTTTTGAAGTAGTTGACAAGATACATAACTTCTTCTTCGGTTTGATACCAAGAGTTGATTTGCTTTACAACTCCATCTTCTTCGATCTTTAGAACTACCATGTAGTTATAGCCTTCACTGATGTCATCGTCAAGATCAGCTTCTGCCTTTTCTAACTCATCAAAGTGGAATGGGCCATCAACTACATCCCATATCAAAAACGTAGGAGACTTGTTAATAGACCCTTTCCGCTTCCAAGTCAATTTGTTTATTACAGAGTTCTTTACACTCAGCAATAGTTGCCCAAATCCTTTTAGCATCTGCATGGTTATCAATTTCCTCAATAGTCATTGGGTCAACTTGGTAGGGAACTCTTTGGTCGATAACCTCAAATGGTTTCATCTATCCAATCCTTTGGGATAAGTTTATCAGCATAAAGGAACCCAAACTTATTACACCAATCAGCATATGAAGTCTTAGACCCTTTGTTTATCTTAGCCTTAGAGTTAGAAAAGACAAAACGAATATCAAGGTGTGGATACTGCTGCTTAATTAACAAATGCTTTTTTCGATCAGCAGCAACAAACCTACCTTTAGATTCAATGATGATGCCATTAGGAAGTTCAAAGTCGGGTGTGTAAGTATGAAGGCTTTCTGGAACAGAGTAACTAATCTTAAGTTCTTCATACTTGACTGGCACAGACAGAGACTTGAGTTGTTCAGAAATCTTATCCTCAAGTCCTGACCTGTAACCATGCTTTATGGCTATTACTCTTGTTCTAGTAGCCATAAAATAGCCCCCTTGGTAATTACAACTGTGCTTTCTCTATTACCATCTATACGAAGAACAAGTTCAATCCCCCTGCCATAAGTATCGTAGACACACCTGTGTCCTTCTAACTCATAGGTGGTTCCCACAGTTGATTGTCGTATCGCCTTAGCCATAAAAGTCTCGCATTCTCAATTACCCTTTCTGTATCACCTTGATAGGCTTTGACTACAGCATCCCATAGCTTTTCTTCTGTGTCGCAATCTTGTAGAAGTTTATCAGCCTTTACAGGGCCAATACCATGAATGCCTACGATATTATCTGCTCTATCGCCAGTCAAGATTTGAGTATAGAAGAATTTAGTTCCCCCGAAAGGCTCTACCTTACCCCATTCACCCTTACCAAAGTTATAATGCCAACAAGGGAGTTGAAGCATATCCTTATCAATAGAGGCAACAACACAATTATAATCAAGTGCAGCAGCAGCTTTTGAAATCAGATCGTCAGCTTCTTCCCCAGAACTTGTAATGGCCCCATAATTATCAGTTAAATACCCTCGTGTTAATCCTAGGTATTGTGGCTTTTCGGTATATTTCCTATTCCCTTTATATTCATGGGATTTAGCAATGTCATACCGAAAGTTACCACTACCTGTTAGATAGACTTGAAAGTCTTCTGATGATGCGAAAGGAAAACCAACACACTCGTTAAGAATGTAAGTGATAATTTCCTCAGTCTTCTTTATCGCATCATCAGGGGCTTTATCTTGAGTGGAAAAGGCAGCCCTGTATGCGATTATGTCGCCATCTACTAAGACTTTACCTTTATTTTCCACTTGATTACTTCCTTAAAACTGACCAAAGATTACTTCACCATCATCTTTTTCAAACCCTACGTTAACCACATAGGAGAAGCCAGCCCCACGAAAAGCGTCTGTCAGGACTTGTGCAGCCTCATAGAGGTCAGTCACGTTATCCCGAACAGCGCCAGTCTGCCCATCAAACCCATCTTCTTCTTGAGTATGAGTAAAGGTAATAGAGATTTTCATTCTTTTGTCTTTCCAACACTAAATAC
>Ga0247723_1000837_pt1 | contig 19509 bp, 39 predicted proteins | sample MSEWelMarce5H_FC_FD_189079 | JGI IMG/M metagenome (GOLD analysis project Ga0247723, IMG submission 189079) | Subsurface sediment microbial communities from gas well in West Virginia, United States - MSEEL Well Study Marcellus 5H_FC | ecosystem: Environmental > Terrestrial > Deep subsurface >... | reverse complement strand
ATGATGAGGAGGGAAACAGACTGTGGGATTTTTTCGAGGCTGCTATTTCAACAACATACATGATCTATCCTGTGAATGATGGCAAGAATCCTAAGTACCAACAGCCAACGCCAAAACAAAGATGTATTGCTTATTTGCAAGCTGTATTGGATGGGGAAGAAAAAACTACAGAGCAACTAATAGAGGAATGTTATCAATGAGCAATAAAACTCGTGAGCAATGGGTAGAGGAAGTGATGAATCAAGCCGAAGTCTATGGACTGGAAATGGATGATATAGAAACTGAAAAAGAAAAACTCCGCGCTCTGCTATTAGAAGTGCCTGATCCTGAAGGTTGGAAGTTAACAAAGATTGAGACGACAAGTGGAATGCTTAACAAGGGTGTGATGAAGCTATTAGGATGCACAGCATCAGAACTTGACGACTACCCATACCAAACAATGATTGGATACGAGCACGAAGTTGACGATATTTTCAAAGTCATGATTGCAGCATCACCAGAATATAAGGGGGAGTGATGGAAACAGTAACGCAGTGGTTCTCAATGTCAAAGAAACCTAGTCGTGTAGGTGTTTATGAATTGAGGTATAGAAATCATCAAAGGTTGTTTTCAAGATTTGAAAATGGGATGTGGCATTGTGCTTGTCCTTTAAAAAATGATGCTGCCCGCGTTACTAAAAAAAGCAGCATGTGCTATGGCGACACTATAACAGGATGGCGCGGACTAGCTGAAAGGCCTAATTATGGAAACTAAAACAGATCGTGAATTGTTGGAGTTGGCGGCAAAAGCTTGCGGCGTCAGTGGTGAGTACACACCAATCAAGCAAGTGACAGCGGGCAGCGAGTCCTTGAAATTCTGCGCGATTAGGACAAAAGACGGGTTTTTATGGAATCCGCTAGTAGATGAGGGGCAGCTTTATAAATTGGCGCGAGATTATGGAATGAAAATTGATTTTTTAAACAAACTTGCTTTTAGTCCACCAGACCAGTCAGGTGCTGTTAAATCTGTCCATTGGACTAATGAATCTGACGAGTCTTTTGCATTAGTATCTTTAGCTGCAAGGATTGGGCCGTTGCAAAGGCGTTTTATTTATTAATACTACTCTGTCACTTTACTTTTAAACTTATTTGGAGTTAATCTTGAGTATTCCACAGATGCCTAAACACACTTGCCCTATCATCGACAAACTGAAAAGGCGTATTGAAGACGCTTATGTAATGGCAGATGACCCTCCTAAAAATGCTTGCGAGGAAAGTTTGTATAATCATTTAGCAGGTATTGCACACGAGCTTTTAGGGGAGGCTGAAGTATTGGAAGATATTAGGAGGGCTAATTCAGACCTACGGGAGTGTGCAATCTTCTGGCAAGAAAGAGCAGAAGAGTTTGAAAATAAGCTTTTATATGCTCAGGAGCAGTGTACCCCATGAAAATCCTATTCCTAGACATTGACGGGGTACTTAATAGTGGTCGTACATTAGCAGCATTCGGGGGCTATCCACATGATTTTAGCTCTCAAGGTATGGGGAAATTTGATCCTGTGGCTATAGGACTTATACAAAAACTGTGCATACAGACTAGCTGTGAGATAGTGCTATCTTCCACATGGAGAATAGATCATACTTGCGTACAAGCTGCTAATGCTTTAGACTTACCAATCATTGCTAGCACTCCTATTCTTAATAACACCGCTAGAGGGTTTGAAATTAATGCTTGGCTTACAGAGCATCCTGAAGTACAATGCTATGCCATCGTTGATGATATTGATGCGATGTTAGATTTCCAGAAGCCATTCTTTGTGCAGACAGATGCTAGCTTGGGGCTTACATTGGAAAATTATCGAGATTTGAAAAGAATATTAAACAGGAGCTTGCTATGACTGAGAATGAAAAAACAAGCCTAGCTGCACTTAGTGAGTTATTAGATATGATTGACCAGTCTGATTATCCCTTGGTGCATTCCACTGTGCGCAAAGGTGTTGCAAGCGGGGAGTATAGCAAAGAGTTTGAGGCTGCATATTCAGCCCTCGTTGAATTTAAACTAGAACAAGGATAGGAGCTTATTATGAAAAACGTAGATGCATATCTGATTGGTGTTATCTCCACTGGAATTTTAATATTAGTAAATTCAATACTACTGAAATTTATAAATCTTACATTCACGGAATACTCTTCTATTATCTACTTTATTGTTTCTTTATTCGTTGGCGTTCCAACTATTGTTTGTATTGTAACTTACATTCACTCTAAAGGGCATCATCATGGCTGATAATAAAATTATATACAAAATGACCCTAGAAGAAGCCCTAAAAAATGCGGAAGAAGCTAAAGAAATTGGCTATCTAAATCGCTATCCTGTAGCTTGTATTGTTCTTGCTGAGGAACTAGCTAAAGCTAATAAGCATTTAGGAATATGCAAAGCAAGAGTTAAGAAAGCTAAAGCTAAATTAAAAGCTATAGCAGATTTAGACCCTTCTGAAGGTTTTAGTGATCAAAGGTTTAATGAATGGGACGAAGCTGAATGCTTTCATAAAGCTCAAGAAATAGTTAAGAGTAAATAAATTTAAGGAAGATTATGGATGAGTACATTATTAGCTATGAAACTTTCAATCCAGATACAAGACAAATTAGCATACGTGGAAATTTAGCTTTTAGTGCTAACACAAAGGAAATGGGAGCTATAGATTTTTTTAACTTCTTAGCTGATAAGGTAGCAAGACAAGTCAACTGCACTAAAGACTGTGTGCTGATTACTGGTGTATTTAAATTATAAGGGGATATTATGGAACAGAAAAAAGTAGAAGTATTAGTAGAGCTATTTATTGCTTTTTTCGCATGGACTTTTATTACAGCGTTTACAGTTTTTATCCTCGTGGCTATTGTCAACTTTGGAAATATACTTAACGCATTTTTAAACTCCGATAAAATACAACAGGACACAGTATGCATAAAGCAATCATAGCAAAAGTAACACACACCACCCCTATCCCCGGAGCAGATAAGATTCACGTAGCTTACGTGCTAGGAGAAGCTGTCATCGTAGCAAAGGATGTAGTAGCAGGGTGTGCTGGCATCCTATTCCCTGCAGATTTACAACTATCAGAACAATATTGCTACGAGAATAACCTTAACCGTAAATCCGAGAAGAATAAGGATACTACTAAGTCTGGATTCTTTGATGAGAATCGAAAGGTGCGAGTACAGCCATTCTTGAAAGTAAGAAGTCAAGCGTATTTTGCAGATATTAAGAGCTTGAATTATATCAAGTCTGGACTAGTATTTGATATTGGCTATACTTTCGATACTATCGAAGGTGTGCAAGTGTGTCAGAAGTATATTAGCAAGGCTACTAGGGAAGCTAAGGATAAGCAGAATAAGCCTAAGCAAGCTAAAGCTACGTATGCACCATATTTTGAAAAGCATAAAGATACAGAGCAATTTAAGCACCATGCGGCTATGATTCCTAAGGGAGCTTTATTGTCGTTTCATGCAAAGCGGCACGGTTCCAGTCATCGTAATTCCTTCACTTTGGTTACTAAAGAGCTACCAAAATGGAAACAATTGGTTAATAAGCTTTATCCTATATTCCCTACTCAAGAATACGCTCATGTGGTAGGAACGCGTAATACCGTACTTACAGAAAATAAAGATGGCTTTCATGGATCAGAGCAATTCCGCTTGGATGTAGCTAAATCTTTAGAGCCTCACATGGAAAAAGGGATGACTATCTACGGAGAGATTTTCGGCTTTGTAAATGGCAAGCCTATTATGGCTGTTCATCAAAGTAGTGCTACTAAGGATAAAGCGTTCCAGAAGAAATACGGCAAGGATATTATCTACCGCTATGGATGCAAGGATCACGAGTATGGATTTCATATCTACCGTATCACCTACTCCACTCCCGACCATAAGAATATTGACCTTAGCGCAAAGCAAGTGGAAGAGTGGTGTAATGCGCGTAATATCCGTACTACATTTGAAGTAGCTCCACAAGAGATTTATGATGGGGATGTAGAGAAGCTTATTACTAAAGTGGAAGCGCTCACAGAACGTCCTGAGCTGCTAGGGGAAGATTATATTGATAGTGGTCATCCTAGTGAAGGGATTATTATTCGTATTGACACTGGGGGGCTAACGCCTAAGTTTCTAAAATCTAAGTCTTACTTCTTCCGTACAATGGAAGGGTTATGCGATGCTGCTGATATGGAGGATGCAGCATGATTAAAATTAATGAGCACTCTCTATGCATAGATATTGACGAGCTTTTAAATTCTATAACATCGGTGCAAAACACTCATGTTGTGCAATCCTTAGCTTGCCGTAATGATGTTATAAAGCATGTTATGGATCAAGTATTTGATACCTATACAGTGGATGGTTATAGAGGAAGTACTAGCAGTACAACGTATGAGCCTTGGTGTCCACTAGATATTTTTCGCAGGAATATCGCTAAATGCGCTAGTGATATTGCTAAAGAAGAAATTGAAAAGTTAGAAGCAGCTTTAAAGAATAAGGATGAGGAGGTTAGACGTGCGCTCTCCCACTATTCTCTAAGGGCGATGTTCTAAAAACCAAGATTTTTCAAATTGGAAATCTCAAAAGTGTAAATAATAAATTGGAAATGAAAGATGAGGATATTTATAGCAGTACTATCAGTAATACTATTATCTTTACTTACAGTGTCTAATGTAGCACCCAGTGCTATAGACTTGGAAGCTCAAGCTACTTATTGCAAAGCTTACACTATTTTAAGAGAAGCTGGAGGTGAATCTTTGAAAGGGAAGCGAGCTGTACTGGATGTTGTTGAAAACCGTATGAGATTGAGGGATATGTCAGCATGTCAAGTAATGTCTCAGAAAGGACAATTCTCATTCTTTACTAAGACCACTCAGGTGATAGTGACTAAAGAAGCCTTGACAGATTATTTTAAAGTAGCTAATATGCGTAGAGTGCTCAAAAAAGATGTAGAGTATTTTCACAATGTGGATGTTACACCTGAGTGGGCCAACAGTATGATTAATGTGAGTAATATTGGCAGACATAGGTTTTACTCGGATAGGCAAGAGAGTTTTAGATTATTAGCAAGCAACTAGACAAAAGGATATTTTATGTTAACTATTTGGAAATACAGATTAGATAAAACGGACTCACAGCAAATTCCAGAAGGTGCTCAGTTTCTATCCGCTCAAATGCAAGGGGATGTTCTTTGCTTGTGGATGCTAGTGGACACTGCAAAACCACTGGAAACTCGCGTATTTAATGTTGTTGGTACAGGGTATGAAATATATCATGCAAAGGAGTCTCTTAAGTTTCTTGGCACTGTGCAGTCAGATGGTAGAATGTTGGTATTCCATGTGTTTGAAATTATTAAAGGAGAGCTATAAATGCGCATAGAAACTAGCGTAGTTATCTCACGAGAAGAATTAGTAGAGGTTATAAAAAAACACATTGGTAGTAGTACAAGTTACATTATTCCTAAAAACGACCAAGAAATGAGTGTTCATTTCTATACATCAAATGACGGTAGTTTTAGGGGTGTAAATGTAATTTTAACTTACGAAAGATAGAGGATGATTAAAGCTAAAGTAATTTGTAACAGCATAGCACCTAGTGGTACACGGCTACTCTCATTTGAAGTGGAAGCACCCCGTATTACCCATGCAGAATTTCTTACTCACCGTATGCTATCACGTAACGCCGCTAGTAGCCGTGCTATTCCATTTGATAAAATGCTAGAGCAACTTAATGGCATTCCTTCTAGGTTTGGAGCGGCTAATAAGGGAATGCAAGATACTGGCGAGGAATATGAAGCTACTATACAGAGGGATGTTTGGAACTCTGTGTTCGAAGAGGTAGATACAGTGGAGTATAAGAGTACAGAAGCTTGGGAATTAGCTAAAAATAGTGCCATATTGTGGTCTAAAGCTTTCAAAAATGCTGGCTACCACAAGCAAATTTATAACCGTCTTACAGAACCATTCCAGATGATTAAAGTTGTTGTGTCTGCTACGGAATGGGATAATTTCTTCTGGCTACGTGATGATGAAATGGCTGATCCTACTATTGCTGAATTGGCTAGGAAGATGAAAGAAGCTATGGATATTAGTGCTCCTAAATTCCTGAATCCCGGTGAGTGGCACTTGCCTTATGTATGTGATGTAGAAAAGCAAATCTTCACTGCAGAAGAAGCTATCAAAGTATCATGCGCTAGATGTGCTGCTGTTAGCTTTCGTAATACAGATTACACTCTTGCTAAATGCTTAGAAGTTTATGATAGACTTGTAGGTAGTGATAAGAAGCATAGTAGCGCCTTGGAACATTGTGCTACTCCTATGAATCCTGCAAAAGTTGCATGGGATATTGACGATAATGAATATGAGGATGTATTGAATTGCTACAATGATCCAGAAACATGGCAAGAAGGAATCTCCCACTCAGATAGAGATGGCAACTTATGGTCAGGGAATTTCAAAGGATGGATTCAATACCGTAAGCTAATTAAAGGAGAGAACTATGTCGTGGGACAATGAAAATACAGTAAGCATAGAAAAACTAATTGGTAAGACTATCACTAAGATTGAAGGTGCTGAAAAATACAGCGAAAAAATAACTATCCACACCGATGACGGCTATATATACACAATGTACCATGATCAGGATTGCTGCGAGAGTGTATCTGTAGAAGATATTACAGGGGATATTGAGGATATTATCGGTAGGGTTATTACAGAAGCTTCTGAAATTTCTCAAGCGAATCCCCATGCAAGAGACAGTGGTACATGGACTTTCTACAAACTTAGTGCTCGTCACTACGGGGGTGGAGTTTGTATTCGCTGGAATGGTGAGAGTAATGGGTATTATTCAGAGAGAGTGGATATTGATGAGGAATATGTTGGTGGTGGGATTACAACGCATACAATTACTACTCCTGTACACTATGCTTTGCAATTTAAAAATAAAAGCACAGATTATTGGATTGACATTTCATGTCAATCCAGCAAAGGTACAAAAGAAGAATTTGAAGCAGAGGCGCGTCGCCTGTCAGAAATAACTCCAAAGTATGATTTCCGTGTGGTAGAGAGGCAAGGGGGTAATTATGTTAAGTGAATGGCTACTAGCTAACCGCTCTGAGGGTAGTAACACTCGCAGCAAGAGGATCACATGTGCTGACGGCTTCTCTATCTCCGTACAAGCCAGTGAATATGCTTATTGCTATCCAAGAGATAACTACGGCCCTTGGTATGAAGTGGAATGTGGATTTCCTAGCAGTGTTCCAGAGTTAATAATGTACTATTGTGAAGACGCAGAAAAGCCTACAGATACAGTGTATGGATATGTGCCTATTGAGTTAGTAGAAGAGCTATTACAACTACACGGAGGGATTGCTAATGGTATTACCAATGACACTACCAATGGAACAGAAAGCTGTTAATGGTGTAGGGTGGGAAGTACAACTGTTCACAGCGGAGGGATGGAAAACACATACTAAGTTTCCAACTAAAGATAAAGCTGAAGGGTATCTATGGGAGCTACAAGAGATGCTAGCTAACCATATTACTACGCGGGAGTATCGGGTGTATGAAAGTTTAGCATGAGAACAAAAGAGTATATGATTAACAAGGCTATCGATATAGCTAAGAATGATCCTAAAGTTTTTATACTGATGGCTTATGAGAGTCTTTCTACTATGCGGGAGGATATTGATGAGTTTATAAGTTTAAAACGCACTGAATTAAGCATTAACATGAGGGAAAGCAAAGTTACTGCTGACGGGGGTGGCGTTATAAAATTTGTTGCAGCTAATGGTGAGGATCTTAGCAGGACTGGCGTATGCTGCTATCAATGTACACATATTTTTATTATGCAATACATGGAGATTAGCTTTGAAAATATTCAATACCTACGGAGTAGGTTACGCTCACACCATACGCCAGTTATAGAGCCTATGGGGATATACTGCCCTTGGGGTGTAGAACGTGTGATACCATATTGAGGAACTAATGACAACAAAACAGAGGGCGCTATGGATATAGGTATAGAAATACGATTGGAAGATGGATCTACCGAGTGGCTAGACCCCGTGGACGAGGCAGAATTCGATAAAATGCTTTTGGAAGCAACGGATGAATATGTAGTATCTGTTGTAGCGCACGATTACACTTACGCAGTGAAAGATGTAGTAAACATTGAGAAGTATGCACTCCACCATTGCTGTGGATTCGATGATAGAGGGGGACACTCGCGCCACTGCGTAAATAACGGAGTGGCATAGAATGACTACAAAAGAGCCATGCCCATCATGCCGTAGGAAAGGAAGAGATAACTCAGGAGATAACTTTACTAACTATGGTGAAGGTAATGGTGGGTATTGTTACTCTTGTGGCTACACTGTCCTTAGTGATGCTGAGAAAGAGAAAAGGGGCTTGAATGTCTACGAATATGACGAAAGTATTACGATGACTAAAGAAATTATTACAGCCGAAGAATTGCAAGATATTAAGCAAAAGACAGGAGCTAATGGGAAGAAGTCTCGGGGGATTTCAGATAGTACTTACGGGGAATATCGGGTACGCTTCTTGTATGATAATGAAACTGGGGAGGTAGTAGAAACTTTCTATCCTTATACGGAGGGCTTTAAAGCCTGCGGATATAAGGTACGTAAGATCCCTAAAGATTTCTACTCTGTAGGTAAGATTGGCAAAGAGAGTGAGCTGTTTGGACAATGGAAATGGAAGCATGGTGGTGGGAAATATGTGCTCCTTACGGCGGGTGAAGCTGATTGTCTAGCTGCGTATGAAATGCTAGAAGCCTATCGTAATAGCCGCAATAGTACATTTAATCCTATCCCTTGTGTTAGTAGCGGTATTGGTGAGAGTGGGAGCTGGAAGCAGGTACAACAACACTACGAATGGTTTGATACATTCGAGAAGATTATTGTATGTTATGACATGGATGATGCAGGGAAGCAAGCCGTAGATAAATTATCTCAAGTGATACCTAAAGGGAAGATGTTTGTAGTGACACTTCCACTTAAGGATATTAACAAGATGCTGGATGAGGGTAAATCTACTGCGTTTATTCAATGTTTCTACAATGCAAAGCCATATGCACCCACAGGAGTGGTAGGTAGTAGTGCTCTATACGATGCTATCATTAAAGAAGCACAAGTAGAAAAGTTAAGTTTCCCTAGCTTCATGCCGAGGCTTAATGACATGACTGCTGGAGGGATTTCACTTGGCACTATCGGAGTTATTAGTGCTAGTACTGGACTAGGTAAGAGTAGTATTGTTAATGAATGTGTGTATCATTGGATATTCAATAGCCCTCATAAGATTGGTGTTGTATCCATGGAGCAGAATCAAGGGCAATATGGAGAGCTGATGTTATCTAGACATATCCATCGTAAGCTTGGCAAGCTCCCTCCCGGTCAGAAGCTAGAAATGATACTATCTGCCAAGGTGGTAGAAGCTCAAAAGGAATTATTCCTAGATGCTAATGGGGGTGACAGATGGATGATTGTAGATGATCGAGATGGGGATGTAGAGAGCTTGAAATCTGCAATAGAAAAGCTTATAATCAAATGTGATTGCAAAGTAATAGTTATTGACACTATTAGTGACATGTTCGATGGGCTTACTACAGATGAACAAGCTGTGTTAATGAAGTGGCAGAAAAGTATTGTAAATCGCTATAACGTAGCTATAATTAATATCTCTCACCAACGGAAAGCTGGAAGTGGGGAGAAGGATGGTAGTCAAGGAGCGATGGGTAATGAAAGTAGTTTACATGGGACATCCACTCTGATAAAATCTGCCGCTTGGATACTAATGTTAGCCCGTAATAAAGTGTCCGATGATCTGATAGAACGTAACACTACACACATGATGCTCCCAAAAAATCGTGGAGCTGGTGAGACAGGGCCAGCGGGGGATTTGTATTATGACAGTAACACTCATACATTGCATGATTTAGATACATGGCTGTCGGGGAGTTCTAGTAAAAATATTAGCAGCAGCACAACCTAGGAGATTATATGAAAGATGATGTATACTTGGCAGGTTATTCTGTAGCTCAATTTAAAGAGCAACGCTTAAAGATGACAATGGAAGCTGTAGCTATTGTCTCAGAGAATATTAAAGAAGCTATTGAGATTGCAAAAGATATTTGTAAGTCTGAAACTGTGGAATATGTGGAACGGAGAGCTAGGGAAGCTATTAACTTGTTGAAACAAGCAAAAACTTTAGCTGGAGATTTTAGTATCATGTATCACGTCCCTGAGTATGTAGATGGTAATGATTGGAACTCAGGGGGTGGTATTACAGGGATGGTGGAATATGAAGGGAATTCATTTGTGAAAGATGTAGCAAAACAATCTAGCTATTTACTAGAGTTGCTATCTCTTGCAGAGAGTATGGAGGATGAATCAGGGGAATGGCATTCCAGTAGTTATTAATTCAACAGGAGAAATAAAATGACTAAAGATGAAGCAGCATGTGTTATTGCAGATAGACTGAGTAAAATTGAAGAACTTTTAGCTGAGTGTGTTAGTATTGCAAATGACACAGGCGTTTTATTTGATTTTGATGTCGCTGGATACGGTATGGGCGGTACTTATGATGGGGAAGATGAAGATTGGTATGCTTCGTCTCAAAGCTGTTAATTATATTTTAAAAAGGATATAAAATGTTAGATCAAGATATTGTAATTAATGGTGTTAGTATCAACAAACTCTTTGAGGATAAAAAAGCAATACAACAAGAGGCTGCTAATATTATCGCAACTAAAATTGCAGAAGCTACAAATCTTGTATGTAAGCTCCAAGAGGTAGAAGATGCAGCAGAGGTGGAGCCTTTAATTAAAGCAGCAACAGAAGCATTAAATATTGTTTCAATTGTAAGTGGAGTTTCTGGAGTACAATTCTACTTGCCATATTGGAGTGAGTATGGAGATAATGACTATGTCCTTAGCCGCCAGTTGGAAGAATCGGAAAATGAAATCTTGCAAGAGTGTACTTTAGATGCCCTGTCAGAGTTAGTGTCCTTAGTTTCAGATATGGAATACGATAGTAAGAATTGGAACATGAGCAATTGCTAAAATTAATTTTTAATTGAGGAATGTTATGATATTAATAGGGAGTAGGGCTTCTGCCATGCGGTGTGATTTAGGAAGAAGGGAAATTAAAGACATCGATCTTGTAGGTACTTACGATGAAGTTGCTGCCTTCATTAAGCAATCCAAAAATCTTATAAAAGCCTACTACCCGATTAATTCAGGTAAATCCTACTTTATTAAATTTAATTACGGAGATATACTTGAAATTGAGATTGCTTGGAAAAACTCACGCGCTGAGAAATTTATTTCGTTTATAAACGAGCAAACTGATAATATTACGCGTGGAAGTAGGGATGATACAGTACCATCCTTAGATATTCTCTACCTGTTAAAAATGAGTCATCGCTACTTAAAAGATAGCCCTCATTTCTTGAAAACGATGGAAGATATTCATGCTATGCGCAAACATGGTGCTAAAATACGTCCTGAGCATCAAGCATTCTATGAGCAACGAATGAAAGATACATACGTGTATAGTCATCCTAAGCTGGATGTTAGCAAGGATAGCTTCTTTGATAGCGCTGTTACCAATGTGTATCAACAGTATGATCATGACAGTATTCATAGAGCTGTAAAGATAGGGGAATTTCCAGCTTACACTTATTTCCAGAAAGATCAGGAAGTGTTATGCAGCAAGGATATGTTCTTTGCTCTCCCTGAGGATATTAAATTAAATGCTGTGCTAGAAGAGTCTTATGTGCTAGCATTGGAACGTAGCTTAATTCCATTTCCATTTGGGAAGTCAGCAAAGGAAGCTTTTGATATGGCACTTATGAAAGTTTGTACTAGCATTACTTCAGGATGGTTTAGAGAGTATGCATGGGAGAATTATTATAAAGTGCAAGAGCTTTATGATGAAAATTATGTGCAAAAGTTTTCAGATGGTGTAGAATCTAGCGTAGTAGTGTTAAATTAAAAGGGACGTACATATGGATATTCCACAAATTCAATCTCAATTGGCAATTAATAGGCGTAATATTAATCGCTTGCATACCTATATAGCCACTATTAAGTGGGAGTTAAAGACTGAAGATGTGCATCGCAGTTTGCTTCCGATGCGTAGTAGATATATTCGCACTTGTACAAAGAAAATTGCACAGCTAGTAGTGTTACAAAAAGCTCTCAAGAAAGATATTAGCCAGCAAATTAAGGCTGAGAGACTTTATAGAGACGCTGTGAAGAACTTCTTTAACACAGATGCTGCACCATCTTGGGTTGATTTCAATCGTAAGTGGAATATTGAAAGGAATAGTGATGACTCAAATACAAAGCTTCCCTGATAAATTCTTTATTAGAGTTCATACTAGGCGTACATGCGCATTCTTGCAAAGAGAAATGCAAAGACGTGGTTATGATTGGCAGTATGTGGGCTATAAAGGTAAGACTTGTTTCCTAGATAGTGAAGTGTTACTATTTGAGTCGGATACTATGGGCATGTTTAGGGACATGGATGAGGGATTTCACAGAGAAGACTATAAAGAGGTGGATGTAGATAGCATCCTAAACTTTGATTTCTATGTTAGTCTAGGTGCTGACTGTTATTCAGAAGAACTTATAGATGGATCTGAGATGGCTGAGAAGGGTAGCTCTAAGGAGAGAGAGAACATCGGAGAAAACCTCGAAGAAAACCCTAAATTAGCTATTGGCAATATAGCACTACCTATGACTTTGTTATCCCCTATCACAATTGCTACAGGGTGTCTTGGTAAGCTCAATGGTAAATTAAAATATGGAGGTAGTAATTACATTGGCACTAAGGTTATAATGTCTACTTACATGGATGCTATAGCCCGTCATTTTGCAAAGATTCAGCTAGGAGAAGATGTTGATAGTGTTGATAATGTTCCTCACTGGGGAGCTATCATAGCTAATATCGATATTATTCTCTCTGCTAAAGCTGCAGGAACATTGATTGATGATAGACTGCGCTCGGATGGACAATTAGAAGCTATTAAGGAGCTAGTACCATTGGTAAGAAGTTTGCAAGAGTTGCACAAGGATAAAAACCCTAAGCATTATTTTCTCACTGAATGCTCTCTAAATATGAAAGACAGTTATGATTAATAAACCCCATGATGTCTCTACTCTAGTGTGCAGAGAAGTGCATGATCTAGACGAAGGGTTGAGCGTGAAAGTGGAATCCTCTAAGATGGTGCATTTGCATACCGAGGGGCCTATTAACAAAGCTATGTTTGGGGATCTAGATATTGTCCTCAACTACAAATTTGCACGAGCCATAGGAGAGGCTTTGATAGCTGCTGCTGAAGATGTTGAGAGGGGTGAGTATGAGCAATTCTAAAGTAAAGACTAGTGTTATATATATTATTGAGGGGCAAGATGGGTGGCTAGGTGAAGCACTGCAAGTTAGCGTGGAGAACAACTACACTACGATCCAAACTACAAATTCTCTTAGCGAAAAGTTTTTTGGAAATTTGCATGTGTGTTTGACGAACGATTTTGCTAAAGCTCTAGGAGAGGCACTAATAAAAGCCTCTAGTGGGGAATAATATGGAAAGTTACATGTTATATGGCCTAGCTTTCATATCTTCTTTCATCTTCATTGCACTGAAAAGCGCACAACAATTACATGTAGTATTCAAACACTACTATCTCATATTGCCAACATCTATGTTAATGGCTATTTGTGAAGTATATGTTATCTCTACTACAGCGCACAATGGATGGGGATGGATTGTTCTTCCTATAGGATTAGGTGGAGGGCTAGGATCACTATTCAGCACTTGGCTGCACCATAACTTTTTGCATAAGGACTAAGATGGATTACGAAGACTCAGTGATGAAACTAGATGAGACAGAAGATGCAATTGAGTGGGTATATCACACTTTACACAAGTACGGATTTGCTATAGAATTTAATGATGAAGCTACAGAGATGTTTTTGATTAAAGATTCTATTAGGATATGCCAAGTATTGGATTTTGATAGGCTATCTGCACTGGCTGTAGGGATGGAGCTTGTAGGTGACTTTGATAGTTTTTATGGTAGACACCCAGTTCCAAGCCCTTAAGTAAAATAGTATCGAGTATTGTAATTAACAAATAAGGAAGAAGGATTATGCGTTTAGTATTTGATATAGAAGCTAATGGATTATTAAACTCAACTACTGTTGACTATAATTCTTCACCTTATCGCCTTAAAGACCATTTTAAAGTACATTGCGCTGTGTTTTTCGATATCGACACAAGGATAATGTACAGGTGGGTTTACGATGCAAACAATGAGCAACAGAAAACAACAGCTAAAGCCGTAGTGCAAGGTTGTTTGGAAGTAGTTACTAAAGTTCTAAGTTCTTTGCAAGATTTCTATTATGCAGTTAAGAATTTTATTCTTGGCAATGCAACGGAGCTTATCGGGCATAACATTATCAATTATGATTTGTTAGTGTTGAAAGCTGCTGCAGGGTTGGATTATAAAATTGGAGAATATGATGGAACTAAAACCAAGTTTTATTCTCGCAATAAGGATAGCATTGGGGATATTGCTACTGGCACTTATAAACCTATCACAATCACAGATACTCTAGTATTATCCAAAACTCTTAACCCCGACAGGGTGATGCATAGCTTGGAATACTTCGGCAAGATGCACGGATCTGAGAAGATTGATTGGAGAGGGAAAGCTGTTGAGCTTGGGCTTATTGACAAGAATGCTCCTAAAGGTGCGGAGTTTGAAACATATCACCCTGAGATGCTTGTCTATAATGCTCAAGATGTGATGTCAAACTATAAGACATGGCAATTTCTCTTGAAAGAATGGGGAGATTGGCCTTGGGATGAACCATATCAACTTGAGAAAGCTGCAGCAGAGATTATCACTCGCCAAGAGCACAGGGGATTCTATTTCGATACCGATAGTGCTATTGAATGTGTGAAGGACTTGGATGAGAAGATGGCTGTGTTAAAAGCTATTGTAGAGCCTCTTATTCCTCCTAAACCTATCGGCAAGACAGCAGCTAAAGATTTCATTCCTTCTAAAGTACAATTTAAGAAGAATGGAGAGCTTAGTAGCAATATTGAGAAATGGGTAGAGAAGCATAATGGGACTATTGCTAAAATGGAAGATGGTGGATATTCAGCTACAATTTTTGGACAAGAGTATAAGCTACCAATCCCACAAGAACCAATAATAACCCATATTCCGGCTACTATTAAGGATACTACCCATATAAAGGGTTGGTTGGTGAGCATTGGTTGGAACCCCAGTACATACAAAGAACGAGATTTAAGTGTGGATAGCAAGAAGAAGAAACTTGAATTCGAAAAGTATGTAGAAACTTGTGAAAGATATATTGCACAAACTATGGAGAGTCCTTTTAAAGCTGATAGGTTGGCATACCTTGAAGTAGTGGATGAGAAATCTCTACGCAAGAAACTACTAGGGCATGATCACACTAAGCGGCCAATGAAAGCTTATACTAACCCTACACTAACCGTGGGCATGGAAAAAGAGATTGATCCAGCGTTGCTAGAAATGTCAGATAAGTTTGCACATGCTAAAGATGTATCAGACTACCTAACGTACAATCATCGTAGGAATAGTATTCTTGGTGGTGGCTTTGATCCTGATGATCTAGATGACGAGGATGAAGAGGCTAGCAAGGGGTGGCTGAGTAATGATAGGATTGCGGAGGATCATAGAATCCCTACTCCTGCAGATACTTGTGGAACATCTACGTCAAGAATGAAGCATAGGATTGTTGCTAATGTACCAAGGGCATCTTCGCTGTATGGCAAGCAGATGCGGAGCTTGTTCGGCGTAGATACCAAGGAAGGATTTGTGCAGCTTGGTTATGACTTTGTAGGCTTGGAGAGTTTTATTGAAGCTCACTACTGCTGGGATTTTGATGAGGATAAAGTTTATTGTAACTCTCTTATCCAAGAGAAACCTAACTCAGTGCATTGCATGACAGCTAAGAAGATTACAGAGGTATTGGGCAGAGAGTTTGGCAGAACACCAGCTAAGTCTGTTAAGTATTGCTGCGCTTACGGTGGTCAACCTGCAAGGGTAGCTAAGACAGTGGGATGCAGCCTTAGTGACGGTAATCTCATTTACAATGCATACTGGGCCTCAGCAAAACCACTCGGAGGGTTGGCAGAAGCATTGAAGCAAGAGTGGGAGATGAACGGTAAGAAGTTTATCAAGGGGATTGATGGCAGGAAGATTCCTACTAGATCAGCGAGTGCTCTTATTAATAGCTTGTTCCAATCTGCGGGTGTTATCTGTGCCAAGAAAGCTATGGTGATACATGAGAGATTATTTGCCAAAGAAGGGCTTACAGTGGACTTTTGGAGTGAAGACTGGAAGTCACAAAGGTTTGTACAGCAGTTGATCTCATACCACGATGAGGTTGCTCTGGAGCAACATAAGAGCTTAGTGCAATGGAAAATCTTTAAAACTCAAGAAGAAGCTAAGGAATTTAAGAAAGCTAATGCAGGATGGTCTGAAGTATCTGAATCCCCGAAAGGATTTTATATTGGTACATGCAGGGCTGCTGAGTTAATACAAGAAGCTGTAAAAATAGCAAGCGAAGAATTTAAACTAAATAAACCATTAGCGGTAGATTACATTTTAGGAAGGAATTGGGCTGAATGTCACTAACATGGAGATGTCATTAAAATGATATGTCACTAACGTGATATGCCATTAATGTATTATATTTTAATTTAACTAAGGAGCTATTATGATTACTAAAGAAGAATATAACCAAGGTGTTGCATCTCTAAACTCTATGTTAGAAAACGGGGAGATTTCCATTTCTGACTTTGTCCGCTTTCACGAGCTATTGGAGCTAGAGCTAAACAGCCATGATGCCAATTATGTTAACGAGCTCATTAACAATTAATATGGAAGAGAAGACAGAAGAGCCTTTAGAAGTGCAGCCTTTAGAGATCCATAGTGAAGCTATACATCCCTCCAGCAAACCTAGATTTAGGTACAAAGCTTCCAAGGAGATGAGGGATAAAACTAAGAAAGCTACTAAGAAAGACTATAAAAAATTAGTAACACTAGCCACTGCTGCTGTTATCAATAAAGAACCTTTAGTACTGATAGCCTTCCCCTACTTTGTAAAGCTGAGTAAGGATTGGCCCAGAGGTACAGTAGTTGAAAGGACAGCTACTACAGACATTTATAAAGTTAATAGCAGGTGGCTATTAGATTGGCTGTATGAAAAAGGGCATAGTGCGCACAACTCCAGTATGATTGTTATGTCCGCATACAAGATCGAGAGAAGTTTTAATTCCGTAGAGAGGATGGGTATGACAGAGGATGAGTATAACTTAGTAACAGGAGTGGGGGAAGGATTATGATTACTCCTCGCGGTAAATTACCGAGATATTTCACTGCGGTGGTAGACTTTCAGTTGGATGCTATCGATGAAGTGCAGGAGTCTCCCTTGGAAGTTAAGTACTCCTACTATAAGGGATTTCCTGAAACATTATCTTCGCCAGCAGAAGAAGCTTGTGTGGAAGTAGTGGGAGTGTGGTATGATAATAGGGATGTTAGCCAGCTACTATCCCCTTATGATTATGAATTGATTGAAGATGAACTACTTGAATGGCATAGGACTTAATTATGGAATTATCTAAAACACCGTTATCTAAAACACCGTTATTTAAAACACCGTTATTTAAAATCCCCAGAAATACTTATATCCGAGTAGGAGAAGATGTGCTACTATTTGACCATGTTGACGGTATGTATTCGTTCTGTACTGATAAAGATGGAAATGTACATCACATAGCAGCTTGGGCAGAGGTAGAGATAGTGGATGGTTTTAATATTACTTTTAATATCGCTGTAAAGTAGCTTTACATTTTTATTTAAAATGTAGTATAATAGCTGTTACGAAGATGCTCCTCTAGTTCAGTTGGTAGAACACATGACCGCATTTCAATCATGGTGTCGCGGGTTCGAATCCTGCGGGGAGCACCAAATTAGTATTAAAAGAACGTTTGTAAAAAGAATTCACCGGGCGACAGTAATAGCAGGAGTATTGCTATTCGATGGCAAACATGGATTTACATGTGAGGATGCTAGACGTAGCATTGTACGGTGGCACTGGGGACAACTCAGAAAACAGCCGCCCCTGCCTGTGTAGTAAGCAGGGGTAACATTAAAACGCTTTCAAAACTGATAGTTAAGTGAAACAGACTTTAGCATCGCGAAGCTTTAGCGCACGTTAGTGGTGGATGAGAGAGCGTTTTAATGTTGATGAATCTGCAGGCTGTTGCAGTGATAGACGCGGGCGAGCAGGGCAGAGCCGCAAAAGCTACCGTATGTGGGAATAAGTCAGCACCCACCATCAACAATTAGTTCTTAACCCCCAAGGAGATATATGTTAAATCCAGCACGAGCAGAAAATGAAACTTTTGAAGAATATAAAGTTAGACGTGTAGCAGCTAAAGTACTTGTGAAGAGTAAGCTAACAACATTATTTTGGGACTCTCTTGTGAAAGGGACATATACAAATTCGTTACGTGCTAAAGCTGGCAAAGCAGCCAAGAAAGCAGCTAAAAAGCGAGGGCGTAATAATGGTTAATGCATTGGCAGCGGCGCGAGTGGCTTTGGCTATGGCAGCTTCATCTGTTGTATTTGTCTTGTACAATGTGTTGAAGTTTTTTAAACGGAAGTAACATACAGGTATTCTATGAGCAATAAAAACACACTAGCTACACTAGCGGGAGCATTACAATTACTCGTCGCATACCCTCTGTGGTTTTATTTGGTGGGTTATATTTTGCAAGCAGCGGGAGCTCCTAGCGAAGTGTGGGTTGTATTTGGTGTATATATCACGGCATCAATTGTTAGCGCTATACTTGCGGGAGCTGCCAGCTCTCAAACTCGGTAGTTTGAATAAGGAAGGTAAAAAATGAAAATTAAGAAAATTATTGCAATTACTTCTGCAGCTATTGCCCTAGCTGCTTGTGGTAGCAAAGAAGTATCTTTCAATACGCTAGAAGAAGCTAAACAGATGGCACGAGATAATGCTTTGTTTAATGCTCAACGCTATCGTGCGGAGAATCCACCAGTGCGTGATTTCACGGCTGTATCCAACGGAGATTCTACGCAGATGCCTAAATGCCCTCAAGGAGATGGATGGGCTACTATTAAGCTATTCTCGCCGGATGCCACCCGTTCTGTAGTATTGAAATGCTCTACATTCTCCGGAGCTACTGGGTGCTTGCTAGATTCGGAGTTTAAATCTAAACCTTTTGCGGAACAAGATGGGCATTGCCAGAAGCCGGAAATAGTTCCATTCCCTTTGCCTAAAATCGCTAAGTGAGAAAGCTATGTTTGTAGTTTCACATTTGTCGGAAATAAGTTTAATGCTAGTAGGTGCAGTAGTAGGCGGTGTTTGTGTATTTACTTTCAATAAGGT
>Ga0247723_1000836_pt1 | contig 19527 bp, 25 predicted proteins | sample MSEWelMarce5H_FC_FD_189079 | JGI IMG/M metagenome (GOLD analysis project Ga0247723, IMG submission 189079) | Subsurface sediment microbial communities from gas well in West Virginia, United States - MSEEL Well Study Marcellus 5H_FC | ecosystem: Environmental > Terrestrial > Deep subsurface >... | reverse complement strand
AAAATTAGTTAAATCATATTCTATATAAGAATAATCTGGATTATTTGATTTAATAACTTCTATAAAATCATAATCACATAATAAAACATCTTCAACAATATTTTCTGAATTAACTTTTGCCCAATTTGCCATTATAATAAGTACCTTATGATTACTATTCCTGCTGAACCAGATCCACCTGGTGTATTTCTATTTTGATGATTTACTCTACCGCCACCGCCGCCACCTGATCCATGACCAGATGCACTTCCACCAGTTCCTTCACCGTTAATACCATTACCTCCACCACCAGTACCTCCAGTACCAGCAACGTGTCCACAATCTCCTTCATCTCTTCCACCTGCACCACCACCGCCGCCGTAATGTGTTCCTAAATAAACTCTTCCAGGTGCACCATTTCTGCTAGAAAAGTTTCCACCTGCTCCTGCACCACCAGGACTATTTGAATAATTGTCTGGTGATCCACTTCCAGGGATTCCGCCTCCACCTGCTGAAATTGATAGTCCAGTTCCTATAATACTTGATGTTCCACCACCACTTTGAGTTCCACCTAAATTACCTACAGTAATTGTATATGAAGCACCAGAATTAACTGTTGCATTTGGAGTAAATTGAACACCACCAGCACCACCGCCTTGACCACATTGGCCATGTCCACCTCCAGCACCTCCACCAATAGCAAATACTTCTATCACTCCACCAGTTGTTACGTTAAATGTAGATGTGCTAGTGTAAGTATGAATTCTATAACCACCAGAGTCAGAAGTGCTACCACCAGTTGCCACTACCTTAGCATACTTATTAACTCTATTAGTTTTTGAATTATCACTAACTAAAGTATTTCTAACTGATGTTACTGCCATTACGAAATCTCCGAACCAAATAATCCAAACACTACAGATGCACTAGATGCTCTAACTGTTATAACATCTGATGCGTTTACTGTTAATCCAACAGTAATCATAGCAGTGTCATTTGCTGGTAAAGAGGCATCATAAGTGATATAGTGTACATTTGCTAAAGTAGCACCATCTGGTCTTACAGCAATTCTATATGTTGCTGCAGTTGCAGCCAAATTACATATTGAAATTGTTGATATTACCGTTTCTGTTGAACCAGGTACAGTGTAAAGAGTTGTATCTGTTGTTGCAGAAGGGTTTACTTGTCCTAATACTTTATAACTTCTTGCCATTTTATGCTCCCATCATTAAAAATATATCTTCCATACCACTGCCGCCTTCAATTGCTATCCAGGCCGCACCATTCCACACTAACTGTTGGTTTAATGCAGTGATATAAACTATTGTACCAGTACTTGGTGAGGGAATCTCAGCATCTCTTGCAGTAGTGTTTGCAAATACGTTTATTCCTTTTTTTGCTAAAACTCTTTCTGTAAATGAAGCAGATCCTGTAACATTTACATAATTAGCACTGCCACTTCCAACTATTAGATTAGAATCAAGTTCTGTTGATTGAGTTACAACTAGTGTTCCACCAACTGTTGTATTTCCAGTTATGGATACAGTGCCACCTGCTAATATATTTCCTATAATTGATGCAGATCCGCTAACTAATAAATTTGAAGATAATGAAGCAGAGCCACCTACTGATAAGTGTGTTGTAGTTGTTAATCTTCCTGGTGTAATAATTGAACTTGGAAGGCTTACAGTTACGTTTCCTACAGAACCAGATGCTGTAATTTGATTTGCTGTTCCCGCTAAGGCAACAACCTCTGTTGCTTCAAGTTGAGCAATACGATCATCAAAATCTCTTAGGTTACCAAATACGCTTTGTGCTGCTGGCTCACCTGTGCCGTCATAGTTATCTATTCCATAGTGGAATAACATCATTGCTTCTTGAATATTCGCTGTATCAGTTAGCGAAGGAATTTTTAAATTAAAATCTGCTCCTGGATAACCAGAAACATCGTGGATTAGAATACCAGCCATTTATACTATCACCTTTTTAAATTATATCATAATTAGATATAACATTTTATTTTTATTTTTTATTTTATATAGCATATCTAACTATTACTACCCCTGAACCACCTGCACCACCACCAGCACCTCCAGCAGTTTCTCCACCACCGCCACCAGAATTTACTCTTCCATCTCTTGAACTATTTTGTGGTCCACCACCACCATAACCTGCTTGAACACTTCCAGGGTTGCCACCTAAATAACCTAAACCAACACCACAACCACCACCAGCATAACCAGTAGAAGTTCCAGTTATAGAACTTAATGTTCCATTGCCACCATTGCCACCTTGATAATTAGCAGGTGCAGTAGTTCCAGCACTTGAAGAACCACCTCCGCCACCTCCTGCTGCTTCACCACCACCATTACGACCTGATCCACCACTATTTCCTTGTCCAGCAGTACCCGAACCACCAGGAACGCTTGCTGATTGAGCACCACCACCGCCACCACCAGAACCACCACTTTTACCAGCAAAATCTGAATCTCGTGAACCACCTCCTCCGCCACCAGTAGAAGTTATAGAAGCAAAAGTAGAATTGCTTCCATTAGCAGCAGGATTATTTCCAGAACCACCACCTCCAACAACTACTGAGTAACTAGTTAAAATATTTAAAGATAAAGATCCAGTTCTAAATCCTCCAGCACCACCTCCACCAGCACCATTAGAACCAGAACCACCACCTCCACCTACAACAAGGTATTCAACATCACCAGTTCCTTTTTGAAAATTAAAATTATTACTTCCAGTAGAAGTAAAAGAATGAACTATGTATCCAGGTATATTTGTAGTAGTTCCACCACTTGCTCTAGGTCTTTGATTATGATTTGAAAATTGTCCTATAATTGGCATTATGCTATTAAGTCTCCTATTGCAACCCAAGTATCACTAGCACGTTTAATTAATGTTGCAGAAGACCATTGTGTCCTTAATTTTAAACCAGGAGTTGCATTTATTGTTACACCGCCTGTAGCAACTATTGTGGTTTGACCTGCACCAGTTTGAAGAATATTTATTTGCGTTCCTATAGGAAATGCTGCAGTAGAATTTAACGGTACTGTTAAATTATTTGCTGATGCATTATTAAGTTCAACTAATTTTGCAGAGTCAGATAGTTGTAATGTATAAGAAGCACTTTGAGCATTTAAAGAAACATTTAATGGCATATATGTGGAACTAGCACTTGATTGTGTTAAATAACTAGAACTTGCAGAAACCTGTGTTAAATAATTTGCTGACGCATTTAATTGTGTTAAATATGTTGCGGAAGCATTTGCTGCACTTAAACCTGCTGCTTGCGTTAAATATGTTGCGGAAGCATTTGCTGCAGTTAAACCTTCTGCTTGCGTTAAATATGTTGCGGAAGCATTTGTTTGAGTTAGATAAGTAGACGATGCACTTGCAATAGTCAAGTATGGACTAAAGTCAACGTTAAGTGTTTGCCAGTAAGCACTTGCTCCAGTGGTAGATAAAAACTTTCCATTGTTTCCTGTTTGACTTGGAAGTGTATTTAAACTGTTTGCTGCGGCAATTGTTAAATATGTTGATGATGCTGAAGATTGAGTTAAGTATGTTGCTGAAGCATAAATATTTGAAACATAAAGATTAGATGCTGATAATGCATTTGTTAATGCTTGTTCAGAATAACCTGATGCTGCTGCTGCCCAATAAATAGAACTAGCAGATAATAATTCTGCTTGATCATATAATTCTTGTGCATCATTTGCAACAACTTCTAAGTTTGTAATTTCAATCCATTGATCTCCACCAGGTTGAGAGGTATATTGATAAATAATATTATTAGAAGTTCTGTAATATAGATCTCCTATTTCTTGTGGGTTATTAATAAAAGGACCTGATACTGTATTAGGATCATTAAATCCTGAATATATATAACTACCCCTCGGTCCTTCAGGACCAATGTCTACTTGTAAATCGATTGATGCAGGTGGACCAAGAACCGTTAAGTCATCGTTACTAACGACTACGTTAATTGCCATACTATTGACCTGTTCGACTAATATCCTGAGTTACAGATATTGTGCCTGTTAATAAAGTATATGTTGTTGATGCTGTTGTATTATTAATTTCAATATCATAAACGTAAGAAGCACCAGAAAGTACAGAACCTAAAGCACTAGGAATTTCACATGTAACCGTTCCTGCTGAAGCAGTAACTACTGCATCACCATAACCAACAATTGAGTTTGCGTCACCACGGAGGGTAGAGATAGTAAATAATCCAGAATAATTTGATAAATTAAAAGTACCACCATTAGCATTTTTAGGATTTATAACAAAATCGTATGTATCACCACGGTAGTAAGCAATATTATATGTTGCTGGAAATGCCATTATTTAATCACCTTCATTTATTATATCATTAAGAAAAAATTTAAAAATATTTTTATGCCCCAAAAACTGATGGAACTGTTAATGGATACCGAATTATAATTATTCCTGAACCACCTAAACCAGCATTGGCATTTGAATAGTTTCCACCACCACCACTTCCAGTATTTGTTTGACCATTAGTTCCAGCACCATTTTTACCACCTGCTCCACCACCACCTGATCCACCTGATCCTCCAGATGCACCATTGTGTGTCATTCCTCCACCGCCACCAGCGTAAGTAACTCCAAAATAACTTATTCCATTGCCACCATTGCCAGGTATTCCTGCTGTTGCACTATTTCCTCCTACTGCTCCAGCACCTCCACCTCCACCACCACCATATGGATCGTTATATCTTCCATATCCTCCAGCGTTACCGTAAATAGTTGCACCACTTACTGATCCTTGATTTGACGCACCGCCACTTGGCGTTCCACTACCAGTTGGACCAATTCCTCCTCCACCACCGCTTCCACCAGTTAATCCTGGACCAGGATTTGGATAAGTTCCACCACCTCCACCACCTATTGCTGTCATACCATAAATTGAACTATTACTACCATTTACACCTGTTACGTCAGAAGTACCACTTGGTCCTGGAGCACCTGCACCAACTACAGCAATTGAAGTTCCAGTAGTAACATAATTAGGATGAACTATCATTCCACCAGCACCACCACCACCAGCGTGAGATCCACCACCCGATCCACCACCAGCAACAATTAAAATTTGAGCAGCAGCACCATTAAAAATTCCAGGATCAAAAGAATTTGAACCAGATGCAAAAACTTTTTTAGCATAAGTGGTTCCACTAAATGTTTCAAGATCCCAACCTTGACCTTGAACATATGATAAATATCTTGCAGAACTTAAAATTTGATTTTTAGTTAATCCTGTAGCAATACCATTTGCAACATAGTTAAATAAAGCAGGAGAAGAATTTGATGGAAACATGATTTGTAATTCACTTTTACTAAAGCCTTGTCCACTTATAGATGATACTTTAGAACTATTAATTGCCATTACCCTGTAATCTCCATTACAAAGGCATTAAAGGCTACTGAGGCAGAACTTGCAAAAACTGCTATTAGATCACTTGAATCCATAGTTATTCCTTGAGTAAATGCGATTGTTTCATTACCTGAAACTGTTGCGTTGTAAACAATATAGTTTCCTAAAACTGGAGAGCCACCAGATGTGATTGCAATCCGATATGTTGCGTCAGCAGATGCTGTATTGCAAACATTTATAGTTGAAATTATTGATTGCGTGTTAGCAGGAACTGTGTATAAAGTTGTTAGAGTATTTGCTGCTGGAGCAGAGAAAAATGGAGACTTGATTGTTTCTACTTTTGCCATATTATGATCCCATTAGCATTATGGATGTTGCCATGCCGCCGCCACCAGCACCAGACATTTCTATCCACGTACTTCCATTATACACTTTTAAAATAGGGGCAGTAGCATCAGTTGTGTCTGTCCAAAGGGTTCCAACGCTTGCTGTTACTGGGGCAGATGCTGAGAATGCTATGTCTTGTTCAAATTGTAAATATGGTTGTTGTGCAACTGTTACTAAACTGCTAGTTATTGAGTTTAGGGTAGGTATTAAATCAGCAAAATCTCTTGCTTTACTCATATAATCATTATAACTTATTTTCTTGACACATACCCCTTGGTCTGGTAGAATTAAAGGGTATCTATAGAAAGGTCATATATGACTAAGAAAAAGACATTAAATAACATGGAATGGCTAGAAGCCCTTAAAACCATGAAATATAAAAAGTATTGGAACAGACCTAATACAGTAGAATTCTTTGCTTTTGTTGCAAAAGCCATGATCATTATTCCAGGGCTATTATTTGGTATTCAAATTTGGTGGTTTTATATTTTTGCTGCTATTTCAAGTGTTGGTTTGATTTGGTCTTCTACTAAGAAAACTATTCCTACCTTGATTTGGTTTAATATTCTTTGGACTACCCTCGCAATTGTCGCAATAGCCAAACATTTCTTAGGAGCATAATGAAATCAGATAATATTAAAAACATTGTTATTGTTGGTGGAGGCACATCAGGATGGATGAGTGCTGCAACCCTTATAAAGTTCTTTCCACAAAAACATATTACTTTGATCGAGTCAGCAGATGTTCCAGTCATCGGTGTAGGAGAAAGCACAACTGCTTTTATCAATAACTGGTTAAAAATATTAGGTATTGAAGATAAAGACTTTATGAAAGAATGTGATGCAACATATAAACTAAGTATTAAGTTTAATGATTTTAGTGAAATTAATGATGGAGGATATCACTATCCATTTGGTACCCCTTATGTAGAAGATTGTGGATGGAATCTATGGGACTGGCATTTAGTAAAACATAAATACCCAGAAACACATGTAGAAGATTTTGCAAGATCATACTTTCCTGCTGCTGCTTTATATGAAACAAACAAAATATCTGAAAATAAAGATAAAAAATTTGACAACTTTAATTTTGATTTAGACCTAGCATATCATTTTGATGCTATTAAATTTGGAAAATGGTTAAGAGAAAAATATGCAAAACCAAAAGGTGTAAAACACATTATTGCAACAGTAGATAAAGTTAATACCAACGAAGATGGGATTACCGAACTGGTTCTTGCCGATGGTAAAAAAATAACAGCAGATCTATTTGTAGATTGCACAGGATTTAAAAGTATGCTGTTAGAAGGTGCTTTAGGTGAACCATTTGAATCATATGAGGATAACTTAATTAATAACCGTGCTTGGGCAACCCCATTAGAATATAAAGACAAAAATGCAGAGATGCAACCATTCACAAACTGTACAGCCCTAGGAAACGGATGGGTATGGAACACACCACTGTATTCCAGAATAGGAACAGGATATGTATTTAGTACAAAACATACAACAGAAGAAGAAGCCCTAGAAGAATTCAAACAATATTTAATGTCAGACAAAATGGTAGTACCTAGAACACAGGAAGAAGTAGACACTCTACCATTTAGAAAAGTCTTTATGAAAACTGGCATACATTCAAGGGTATGGGTAAAAAATGTTGTAGGAATAGGTTTATCAGCAGGCTTTATTGAACCATTAGAAAGCAATGGACTATATAGTGTTCACGAATTATTATTCAAACTAGTAAGAGTATTGCTATCACCAAAAATTAATCAATTTGACAAAGATATGTTTAATACTGCTGCAAGACAAATAATTAAAAACTTTTCAGAATTTGTTGGATTACACTATGCTTTAACAAATAGAACAGATACAGAATATTGGAAAGAAATATCAAATAAAGAATTTAGCAAAGACATGATATTAGGTAAAGGAAATTATAATACAGGATATCAAAACTTTGAAGATATTTTTATGTTTCGATACGAATTCCCTAATTTAATTGGTGGTATAGATTTTATATCAACTGGTATGGGGTATCAACTAGTAGATGATTATATTATAAAAAGTAAAGAATTATACTACCCTGATCAAGATTATGATCTTATGGCAAAAGAAATGAAAATGAAATTTGAACTTAAAAAAGATAGATGGAAAAAGGCTGCTGAAAAAGAACTAACCATGTATGAATATTTAAAGAAAAATATTTATAAAGATTAAGCGGGAACTACTACTTCTTCCCATTCACCCTTATTGTCATTCCAAGTAAAGAACTTTCCTTCTTCTACTGGAATTGCAACTGGGGCTTCCCATTGACAAGTATCTTCATTTAATACCCATTTAGAAAAAGGTTTAGGTGCAATGAATGCATCTTTTTCTTCATCAAATGTGTAACCAATACCTGCATAGTTCTTACGAATATTTCCGTTATAAGATGTTTGCTTCCAAATACCGCCTAAAAGGTTAGAGCAGAATGCAGCACCTACTGCCTCTGATTCATTACCTTGAGCATCTTTGCAATCATTGTTATCAACAACAATTACTCTTTGAACAATTCCTTCTGAATTTATTTCTGCAAAATGTGCCATTTTTATTTCCTCCTTATTATATTATATACTATGCAATTCTATAACGCAAAATTACTATACCACTACCGCCAGATCCTCCACCTACAGTAAAAGTACCACCAGCAGTACCAGTAGCACCTCCACCGCCACCTCCGCCAGTATTGACAGTTGCGTTTGATCCTACCTGCTGAGTGTTTCCACCATTTCCTCCTCCACCAAGACCACCACTTCCACCACTTTTTTGACTTGCTGCTGCTGCTCCACCACCACCGCCACCTGCGTAATAAGCACTTATGCCATCAAGATTATATTCTAAACCGTTTCCACCATTTGCACCATTTCCATTTGTAGTTACTGAAGCACCAACTTGTCCAGCACCTCCACCACCGCCTCCACCTTGTGTAAGAACATTTCCTCCAGCAGTACCTCCATTATTTCCTTGACCAGATGTTCCAACTCCAACTGTTCCAGTATAAGAAGCACCTCCACCAGAACCACCATTTACTCCATTTTGTCCAGATCCTCCTGTATTGTAAGATCCACCATTTCCTCCACCAATAGCGGTAAGAGAATTAAATGATGAATTAGATCCTGAATTTTTTTGTTGTCCTCCACCACCACCTGCACCAACTACTACTGAATATGTTCCAGATCCTAAAGTATTTGTTGTTGTGTAAATTAATCCTCCAGCACCTCCACCACCACTTGCTGGATCACTAGCACTTAGCCAACCTCCAGACCCACCACCTGCTGTAATTAAACAGTCTATACTAGCACCTCCAGAATTTATAACAAAATTTCCAGAAGATAAAAATTTATGAACTTTGTATGTAATATTATTACTTGTATATTGAGATACAGTTCCACCAGTTGCGTCTATTGATAAACTTAATGGATTTTTATTTTGAGAATTTAGTGAACTTATTGGCATTATTCAGTTACCTCCGCATATGATAAATTAAAACTTACACTACCGCTTGAAGACCACACTGATAAAACATCAGCAGCATCCATGGTAATTCCATGTCCAAATTCTACTGTGTCATAAGCAGTAATTGTTAAACCATAAAATAAATAATGTTGATCTGCAATAGATGCCCCATTTGGTCTTAATGCTACACGAACTGATGCAGAAGTTGCCCCTAAGTTACATGCGTGAATATTTGAAACAACAGCCTGAGTATCAGCAGGAACTGTATATAAACTCGAAAGTGTTTGTGCTGCAGGTTCTAACTGTGCAGGTGACTTATAAACATTAGGCATTATTTGTACGCTCCAAAAAATGGGTGAAATCCAGATTCAGATGCTGCACCTGATACTGCAATCCACTCACTACCATTATACACTTTTAATGCAGGTCTTAAGTTATTTGTTGAGTCTATCCATAAAGTTCCAGCAGTTGGAGTAGATGGAGAACCTGAAACATAAGGAATATTAGGTTCATAAGTAGTACTTGCTGACGTTATAGTTAAATAAGGACTCAAATCAATATTATCTATCATACTATCAACTTGATCTTTATTATAAACATCAACTAAATTCATTTGTTTTAAGGCTATTATTTCTATATTTGCACCCGCCGAAATTGGGGCAAGACCTATGATCGATGTGCCATTCGAAGCGGTATAGTCAGAACCTCTAACCAATAAAATACCATTCAAAAATACTTGTTCAAAACCTGGAGAATAAATCAAAGAATTACTATTATCATCTAAACCTGATAATGTTGTTTCTCCACCTGTGGCAATTTTTTGCCATCTTGTGGAATTAACTACCTGGTTTTGTGCATTAATTGGAATCCAATTTGTACCATTCCAAGCATACATTGCTTTTCCGCTATTTAATATTTGTGCTGATGCCATAGTTAATTATACCCTCCTTCTACCCTAAGAAATACATGGCTAAATTTGTTCTAGTTAAGCCACTTGATAGTCCATTAGATTGACCAGAATATGCAAAAAATTCTACTTCATCATTTTGATTTAATGACATTATTTGTGCTGTGCCAAGAGTTAAGTCGTTATTCCATTGTGCAATATTTAATCCACTTCCAAAATGATATTCTGCACCATTTACTCTTAAACCACTATAAATATATCCAGTAGTAGCAGTATCAAAATTAACATTATATGAAGAAATATATAAACCAGTTATTGGAACAATAAACTTGCTAGTAGTTGTATTAAAATGATTTCCAACATTGAACCTAGTAGTATTTAAATTTACTTTATTCCATGTCCCTGCTGTGATAGACTGCCGTGAACTTAAGTATGCTAAGAAAGATGGGTTATTTGGTTTTCTAATATTTCCAGAAACTGTTCCCCCAGTAAGAGGTAAATATGTTGCAGAAGCAGTCGTTTGAGGTAAATATGTTGCACTTGCAGAAGATATAGATAGTTTACTAGATAGTTCATTTGTTACAGTAGTTGCAAAACTTTCATTATCATTTAATGCCGCCGCTAATTCGTTTAAAGTATTTAATGCAGCAGGTGCACCATCAATTAGATATGCAACAGCCGCAGCCGAGGCGGTATTTATAGAAGAAGACAAATCAATATTACTAATACTATTCTCTACAGAATCAACTGTTAATACAATCTTAGATACATCTCTTGCTCTACTCATAATTATGAAATCCTATATCTTAAAATTACTACACCGCTACCGCCAGCACCACCAGAAACTGAGGTATTTGCACTACTTCCAGAAAGGATACTTCCTCCTCCGCCACCACCACCAGTATTTGCTGTTGCAGGAGAACCACTTGAGTGCTGAGCACTTCCACCATTTCCACCACCACCTAGACCACCTACTCCAGGTACATATGCAGTTCCATGTCTTCCTCCACCACCACCACCAGCATAATATGTAGCAGTTCCAGTTATAGAAGATTGAAAACCTATGCCACCAGTTCCACCATTTCCAGTTGAAGATGTATTTGCTGCAGCACTTCCAGCACCACCACCTCCACCAGATGCGTGTGATGGAGAACTTGCTCCATTTCCACCAGCATGTCCTTGTCCCGCAGTTCCTGCTCCACCAGTATGATTAGAGTTACCACCTCCACCTCCACCAGATCCACCATTTAAACCAGTTGCACCACCGTTACCTCCAGCACCTCCACCAGTTGCTGTTATTCCAGCGTAAGAACTATTGTTTCCACTTGTTCCTCTTAATTCTCCAAATGCTATTGAACCACCAGAACCAACTACTACAGAATAAGAATTACCAGCAGATACGGTTGTTGTTCCAGTTAAAAGACCTCCTGCACCACCACCTGCTCCACCAACGTTATTATTAGCACTAGATCCACCAGCACCTGCACCACCACCTGCAACAATTAAATACTCTACTTGACCACTACCTCTTGTAACAATAAATTGTTCAGATCCTGTAAAAGTATGAACATTATAAACTGTTCCTGCTGAAGTTGTTGTAGTAAGAACCCCACCTGTTGCTGATATAAATGATGAAACTTTTTGACTATTAAATGTAGTTGCTCTGGCTGAACTTATTCCCACTTATGGTGTCACCTCAGCGTAGAATCCTATAAAACATACGCTGGCGGTAGAAGCCCGAACGGATAAAATATCTGCAGCACCCATAGACATACCTTGATTAATCATATAGGTATCATTTCCAGCAATTGTTGCATCATAAATAATATGATTTTTATCTTCTAAAGCAGCACCACCTGGTCTAAAAGCAATTCTAAAAGTAGCATCAGCAGATGCTGTGTTGCAAACATTGATAGCAGAAAATATTGCTTGAGTATTAGATGGAACCGTGTAAAGAGTTGTGTAAGTATTGGCTGCTGGTTCAACCTGAACTGGTGACTTATAAGTATTTGCCATTTATATCCCCGCCATAAAAAAAGGATGTAACCCTGCATCTGCTCCAGAGGCTATTATCCATGTACTTCCATTATACACTTTTGTTATCGGAGAGGTTATATTTGTTGAATCTATCCAAATAGTACCTGTCTCAGGAGAAGAAGGTTCTGTTGATCCGTATTTTACTAATTCTGTTTCTGACCTTGGCACATAAGATACTGATGCTGAGGCTTCTGTTAAATATGTGGCAGAAGCACTTGCTTTACTTAAATATGTAGCAGAAGCACTTCCTTTATTTAAAAATTGTGCATCTATTTGTGTTTTTGTATATGTGTCAGCAATAACAAATGATTCGAAGGCATGTATTTCTATTACATCCCCCGATGATGCTGCTTCAGTTAAAACAATAGAGGAAGTATTTGATCCAATATAATCTACCCCTCGTACTAGCAAAGTTCCATTCACATATACCTGTTCTAATCCAGGGGTATAGTTAAGAAGTAAATAATCATCACCTAATCCTGATATTGTAGTAGCAGAACCTGATAATGTTTTATACCATCTATTAAATGATTGGATATCTAATCCACTACCCACGTTTTCGTTGGAATCAATCCAAAGAGTTCCTACTTCAAGATCTGTTGTGTCAGGTTGATCTCCATCATAAAGTACAGCACCACTGCCTAACTTTTTGTAAATACTTCCATCGCTTGTAAATTCCCAATTACCTGTTTGTTCATTCCATCTAAATTCAACATCTGGATCTGTACCACGATTAATTCTTAATCCTGCATTAATATTTGCTGAACCACTTTGGAGGGCATTTAAAATAAGTGCACTACCACCAGAAGTAATAAAACCTAAAACATTAACATCACCATTAGATTCTTTTTGTTGATATTTAATATCAGCAATAATATTTGGAACAAACTGTGCTTGGTAATCAAACCCACCTGGTGTTGCAGCCCCTGAAACTAACCATTCCCAACCAAGTACACTAGAGTTATCAATCAGCCATTGCCAAGATTCAATATTTACGGTAGCCCAAGTATAAGCCTCATCATTATATAATAACCACTCATCATTAAGATAAAAATAAACATCTAATATTTCAGTTTCTGCTTCATTTAGTTGATAATAAACTTCTCTTTCTAAACCATTAAAAGATGGAGAAGCACTACCATAACTAGCCTTTGGAATAGGGGAAGCAGATAAAACTATTTGATCATTTAAATACTCTGCTGTAATATTGTCATGATTATTATGTATGAAAAGGTTTTTATTTTCCCATACCGCCGAAGATGAATTATAAACAAATAAATCACCATCTGCTAATCCTGTAAAGTTAACATCTTGTGATTGTCCAATTGATCCACCGTCAATCCAACCAGCGTCATAGTTATCGTTTGTTAGTTTTGCAAGAATTTGTCCAGCACTTCCACCAGATGGTACACCTGGGAGTGCTGCTATCGTAATGCTATCATTTGAAGCATTAGCAGTTACTGATATATTGTTTCCAGATACAAATGTTAATGTATCATTTGGTGAATCAACAACAACACTTTGTGTTGCTGGAGATGTTACGATTGTTGTGAATACATCAGAGTCAACGCTGACTACTGTCCACGCTTCGCCATTCCATTGCCAAGAAGTTCCATTAGATGTAAATATTTCACCTAAAGTGGGGGTACTAGGAAAAATTGAAGCCAAATTATATCACCTTACTTTATTATACATTACTAAATAATTTTATTTATTATTGTGTTAAATACCGAATTATTATTATTCCACTACCACCATTACCACCATTTCCACTACTTCCTCCACTAGCACCTCCACCACCTCCACCACCACCAGTGTTTACAGAACCACTTGAAGCAGTAGCAGTATTTGGAGAACCATTTCCTCCTCCACCAAGTCCACCATTAGCAAAGCCTCCATCACCTCCACCGCCACCACCACCTGCATAATAAGTAACTGTTCCACTTATTGAAGATTGTAAACCATCACCACCCCTTGTTCTTGAACCATCTACACCTTGTTCATAAGCACCTCCACCACCTGAACCATGTGCTCCTCCATTAGAGTTTCCTCCACGAAAACCTTGACCAGAATTTCCAGCACCACCTTGGCCACCATTTGAGCCTCCACCTCCAGATCCACCTGATCCTCCAGCACTACCATTATTTCCACCTGCTCCACCACCTATTGAAGTAATAGTTGAAAAACTAGAATTTGTTCCAGTACCTCCACCACCACCTACTACTGCGGAATAACTACCAGGTCCTAAAAGTAAAGAGCCTGTTCTCATACCACCAGCACCACCTCCACCAGCATGTCTATGTCCACCTCCACCTCCTCCACCAACTACTAAATATTCAACTAATTGTTCACCAGAAGATATTAAGAAAGACCCACTCGAATAAAAACTATGTATTGTATGTGCACCAACAACTGAAACTGTTCCACCTGTTGCTGAAAATTTAGATAATCCTGGTCTTCTAAATGAATTTGATCCGTATGTTTGTATTACTGGAGCAGATGCTGTTGAGGTATCAATCCAGAGCCTACCATCTATGTTTCCAGCAGGAGAAGCACTACTAATTACAATTCTATTATTTAATTCTGACACTGCCGCTGCAGAAGCAGTAACAATTGCTGAAGACATGTTAATATTTCCCACGCTAGCACTTAACTGTGCAGTAGTTGCATAATTTGATAAATCAATATTATTAACACTAGCACTTAACTGTGCAGTAGTTGCATAAGGAGTTAAATCAATGTTAGATATTTGTGTATTAGTGTATGCAACAGCGGCAGCACTTGCTGATTGAATTGCAGGAGTTAAATCAGGTGTTGCATTATCTGTGTATGTTATTAAAGAACTACTAGCAGAATTTGTATAACTATTTGCTGCAGCAACAGCAGCAGCAGAAGCGGTAATTATGGCGGTAGTTAAATTAATACTTGCCAATTCACTATCAGTAGTAATACTAGTGTTGGTACTAAATAATTTTGATATATCTCTAGGTCTTGACATTATTTATATACCCCTATTATGAAATTCTATTTACATACCCCGAAATTGAGACCACGCTTGCAGTTGCTGCAAACGCTCTAGTTACTAAAGAATTATTTAAAACTAATCCAGGAACAACTAAGGTCAAGCCTGATTCACCAGGGATATTTAATTCTATTTGATCTTTTTCTGCTGTGCCACCAAATTCAACTGTAAGTTTAACTGTTGATGCACTTGAATTGTCAGCATATAACCATATTTCGTCTAAACCAGATGTTCCAGATTGTGCTGTATGAATTACTACACCAGGAGTTGCTGATGCTGAGATCAAGATTGATGCTCCATTAGTAGAGCCAGAAAGCAAAGTTTTTGTAAAAGTAGCCATTATTACCTCACTCCCATTGTATCATTTTTTCGAGGGTATTTAATTCCTATCTCATCTAATCTTTTAGCAGCATGTTTATCGCTACCCTTACCATAATAAGTTGAATCAACTTTTCTATTAATTATTATCATATAAAATTCTGCATATGGGCACCATGCTGCATATACCCCCGATGGTCCTTGTTCTGCTATTACTTCCCAAATATCTACGTCTTCTATTTGTAGTTCTCTTTTATTATCCCATTTAGGATTTGGAGGGTATGGATTTTTATTGTTATACCAATTTTCATCAAAATAATCTGTGTTATCAATAAATATATCTCTAGTTGTTCTGAATAAAGGCATATTAAACTATGTATCTAACTATTACTACCCCGCTACCACCGATAGAGGTAACATCACCACTTCCGTGTCCTGATCCTCCACCACCACCACCTAAACCATTTGTTCCATTTGTTCCTCTAACTGTTTCTGCACCACCATTTCCTCCACCACCAGTTCCGCCAACGGCTCCAAAGTTTGGTCCATTTCCATTATGTCCACCAGCACCTCCACCACCTGCATATGTAATTCCAAAAAATGCTCTACCTTGACCTCCTGCACCTGATCCACCTGAATTAGTAGTTCCATTTGAACTTACACCAGCAGATCCTGCACCACCACCACCACCTGATCCATGTGCTCCATAAATTGCGTTTCCATTACCACCGTTATGACCATATCCTATTCCACCAACAGATCCTTGAGTTGTTGAACCACCAGGTCTAGGAAAAGATCCTGAATGACTTGAACCATTGATTGGACCACCTCCACCGCCAGATCCTCCAGAAGCACCTGTTAATGAAGGGGTATTAGTTCCTTGTCCTCCTCCTCCGCCAACGGATATTAATCCAGAAAATGTTGAATTTCCACCACTTTGAGCATTGCCACCATAACTAGTTATTGCAACACCCCCACTGCCAACATTAACTGCATAAGTTCCAATATTTCCATTAACTGATTGAGATGATACGTATAAAACTCCTCCTGCACCTCCACCGCCACCGTGAGCACCTCCACCACCTCCACCACCTGCAACAATTAAAATTTCAATATCTTTTTTTCCATATCTTACAGTAAAATTATCTGGACCAACAGATTGAAATGTGTGAATTTTATATCCACTAGCATAACTAATACTTCCACCAATTGCTTCAAATGTATTTATTTGTTCTGGATTAGAAATTTGTCTACCTGGAATAAATCTTTGAATACCGCTCATTATGCGAACATCCTCCCTGCAATTATTGCTTGTGAGTCATCAACAGCAGCACCTAATTGAACCCATGCACTACCAGTATAAACCTTTAATGCTGGTGGAACTGTGTTTGAGTCAACCCACATATCTCCAGTTGCTGGACTTGAGGGGGTAGAAGTAGAATAAGGAATTAACTTTTCATATATAGTAGAAGCACTAGATTGTGATAAATATGTAGCACTAGCATTTGATTGTGTTAAATAAACAGATTGTATTGTTGAATAAAAATTAGGATCATCATTTAATGCCGCTGATAATTCATTAAGTGTGTCAAGTGTTCCTGGTGCTGAGTCTATTAAATAATTTACAGCAGCAGCAGAAGCAGTATTTATACCTGCAGAAACTTGTGTATTTGTATATGTCACTAAAGATGATGATGCAGAGTTTGTGTATGCACTGGCACTGGCGTATGCTGCAGCCGAGGCGGTATTTATAGTAGAAGTCAAATCAATATTATTAAACTGAGTTAAAGTAGTATATGTATTTGATGCAGAAACTTGGGTAAGGAATAAATTATCTTGCTCAGTCTTTGTATATATATTTGTTATATCTACTATGGCAATATTATCTAACCAAACAACTTCTATTACATCCCCCGAAAATACTATCTCATCAAAAGATATAGCACTACCTGAAGAGGCTGTATAAGAGTCTCTATCAATGAAAATACCGTTAATATAGACACTTTCTTGGCCTGGGGTATAGTCTAAGGTCACCCCATTGTCAGCAACGCCTGTAATCATGCTTGCAGAGCCTGAGAGGACCTTTGTCCATCTGTTGTAAGAAGCGTATGCGGCATCTGTTGGGGCTGATTCTACCCAGAATGATCCATCGTAAACATAAAATTTTCCATCAGTATTATCAAACCAAGCACTACCTTCTACAGCGGATACTGGGGCAGATGCAGATACTGATATGCTTGATCCACCTTCACTGCTAGATCCACCGTCACCAATTTGAACCCATTCGGATCCTGTCCAGACGTATGCTGGTCTAATCGTTGCTGATATCTGTGCTGATGCCATTTAATACCTCCTTTTCATTATACTTTATGCAATTGTTGTATATCTAATTACTATAAATCCACTTCCACCATTTCCACCTGCGTAACCTGGCTCTCTTGCTCCACCGCCACCTGATCCAGTATTTGCTGTTCCAGCACCAGCACCAAAGTTGCTTGTTTTTCCACCACTACCGCCACCACCACTTCCACCTGATCCAGCAGATCCATTTACGTAAACACCTCCACCTCCACCACCTGCTCTTGTAACAGATGATCCAGTAATTGAAGAGGCTAATCCAGCACCACCATTACCACCAACATTTACTGATCCATTTCCACCTACTGCACCAGCACCTCCACCTCCACCAGAACCTCCAGCACCTGATTGATTCCATGCAGTTCCTCCAGCATTTCCTTGAGTTGCTGTTCCAGAACCACCTGCTGCTCCAACACTAGTATCTCCACCAACTCCACCACCACCACCACCAGATCCTCCAGAACTACCAGTAGTACCAGAACCACCACCACCACCACCAATTGATACAATTAAGGATCCTACTGAAGAGTCAGAACCATTTGCACCATTTGATCCTCCAGAATTACCAGCACCTCCTGCACCTATTGTTATAGCATAATTTTGTGCAGAAACTGACACTGATCCAGGTCTATACCCACCAGCACCACCGCCACCAGTGTAGTATTGATTATTTGCACCAGCACCTCCACCAGCAATTACTAAATATTCAACTGTTCCAGCAAAAGCATTTGGAGTAACATCAGATGCTTCTGAAACTATAAAATTTGATGTACTGTCAAATGTATGAATCCTATATCCACCAGAAGTACTTACAGTTCCACCAGTTGCTGTAAAATATCCTCTTAAGTTTGAACCCCTTACACCACGCCAAGCATTACCAGAATATGTATTAAAAGTAGGTGCAGCAGAAGCACTATTGTCTATCCAAATTTTTGTACCACTTGAAGGAGAAGCAGATCCAACAAAAACTGTAGCATTTAAATCATTAATAGTTGCAGCGGTAGTAAAAATTTTACTTGTATCTCTTGTTCTTCCCATTTTATCCCCCTATTACTATATCAATAACATCATTTATTGATACAGCCTCGTTTAAAGTTATTAGTGAACTACTATTTGTTGTGTATTCATTTGTTGCTAGTAAGATTCCATTTATGTGTAATAATTCATACCCTGGATTATATGATAAAGTATTTGAATTATCATCTACCCCTTGAATTAGTGTTGCTGATGCAGAATATGTTTTTCTCCATCTAGTATTTTTTCTAGCATATGTAGTGCTAGCAGAATTTATTGTTAAAAGAGTGCTTAAGATATTTTCGTTGTCATTAAGTGCTGCTGCTAATTCGTTTAGTGTATCTAGGGCTGCTGGTGCACCGTCTACCAGATAGTTTACTGCTGCAGCCGAGGCGGTATTGATAATATCTTGTTTAGGACTATTTACCCATATAGAAGAAGCAGAGTTATAAATTATTAAATCATCATTTGCTACCCCTGAAATTCTTACATCATGTAATTCATCTAATTCATATCCATTTTGTGCTTTTACATATATTCTTCCTGAAGAAGCATTTTTCTTTGTAACTACCCCGACAAAAACACCATGTAGTGGTCC
>Ga0247723_1000835_pt1 | contig 19528 bp, 40 predicted proteins | sample MSEWelMarce5H_FC_FD_189079 | JGI IMG/M metagenome (GOLD analysis project Ga0247723, IMG submission 189079) | Subsurface sediment microbial communities from gas well in West Virginia, United States - MSEEL Well Study Marcellus 5H_FC | ecosystem: Environmental > Terrestrial > Deep subsurface >... | reverse complement strand
ATCTTTGAAGAAGACATGTTGCTTTGGTGGAAAACTTTTAAACAGAAATAGGTAGTTTATGAAAAAGAAAAACATACTAAAAAAACTAGATGATATGATTTACAGTTTTTTAAAAACTGAAAAGGAACTACACCGTGACGAGCTTTATAAAGAGTGGCAACTGCTAATGGAAATAAAAAGGCGCGGCTGGTCAATAGACAGGGCTATAAGTGAAATACAAAAAGAATTAAAAACCGATATAATTGCATAGGGGGATTTATGTTACCAGAATCATTAACACCAGAAGTAATGAAGCAAATAGAAGTGTTGCTTTCTATTAGAGACGAAGAAGAGCTACAGTTAGCACATGCTATGGAATTGGTTGCAAAAGAATTAAGGAGGGCTGAACGTGTCAAACAATAAAAAAATAGAATTCGAGAAGTTAAATTCATCTGGCTTATGGGCTGGCATAATGACTGCTGTCTTGCTGGTTGTGTGGATTCTACAAATGAAGGGGGTACTATGAAAGGACTGTTTGTTATATTGGTAAGTAACATAGTTATATTGCTTATGTTGCTGGATAGAATGGGCTTTTGGGAATGGATGTATAAACTTGATTTTTGGTTATAGTATGACTCAAGAACAAATAGACGAACAACAAGAATATTATTATTGGTTAGGAGAGCAAGATGAGCAAGATACACGAGATATTACACAAGATGCAGAAAGAACTGAAAGTGCCGAAGGGAAACTACAATTCTTTTGGTAAGTACAAATATCGTTCATGTGAAGATATAGTTGAAGCCATAAAGCAAATAATGCCTGACGGTTATGCATTAAGATTAAGTGATGAAATGATAATGTTAGGGGATAGGTTCTATATTAGGGCGCAAGCTGAATTGTTTGGTGAGGCTGGGATGATTAATGCTTTCGGTTATGCTAGAGAGTCATTAGACAAGAAGGGCATGGACGATAGCCAGATAACAGGCACTGCTTCTAGTTATGCGCGTAAGTATGCTTTAAATGGATTATTTGCTATAGATGACACTAAAGACGCTGATACTGATGAATATAAAGGCGGAATTAAAGACGGCGTACTCGATGACGATGCACGCAAACAAGCTGATGACATGTTTATTGAGCAATTAGAAGCATCATTTAATCTTTGCAATTCAACGAACGATATTAATACATTACTTACTGCCAAGGTGAAACAATCATTAGGTAAATTAAGTAAGGCTAATCCTGATGCTTTTTCTAAATTACAGAAAAGGAAGAATGAATTAGTTGAGCAGTTTACTAAACAAGAAGAAGAATTAATCAATAAATTTAACGAGGCATAACATGAATTATAATCTAAAAAGAAAGAACTCGGCCGGAACTTCTTGGACTTATGGAAGCTTCAAAAAGAATCAATATGGGAACTTCCAAGCGTCTTTTAAAGTTTCTGCATTAAAGGAGCTTATAGAACTTGCCGAGAAAGAGGGGAAAGAATGGGTCAATCTATCTGCTTATGAAAATAAAGGCACTGGTGGGAAAGTAGATTCTCATTCTCAGGCAAAGGCTAACGGCTTTACTCCTGAGCCTAGTTTTGATTTATCAGATGAAATCCCTTTTTGAGTAATCATATGCATACAGCCATACTTCTTGTCGGGGCGGATAGAGAAAAATATAGAAAACGATGTAATGTACGGAGATATAAAGATTATAATCCTGAGTATTTCTTTAATAATGAAGAATGTCGTATAATAGGTATATATGATTTATTCTTCAGGCATATTATAGGTTGCGTGTTCTTTGACCCGATAGACGAAGAAATAGGTATAGCAGTTATACCTCAAGCGCAAGGCTACCATCTTGGTGATTATGTATTACATCATGGATTGAAGTGGATAACACGTTATTATCCAAATGCAGACATACATGCACAATGTAATGATTACAGTGTCGGTCTATTTACTAGGGCGGGATTCGTGCAGGATATATGCGGAGAATTTTATTATATCAAAGATGAATTATCCTAATGGCAAAAAAACCAGCTACTAAGGCAGAAAAAGAACGGATGGCTAAAGTGGCTGAGTTGTCTTGCTGTATATGTGGTGACTGGCCAACACATGTGCATCATATTACCCAATATGGTAGAAGGCTAGGGCATATGTTTACGTTACCTCTATGCCCTAATTGCCATGTTGGTAAGAATGGTTTTTCTGGTTTAGACAGAAGTGCATGGGATAAGAGTTTAAGTAATCAATTAAGATTATTGGAAATAGTTAATAAGAAATTAGAGGTACGATATGACTAAGAAAAAAACAAAGCAATTAGATGAATGTCAAGAATTGGCAATAAAGATTATGGAGTGTATTGAAGAATCCAAAATCAATATTGAATATGCCATTCCTGCTTTTGGTTATTTAACTGGCTATATTATGAGTATGGGCACGAATAAAGATTTAGAGCTTGCCAGAACAATACTTAATTTACAAAGAACGTCTGTATTAAATTGTTTAGCGAACAAAGGCTGGGAATAATGCGTTATATTCTAATAGACGAAAAGAGACGTAGTAACTGTATAGATGAAATATCAAAGATAGATATTACTAAGCCTATAGAAGTAACGATTAAGCGTTATAAGAAAAATCGCACTAATTCGCAGAACAATCTTTATCACATGTGGAAAGAACCCATATCTTTAGCAAGCGGCTACTCAGAAAAAGAGCTACACGAAATATTAAAGCTTAATTTCCTGGGAGCTGATTTGTATCTGTACAAAGGGGATTATTATTTAAAACCTATAAGCACAAGTGAACAAAGCATTCCAGATATGGCAAACTTTCTTCGTAAAGTTGAGGCGGTAGGGAACTTCCTAGAAGCCCCGCTTCGCAGGCCGGATGATTACATGCTTGCGATTTATGGAAAATAGTTGTTGACTATTGTCGGAATCCGACTTATAAAGATATTAGGCAATTATAAAGTAAGAGTAGAAAATGAATAGAAAAATAAAAACTGTATATGAGTATCCACCGATTCCAGATAGGAGTCGTGATTGGTACGCCTATTATGATGATGGTAAGGAAGAAAATTGCCATTATGGATGGGGCAAAACAGAATTAGAGGCGGTATCAGATTTAATGATTAGTTATCCAGAAGAAGATAATTGCGATATATGCGGAGATTGTCACGATGTAGATAATATACCATTAAGTTGCCAAACAGGAGATGGAGAATAATGGCAAGAACAGAAGCTGAGCAAAAACGATTAGAGCGGCATCGCAAAAAGCTTGGCTTAATTAGGCTTGATGTATGGCTGCCTAAAGATTTATGGAATGATATTATGAAACTTATAGAGGGGTATAAAAACTAAAAACCCCTCATGAGGTACTATGAGGGGAGTCCGAGTTGTAGTCGGAAATAAACAATATTATATTTTAATTTAAATAACAAGGGGTACAAAGTGAAAGAACGTAAAGACTTAGTGCAATCGGCCGGGATGACAATCGCGTCATCGTTAAATTTCTTTGGGGCAATGGCGGCACTAGTTGTGAATCCTATTAATAGGAGCAATCCATTCTTCTATACAGCAATGACTACATCTTTTTTATACATATGCTCTAATGGATATAAAACATATAAATTATGTACGGCAACACCAGAGCCAATAGAATTAAAAGAAATAAAAGTTGATACATTCGCCGAGAAAATAGAAGCTGAAAGAAAGGATAAAACAAATGAAAGATAATCAGGAATTAACATCAAAAGAGCTTAATACAGTGAAGTTATTAAATGAAGCTATATATTGGGACAGGCGTTTTGATACTCAATGCGATATGACCGATGACGAAGGAAAGATGTTGAACTTGATAATTAGATTCAAGGAGCAACTCACCACCACCCAGCAAGCACTTGATAGCGCGGTGGAGGCTTTGAAGTTTTATGCAGACGAAAGCAATTGGCATTCTTGCGGCATGGGGTGCAATAGGCGACCAGAGAAAGATAACGGCGAGCTTGATGATGGAGAGACCGCAGAGGCAGCACTAGCCAGTATAAAGGAGTAGGTTATGAATAAAAAAATCTCCACCAATAAGAAACTTGAGTACCAAAGAAAATACTACCAAAAGAATAAAGAAAAAATAAGACTAGACCAAAAAGAACGCTGGAAAAAATATCAAGAAGATATGAAGGAAGTTAAATTAAAATTAGGGGTTAAATAAATGGAACTTGATGAACTAAAAAATAAAATGGCTATAGAATATCAGAAATTAATAGACCATTGCCAGTCCGTTGTTGATGATCTTGATATATTGATTGCGGAACAAAAAGCAAGAGAATCGGGAGATAATGTTATAGCTTTTATAAGTCCAAAACAAGGAGTTAAATAAATGCCAGATATAAGCTTATGCAGAAATGAAGAATGCGATAGAAGAGAGTCTTGCTATAGATTCACAGCTGAGCCGACGGATAAATACCAATCATACGCCATGTTTTATGTAGATGGTTATGGGGTTTGTCCGTTCTTTATTGATAATAAGAAACAGGCGCATTACACGCCTATAACTTAAACGGTTTTAGTGAGTAGAAAATCAACACGAGCCTATTGATTATTTTTATGATTTTACTTAGTAACACCTTTCGTCTTTTCAAAAGTACGCATACCGCCTAAACCTAACATACCCATAAGCACTGTATAAAGTGTATTCATGTCAAATTCTGGTAGCGATATAGGGTGGTTAAAGGCTGCGAATATAAACGCTAATAGGGGCTGTATAATAAAGTGATAGGCCATAGCACAACCACAAATCCAGCCTATGAATGGCCTCCAGCGTCTTGTAAAACTATCCTCGCTAGCAGCCTCTATTTTATTGGTATCTGATTGTGCTAGTGCTTGCTGTGCATCAATATTGAGCATTGTAGTCCGGTATTCAGCTTCTATCTTTGCCTGCAATTCTTTATCAGGTATGGCTTTATTTATTATCTTCAAGCCTTCAGATATTATACTGCTTATCATATTGCATGTACCGATCTATATTGTATAATAATTGCTTATTTCTTTAGTTGGCTAGAAAAGGTATTTCTAGCTATTCCAAGCCCTTTAAATATTCTTTACCATTATATCGCAAGCATTCTTTTCTGTTGTTTTCCTTGCTCCATGAGCAGTGAACCCATCCACTGTAAGGGTCGCCAGGAGTATGGCGCTCTAATATTAACTGGTCAAAATCTATATTATCACGAATCCATTGCGCTACTTCTAAATTAGAATGACCTTTTATCTCAAAGTCTACCGCCGAAGCTGTCATATGCTGGCTTTTCTTACTACCACCTATAGCCTTATTTAAGCTTTCGCCTCTATACCATGATTGCGGGAAAAATTCCCCAAATTTAGCCATTACAGGCTCAAGTATATTATTACCTACATTTAAGGCATTCATGTAATAAATAGAAGGTAAGACATTATCTATATGATGCTTTGCCGCATATTCAGAACGTTGTACGTCTTGCACCGAGAAATTCTTAGTTAAAGGGATTCTCATTATTTACCTATATAATTGAATATACCTATTAAAGTTCCCGATATAGTTCCAGCAAGTACTATCATTTGAAAGGTTATTCTAGCTATCCAGCGGATAGTAGTTTCGCGGCTTGCATTACTTATGAAAGATGCTTTTATCTCCTGTACCGCCTCCACAAGCTTATCTACGGCCTGTTCTAACTTCTTTGAAGCATCACCAAATTGTTCCAAAACAATATTATGTATAGCCTGTTCTTTTTCTAAGGTTCCAACTTTATCCATAAGCTTATTTGAAAGTTCGGCAAATTCACGCATAGCACGGGCGTTTTCCTCGTGATTCTTGCCCCTAGCTTCAAATCTGATTTTAAGGTCATTATGACTAGTTTCAAGATATGTTATCCTATGCACTATTTCTTTCATAACTCACCACCGTTATTTATAACCATACCCTGTGATACTGCTGTATCATAATCTACAATTAAAGCCCTTTCCGCATCATTCATAACTTCTGATGTAAACTTCTCCTCAACTCTAGCCCAGCAATAAAGCGGATTAGCGTCTGGTGTACATACAGTGTAATATTCCATATAGTTATCTGGAAAGTGAGCAAGCATCCTTTCTTTAGCATTGACATTAAATGCCGGGAAAGTAGTTGTTAGCATCTTTATAAATCCGTTTATCATGATATAGTAATTCCCCACTTATTAGAAAGATAACGATTAACCTGCACTATTTCAGCAGCGGTTAAAGCGCGGTTATACACAAGAATTTCAGCTATACCGCCCGTTAGGTATAACGCTGTTCCCTGGGAAGCTCCTATTGTTGCCATATCAGTAGTAGAGGCATTTGTGGCGTTTGTATTTGTAACTTCTGTACCGTTATTTACAGATATTGCTTGCGTAGTGCCGCTATGCCTTCCATATAATATGCTATAATTAGTATTAGTATTGCCCGTTGCCGTTACATCGTTGGCTACTGTATTATTTCTATATAGAACAGAACCGGAAGTGCCGGAAAATGTTAGTTGATTAGTTCTGGTAACACCAGTTTGGCTAAAAACTAACACGCACTCTTGACTGGCTGTTTCCGTAGTACGCTTGGCAACCGTAAAAATAGTGCTGTTTCCATTTGTTATTGCGTAAAGAGCCGAAGGAAGTGCCAACGTATCACCACCATCAAACACAGCAACTGGCAATCCATTTTGTGATCCAGTAGTAAAGGTTGGCCTTGCTGTAGCCGTTCCTTGTACTGCTGTATGACTGCCATTACCCGAGCGGTCAAGAGCTTGAGTTATAGCTGTACTAACTAGAGTCAGATAATTTGAATCACTAAAGTCATACCAAGCCTGTAGGCTTGGTATTTGCACCGGGCTAAACTGTTTTTTTCCCCATAATAACATTATTGTAAATTCCTTCTTGCTATGTAAATGGTCGGAGTTTCAGATTGGTCAAAGTTAATCTTAATAAACCTTAAGCCGGCAGTAAGTAACGGTGAAATAGGAACGTACCCATCATCAGATGTGGCACCAACAAAGAATTGAGCATCAGCACCAGCCGCATCAGGGTCTACTAACGTGCAATAAGTACCACCAGCAACTCTGGCTGCTTTTATAGTAAAATACGTGCTAGTAAGTTCAGTTTCTATAAATACACCGCATAAAGTACCACCCTCTAAATCAATCTCAGGTGTAACCCCAGCAACACATGTTGCTGATATAGGCGCTGTCTTGCCATTTTTTAAATCTTGTGAGTATGCCATTGTAGTCTCCTATTGTTGTTGTTCTTGCGTTAATAAGCCAAGCGCGGTGAACTGTGGGGCGCGATATTGTAAGCCAGTGCCAAGTGCTTGTAACCCAGCTATTGGGGCGTTAACGGCACCACTCGCCACGCCTCTAGCTATTCCCGCACCAGCTCTCTCGGCAGGAACGCCTGCTATGGTATTTAATAGATTCTGCGCCTGCCCCAGCTGGATATTAGTGGCTATATTCCTCGGAAGCTCTGAAGCCCCGCGCAATGCTGCCGCACCTGCAAAATTACCTCCGCCAGCCATAATAGAGCTTGGCAGTCGCGAACCGAATAAACTCATCAGCTCGTCAATCTTCCCTGAACTAGCAATCTTCCGTATAATGTCAGTTTCTGGTTTACTATACTTAAATCCTGTCTTGCCACGAGTTTCTATTTTATTTAACAAAGCGCTGAAGTTCTTCTTGAGTGCTGAATTGGGCTGTTTGGTATTTAAGGAACGACCTATCATCTCCTCTAGGTCACGCATCTTTAATTGCTTCGCCCATAATTGACGAGCTTTTGCAAGAGCCTCAAAACCTTCTGTTCCGCCAATAACATCCTCGGAAGACGCATCAAGCACCTTATCCCGCAACTTCTGTTGAAGGTCTTTCACCTTCATTCCAGCCGCATTAAGATTGCCAAAATCATCAGCTAAGTCTTTATGTTGTAGGAATCCAGTCATCATCTCGTCAATCTGGTTATACGCATTAAGATTAACATTCTGCCCCTTTATGCCGTCAAAAGACTTAAGTACATCATCAACATAATTCATGCCAAGTTTTTCTTTTATAGGCGCAGCAAATTTTTTTGCAACGGGGTCTAGGGAGGTTAATTCTTTCGCTCCATATTCAATAATATCATCAGTGATTTTAGGGGTAAACTCCCCTCCTAAATCTGCCGCCTCTTTAAATGCGGCACTAGAACTAGCCTTTATGGTTGCGGAATCCATCTTATCTGCTTGCTTTATAACGTCATCTATTTTAGCCTTGAAGGCATCAGCAGCCCCTTGGACACTCTTTCCGGCTGTAGTTGTTACTGCGCCGAAAGGAACAGAAGATGCTATATTACCGAGCGCATTTACGTTCCTAGCTGCTCTCGGATTGGCTTCTTCCCATTGTTGATAATCCTGCAATACACCACCCAAAGCTTGTCCAGGCGCACTTTGCATCGCTGATTGAAAGCCCTTAGATACCGATTCTTGCACCCCTTGTGGGGCAAGCTGTTTATATCCCGCCACCGCCAAACTTCCCAGCACATCACCAGCAGCACCCAATCCTTGTCCAGCCGCCTGAAATAAGAATTCAGGTATGCCTTGTTGCGTAGCGCTCGCCTCCGTAGGGCGAGACATAAAAGGAACAGGAGGGGTCAAATCGCCAGCAACATCCGTAGCACGGTATGATTCTGCTATATTACTCCCACGCTTAGCAAGATCGGCGCCGATTTTACCCAGCACATTACTATCATCTACATATTTAATAGACGATTTTGCTTGCGTATCTTCATCTAAGAAACGTATTGCCATTATTCTACCACCGCCTTACGACCATTAATAGTTATCGTTGTTCCTTTAGGAAGATTTGCAGATTCTGCCTCTTTAACAGAAGTAAATACCGTTTTCACTCTCTCAATAGGTCTAATACTTTCATTAAAATCTATAACAACATCACTAACATCCACACCAGCTCGCTCCGCTAACCCTTTATATGTATCAGAGTATTTACTGGCGGTGTCCGCCTGTGTATTGTAAATATTCTCCGCTTGCGTTAAGAAGTCACGCCTTTGCACGTCAGATAATCTAACCCCCTCTAAAGCCTTATTATATAGATTGGCAATCTGCCCAGGAACTCCTGTAGCATTCTGGGCGGTAGCAAACTCACCTTCCCTCACCACAGAAGCTGGGTCAAGCATCTTCATATAACCGAATATCATACTGATATCTCCAGCAGGGGTAGCTTCAGCGGAGCGCAGTTTCTTGTACGCGGAGGTAGTGTCTCTAAATGTTTGATTAAGGTTAGTGAACTCCTTCCTTAAATCCTTTTCTATTGCTGCTTCCTTTTCTGGGTCAAGCCTCTTTCCTGCCATGCTTTCTTGAAAAGCTTTATACAACTCTGGCTTATTTTGCTTTAGATTCTGCTCATACTCGAATCGCGCTATATCTTCTGGCACTTGCTCCCTTGTTGGCGCAGCAGATACCTTGCCTGCCGCCTGCGATTTAGGAGTATAAACCATTTGCCCAGTTGCAGGGTCATAGGTCTGTACTAGCTCCTGAGCCTCTGGCTTTAATAAACTACCCAAAGCAGAAGGTTCCACGCCACCCATAAGCATGGCGTTAACCTGTTCAGCAGGAAGCCCGTATTTCTTTCCAATCAGTGCAGATAATTGTCCTAATGCTGCCAGCTTTTCAGGCGATTGATTCATAGGGGAAAGTTTACCAAGCATCTCTAGAGCTTGCGGCGTTCCCACTTGACTTAACTGCTGCAATTGCATATTCCTGATATTTTCAGGAGAATCAGGCTCAGCGCCGCCCGGACGCGCAAACGCTGGTATAGATTGCATGGAAAGGATGTTGCCTAACGCCCTATTGCCCGCCCTTTCACCATAAGGGTCTTCTAAGCGGTCACTAAACCTTGTGAAAGCGTTGTTTCCACCTCCAAGCACACCTAATACCCTTGCTAAATTACTAAATGCTGATGCCATTTTATCTCCCCGGTTTTAAAAAGCTAGTTAGCCCAGGTATAATACCGCCTTCATTAGAAGATCGACCATAACTTGCGCTACTTCCACCACCTAATAACGGATTGATTAAGCTAGAATAGAAGTTTAAGGCGTTAGGTGTGGCTTGACGTTGAGAGAAATCCACGCCCCTCTGTAATCCACCGAAGCCAAGTAAATTTCCTATTCCTTGTTGCATTTGTCCAGCAGCGTTATTAAACTGACCTGCAAGTCCTGCTATGATAGAATCAAGCCTTGACCTTTCTAAGTCACTCTGCCCCTCACGATAACGTGAGCCACCAAAAGCCCCAGCCTCGTCGGCTCTTTGTTTTAATGCACCAAACTCACCTTCATAGGCTTTGTTTACATCTTGTGTAATGATGTCTCTAAATGGGTTTAGATACTGCGATATGCCCGTTTGGAAGTTTTCAGGAAGCATCATATTTGCGGCAGATTGCTCGTATGAATTAATTCCCTGTGGCGCAAAATATCGAGAGGCGTTCGACATAACATCAGAGCCTTGCGCAGCTATATCCTTAAAGTACGCTTGCAACTCCGCCGGAAGTGAGCCGTAACCAGAAACATTGGAGCTTGCTTGCTTGTTATCACTGCCACCAAATAGTTTTTTAGTCATTTTAACCTCAATATTAAGTGGCCGTCTGCATTATAAAAACCAAGACTTTCCAGCAAACGTATCATACCACGATTATTAGTTGTAATAAACACATTTTTCTTCTTATATATCATAGCTATATTACATAGCCCCCGTATAACATTTTTTAAGGCAACGTAAGATTCCCTTTTTGTGTTATTTGGGTTTGTATGCCAGAACGCCAGCACGCAAAATGTACTATCTGTCCTGTATAAAAACCCAACCGCTTTCATATCGCCACACACTAAACCAGTGGGCGGTAAATCCTCTAGCTCAGGAGGAATATTATGCCAAGAAGCAAACTCAGTATAATCATCAACCGTAAACTCCCTTAAAACGTAGCCGTTGCCACTCTTTGCCATCTTAATGTTCCTGCGTTGTCAACCACCACATAAATATAACTTGTTGTTACAGATATATCACCTGCTTTTTCAGTTCCTATTAAATCAGTACTTGATGACGGCGTATAGTTATATATTGTGGTGTTGGTGCTAGTCTGATTGTTATAGTCTTCTAAATCGTACTCCCTTTCACGCGTCGCCTGTCTTATCCATTCAAGGACTTCGTTTAAATCAGGAATACCACTTAGTAGTTTGTATTTCTTTTGCATTACTTAGGACTCGATTTTTTAACTTCATCAAACCATTGACCGAACTGCACTTGCTGGTCAACGGCAGAACCACTTAATGTATATTGCCAGTATCTACCACCCTGCTCAGTACTAATCCTATAAGTGGAAGATGTGGCGGTGTACGTCTCACTTGATTGTACACTAGATAGGGGGTAATCCCTGGTTTCTAGTAATACTGTCATATTTCCGGTTAAAGTATAATCAGGAATAAAAGCAGCATGCTCTATTGTATCTGTACCGCCAAATATACGATTAGTCTTTAACTCCCATGCCATAGCTGATTCGTCATCATTTAGGCCGTTTTCGTGAATATATACAACACCACCCTCAGTTATTAAATAAGGGTTCTGTGTAATGATTGAAGGATATTCCGCCGCCGTCCTGTCTAATGTATCAGGACACCACGTCTTTTCGTCAATATTAACCCTTGCTACTCTATCAGGTTCATCCGAAGTAGAAGAGGGATAATGAATCCACACCTCCCTAAACTGTGGATTGTACCATGCAAATATCTTGCTTTGCTGTGCGTAGTTCAAATCAGAGAACACATAATCTAATATAGTTGATTCGCTGCCACTATTAGAAGGAATAACTTCAACATTACCACCACGATACATATAGAAGTTATTTAATCCCATCCAATAAACAATACCATTCGCAACGCATCGCGCATTTTGGGCTATACACCCTATACTATTATCTAGCTGCACTGTTTGGAATATAAATTGACCACCAATAAACCTAAAAATGTAGGTTTGTGTCAAGGTAAATAATAGATTTTCACCCCTTACGCTTGCATGAGTTAAAAATGCACCTGCACCTTCTATCTTATCACTTCCAGCCTCTGCTGTAGTCCAGTTAGTAAGGCCACTTTGCGCCGACCACGATATTGCATTACCAGCGGCTGCCGTTGCGCCCGTATCGTAACCTAGCACAACACAAATGCTATTAGTTACAAATACATAATTTGCGGGCGGAGAGTTTGTAACCTTTGCAGGTGCAGTTGTGGTTGTTCCATCCCATGAATAAACATCACCCTGTTGTCCTGGGGTTGAAACGATTAAATCTCCAAACCTATCGTGACTCCATATTCTAGGTGCTATAATAGATGATGACACCCCCGACACACCGTATAAACCCACTCCATATAATCCAGCACCGTAACCAGAGGCCGCAGCCGCATCCACAGAGCCAGAGTCAATAGGCTTTTGATAGGTAGTAGATGCCCCACCGCCATTTGATACGGAACTTGTAGCTGTACCAGCCGTTACTATATCGAAGGTATTAGTAGCAACATCCCGAACGATATGCTCAAGGTTAATTTGCGCCGCTGTTATACCACCCGTATTCGCCGCAGCTAGTATTTTAACTCTATCGCCATTTGCCAGGCCATTAGCTGCCGCATCTACTGTAATAATTCCAGAAGAACGAACAACAGAAGCACCGCCACCTGAACCAGTAGAGGTTGCCGCCGTGCTTACAATAATAGAATAAGTATTAGTTGTTACCGCCCTTACTAAATGCGCGATATTAATATCCGTGTCCGGCACACCGTTTGTAGTCGCCGCACCAGATAGAGTAACTGTATCATTTACCTCAAACTTATGCGCAGCATCGGTAATAATTAAAGTGGTCGAGCCGTTGGTTGTAGCAATTGGGTTGTTTGCAAGAGTTGCATAATATGTATCAAGTGAGTTTGCTATAGCTACTGTTGCAGTTTTAACTGGCGTGATATTAGTTGTTGATGATGATGTTAAATCATACAATCTTGTATTAGTACCTATCAAATATCTAGGAATCCCGCTTATAACATAGGAGAACAACGAGCGAGGAGTGCCACTAATGGAATCGCCCAGGTCGTAATCAAGCCCTACCCAGCCGCCAATCTTTTCAGGCAGGCCGTCTTTAAATCTTATCTTATCCGAAAAGACATAGTGCTTAGTTGTCGCCTCCGTCTTGTCGGTAGAAGGCTCAACCCCTGCTAATATCTCAATTGGTATTAATGTGCCAGCCATTAAGCACTCCTATACCACATGTAAACAGCCTGATAAGGCGGAATTATACTAAATGCCGTACCGCTACCTGTAGATGATGTTATGCCTGGAGTTCCACTGGAGCCGTTATTATTACTAGTAAAACCCTCTGTAAAGCCTCCGCCAGTACCCGACCCAGCATAAATAGTATGATTATGGGAAGGTAAGTTAGGAGTGGATAGTGTAACAGTAGCAGCACCGCCAGTTGTAACGTAAGTAGCGCCTTTAGCAACTACAAACTTATCTGTAATAGCCACCCATGTTCCGTACCCAAGAAGAGTGCCGGGGTTAGTGCCATCAGAATAATTCATATAGATAGAGCCGATAGGAAGTACGCTTGTATTGGCGATATCAGATACGGCCTTTAATTCTGTGTCTAAATCCGAAAAGTTGCTGTTTAATTGACCGCCCCATAAATCCGCATCCGTTGCGTTATTCACAAGCGGGAGATTCCAGCTATAATTAGGTGTTAAATTAGGCATGTTGCGAATGCTCCCATAAATCAAATACTACTTTATTCGGCCTCAATAACTTGGCTTCAGATTGCGATGTGGAAATTCCTTTGTCTATACAGCGTTTAAGCCATATCTCGTTAGGGTCTGGGATAAACTCTTTCTTAAGTTTACCAATAATTTTTCCTTTTTTATCTATGCAGTGATACCAATCGTCACCCACATAATGCCAGTCGCCACCTTTGTCTTTTGCTATCATGCTAACAATCCCATTTTTTCAAAGCTAGTGCTTTTCGTGTTGGCTTGCCATTCTTATCCTTCATCGCCCCCTTGACTCCCGACATACGCGCACAGAAACTCTTGCGCCTACCAGCAGCCGGGGGGCTTTTCTTAGCTTCATCAGCAGAAACAGGAGCTTTTAAATTAGAACCTGTTTCGCGATTATATTTTTCCCGGCCTTTTGCAGTAAGTCCACCTTTTTTAGACTTCTCGCCTCGGCCAATACTTAATGAAACTGTTTTCTTCTTTGCCATTATGCAGCCGCGCTAAAACATGTAGCCACGTTAGAACCAGCAGGGCATCTTAATTGACCCCACACCGCCCACTTATCAGTAGCTATGTCAACAAACTCTATAATATCGCCAATCTGTCCGCCTGTGGTTGTACCGTTAAGTGTTACCGTGTCAGACGTTCCCGCAGTTACAGTAAAGAAAGCCTGTTGTGCCGCCGCATCAACGTCAAGTATATTGACAGAGCCATACAATCCGGCGTTAGTAGTATCAGCGGTAACGAAAACATTATTGCTTGTGTTTAGTTGCGCAATAACAAAAATATATCTGTTACCGCTACCCGTTGCCTCAGGTAATGTATAAGTTGCCAGCGCCGTCCCGGTTATAATATTTACACGGTTGGCATGAAGTGCCGCCGTAATAGCTGCTGTAGCGCTTAACGAGGAAGGTGTTCTAGTGGCCGTTCCTGCGATTGTTGTTGTTGTTAAAGTGGTAATGGTAGATGTGGAAGCAGACGCGCCATTAACTAAGTTATCGCGTGTAATCTTTTTAAGAGTACCTCTATTGTCTGATACATCTACTACTGGAATAAAATCTCCAGTAGCTGCGGTGGTTAAGGTTTCAAGCCTTACAACATCACCTGTCATTAAAAGTTGTGCCATAATTATATCCAAGATTGAGTTATTAAAAAAAACTATGCGTACACAAAAATATCATAAACACTTGTATTGCTTGCCGCACTTTTGAATCCGAGTGTTTTTGTAGTTAGGTTCTTGCTATTTACATAAACATTGCTCGGGGTTCCATCCGCTGTATTAAGTGAAATAAGAACAAGACTATCAGCCTCTAATGTAGAAACCGCAAGAGTTACCTCGGTTGTGCCATTGGCGGTAATTTGTCCAGCCTTATAACGTTTAATATCACCTGATGTTAACATGTTGTATACTCCTCTAAAATTGTGTTATTTGATAAGAAACCAGAAGCCTCAAAGTCGTCGGATTTCTCCATAATTGACTTTAATTCTTTATCTTCTAATGCCTGATAATAAACAGCAGATTCGGGGTCTTGTTTATCTTCAGCATAGAGATTCTTGACAGTGTGCAGCATTATCAAGTCTTCTGCATTGTCTGTGAAATCGTTAGTATCAGCGTCAGCCGATAAATCCGCATAAGCCTTTAAGTACCTGAACTTCAACGGATACGCACTATCTGGCGTTGGTAATAATAAGAACTGCCCATCCCTATACGTCCAGAAGGCTGGCCTTCCCGTTTGGTCTTGGTCGCGGTTGAAGAAATCATCAGGTAGTAGTTTTTGTAGATTAATCTTTACCTGGTCGTCTATAACCATTAATCCATTAACATATAAAGGACTTGATAAATCAGCCGGAATGCTTGGCACTACCTGGGCGTTAGCCGTCAAAGTAATGGTTGACATTTCTTCATTGAAGTTAAACTTATATCTTTCATAGAATCTAATTGAGCGGTTAATCTCTTCTGTTATGACAGCGGAAGTAATACTTCCTGTCATATCGGGATTTTTAATCTTCCTTGCTACTCTAGCTCTAATCTGTGCTAATGTTGCCATTATATACCATAACTATCTGTTAACCATTCAAACGCCGCTTCCATGCCCTCAAGGGTGTTAAATTTCGCCCTCATTTCTAACACATCAGATTCAGCGTTAAACTTATCTCTTTGTAGTTTCTTCTTTCTGTCTTCAAGTGCTGTTATATATCCCGGCTTGTCTTCTAAGCCATATATCCAAGGGCAACTAAATAATTCATCTTCTCTATCTACGTATACTTTAATTCCTAAAGCTCTTGCTACCAATACAAAGGCTGCAACACTTGGCTTTTGCGCTCTATATTCTTCTTTCCCAGATAACGTAACGCCGTATATCTCTATAGCATCAGGCTTTTCTTCTATAGCCTCCGCTAACATCCATGATACCGAGCATCTGAATGCTGAACGCCCGTATTTATTTAAATATTTATCAAAATCAAAAACCTCCGCATCAGGAAAGCAAGCTTTCTTTAGCGTGTGGTGGGTATGTGTTACATTCTCACGCATCCAGTCACCTTTAGGTTTTATTATATTCATCCCATTAAGCGCATTCGCGCTATGTAGTTCGTATATTCTATTAAACTTCTTTCCGCTATCCCAGTGACCACTTAAGCCCCAAAGTTCCCCTGAGGGAGTTCTTTCTGAACCTGCACCAGTGCCGATAATAATTATCTTTCGCATAATCCCTCAAAAGAAAGGGGGTTTCCCCCCTTCCAATTAGCTTTGGTCGTAAGTAGAATCAATAGTAGCTTCAATAGTGCCAGCCGTAGTAACTGGACCCGCTGCTAAAGTAGCAGTAACCCAGCCATTGCCAGCAGCCACAAAGCTCATACCTTCATTTTCATCAAAGGTAAGAACCGCAGCAGATTGACCGCTTAGAGCTGATGCAAATGCATCAGGGTCAGAAGCAGCAGCAGCACCAGAAGAAGAAGTATCTTCATACTTATAGCCGATATTCCAGGTCACATTCGAAGCCGTATCCAAGTCAGGAGTATAGAACTTAGAGCCGTAAGAAACTCTAAATCCTTTCTGAAAAGGAACAAGGCCGTAAGATGTCCCAGCAGAAGCGTTATCGGCCACTGCAATAGAAGTGTACTGTGTGCGCATTGCGCCAAAAGTATCACGCTTTACCTTAAGGAAGTCGGTGTAATCACCAGCATAACCTGTAGGTACAGAAGTTGGATATGTAGCCATTTTAGCCTCCTAATTATACATGCGCAGCGGCGTAGGTTGATATAACGAAAGCGCCAATATCTTCCGCGTTGCTTGGTGACATTTTCTTAGTACCGTAAATAGTACGTAAGTCCATACCCTTAATGTAGTCATAGTCAGATAACTGAACAAACATTTTAAATGGTACAGTTTTATCAGTAAGAGACACGCCTCCAAATGGTGATGCGTAAGAAATAGCATCACGACCAACAATAACAGCCCTACGAACAGTAGTAACAACCGCACCAGCAGAATCTGTAACGCCTTGTGGTACGCGTGGAACTTCATATATTTTGAAGCGTCCATATACACCAACTTCAATCGGCTTTTCAGCGCCAGGAAGTACAAGGAAGTTAGATTTACCACTAGCTTCAGCAGCTAGTTGGTTCTGATACCATTGTATTTTACCAGATGAATCTTGCTTCAAATCAGTTACCTGATAAGGGTGAAGGAATACTTTGTAGTATCCATCGTTACAAGGCATCATTGGCTGGTCGTTAGAGATGATAGTCTCAATCGCATAATCCAATAAATCCATAGTGAAAGTATCAGAAGACGTTAGAGCCTGGTCAGTAGCGGCGCCACCAGCACGTATAATACGGCCAGAAGTAGGAGCTGTAGGAGCGTTATGCCCCTGAACCTGCAACTTCTGCGCTGTTGAGCTGTAAGTTGTGCCGTTAATAGTAAATGATGTAGGGTTGAAACCTGCAAGTTGGTTAAGGATAGAAGTATCCATAAGCTCAACCGCACGTCCCGCCTGTGTATTGGCAGTTACTTCATCAAACTGGATGTTAGTACGCTGCTGCTCAATCGAACTGTTATTCGGATTAGAAACCGCAATACGAGTAAGATTGATTGACATGTTATGCGTGCCAATATCTAAAGCCTCTTCATTACCGAAAGCAGTTGAACCTTCGCCCAATGGGTTATCAGTTAATTTGCCAACATAATCAAAAGTGATGTTGTCACCGCGACCATTGTCGTTTCTGAAACTCGGAGAAGCGTCGAAAATTGCTCCTGAACCTGCAAGCAAACCAAGGCAAGACTGCTGGTAGGCCTGTATCCACGTCTTTTTCTCCCACTTTTTTACTGTAGCGGAGTTAGACGAGGTCATAGTAGTTGTAGACATAAGAACCTCATTGGTTAAAAAAATTAATTAACCGCCGAACCCTCTGTAGTGTGGGAATACATCAGTTTTATAGGAAACTGTTAACCATGCTTTTAAAGGTAGCTACACCATATGCACTTAGGTGGCATTAGACCGTTATGGCGAAATAACAATATTATATTATCATATTTATCGGGTGTTAACAAGTGCTTATTTTCTTATAGATAACTTCAATACCAACTAGCAACCCTTTGTCTGGAATTTCCTTTTTGTAGGGAAGTATACTCTCTATAGTAGAATTAAATTTCTTCTCATTTAATTTAGCAAATGATTCTGCAAGTCTCCAAGCAGATAATAACTCATCTTCAGCAATTGCGTCAATAATAGGGTATCTTACATGCCACACAAATGTACTATCTGCTTGATTTATTGTCTCTAGCATTTCTTTCCGCCTTTTCCTTTCTTCTCGACACCTTTGATAGTGCCTTTATTAGCAGAGGCGTAAAACACCTCCGCTCCTTTCTTCTTCCCGTATTCTTTAGCCATTGCTTTCTTGATTTTAGCGCCTTTCTTAGTTACTGGCATTACATGTTTCCCCTTAATAGTTGACCAATTGATAAATCGTCTATCTCATCACCTTCCATATCATCGAAGGTTTTCCTTGCAGCAGAAGCGCCCTTTCCAGCACCGCCAGACATAGCGTTAGGTTTAGATACCTCTCTTAATGCCTGTAGTGCGGTCTTTTTCTTGCCTTTAGTATAACCCATATCTTCGGCAAACTTCTCAAATACAGAAAGAATTGTCTTTGCTTCGTTATATACAGCCTCAACAGGGTCTTTGCCCTGCGCTGCCGCTCTATCTGCCAGGAGAACCTTCTCGCGTCTTAGCATTTGTTCTGCTTCAGCCTCTCCCATTCCTTCCTGTACTAGTCTATACTTAGTAAGCTTTATAGCTTGGCTTACTTTATCCTCGTAATCTGGATAAGCAACTTTAAACTCACCCTCCAAACCAGTAAGTTCTACCTCTGCCTGTTTAATATTACTCTCGAAAACCTGCTGTTTCTGAAACTGCTTAACAAACTCAATAGCTTGTTTGTCAGCATCATCTACCGCTTGAGCCGCTTGTTTTTCATAAATGGCTTGCGGAGCTTGCTTGCGTCTTTCCTCTTGCCTGCGCTTGTAATCTTCTCTAGCCTTAATAAGCTTTTCGTCTTCTTTCTCTTCCCTTTCTTCTTCTACAACTTCTTCAGGCTTTTCTTCTTCCTCTTCAACAACTTCCTCTATAACCTCTTCTTTATCGGCCGCCTTTAGTTTAGCTATATCATCAGCAAGCGACACCTCTTCTTCTACTTCCACTTCCGTCTCGATAACATTATCAAGATTATTCATATT
>Ga0247723_1000833_pt1 | contig 19568 bp, 37 predicted proteins | sample MSEWelMarce5H_FC_FD_189079 | JGI IMG/M metagenome (GOLD analysis project Ga0247723, IMG submission 189079) | Subsurface sediment microbial communities from gas well in West Virginia, United States - MSEEL Well Study Marcellus 5H_FC | ecosystem: Environmental > Terrestrial > Deep subsurface >... | reverse complement strand
TTATCCTTCTACATTAAAAGGTATTGAAGCAACTGCTGTCGTAAATGGTCAAAGTATTGTTCTTACTTATGTAGACGGAACAGTATCTACTTATACGGAATAATGAAAACACCAGTAGTTAACAGACAAGACTACACAATGTACTTAGAACACTTTGCAGGTATGTTGTGGTTTCATACAGATGTACGTAAGTGGTCTAGTGAAGTAAAGAAACAGTTTATAAAAGATTTAAATACATTACAAACCCTTGTTAGTATTCCTTTAGTTGCAATGATAGACAATACTAAACTAGCTAAGTTTGCAAGATCAATAGGATTTAAATACGAACAACCTTTAACAGGTACTAATAATGAAACATATGAAATTTATAGTAGGAGTTTATAATGGGTAAGTTAATTAGTTCAGTAGCAAATATATTTACTGGAGCTGATGACACAAGAGACGCTGCTAATGCTGCAGCTGCTCAACAGTCTCAAGCTGCAAAAGATGCGGCTTACTCTGCTGCGTTCAGACCTGTAGGAATGACTAGTAGGTTTGGTTCGTCTCAGTTTACACGAGAACTCGATCCTAAAACAGGTATGCCGTATATATCTGGTGCTAGTTATACAGCTGCTCCAGAGTTAGCTAATCTACAAAATAGATTGTTCAATACATTTGGACAAGGCTTAACTGCTGCTGAAACAATGCAACAACAAGCTGGTGCTTTAGGCGATCAAGCAACTCAGTTGTATAACTTAGGTGCTGGTTACTTATCTGAATCACCGGAAGCAGCCAGACAACGTTACATTACGCAGCAGCAAGGTTTAGTTGGCGGACAAAATGAACAAGCTTTGTCAGGTATTCGTAACCGTCTATTCCAAACAGGTCGTCAAGGTTTAGCTACAGGTGGTACTACTACAGGCATGCAAGCTACTAACCCTGAGATGGCTGCGTACTACAACGCATTAGCTCAGCAGAATGCACAGATTGCTGCAGGTGCTGATCAAGCTGCACAGCAACAACAAACATTCGGTGCAGGTTTGTTAGGTACTGGTACACAACTACAACAAGCACAACAAGCTACGTTGGCTGGTGCATACTCACCGTTACAAACATTGTTAGGTTTGTCAGGTAACGTTGAAAACTTATCACAGATGCCTTATCAAATGGGTATTCAACTTGGTCAAGCTCAACAACCGGGTCAGACTGCTGGTTCACAAATGTATCAACAAGGTCTATCACAAGCTGCTAATACAGCCTTCCAAGGTGCTCAAGCTGCCAATGCTGCTAACGCTGGATTCTGGAGTGGCTTGATGACTGGCGGTGCAAACGCTTACGCTGCATATAAGAGATAAGGAATACATAATGGCTACAGTAGATTTATATAAAAACTTACTAGGATATGATCCTCGTGAGCAACAACTACAACAGCAGAAACTATGGGCTGGTTTGTACGGTCAAGCTGCTTCTCCTTATGAAAGAATGGGTATTGCTTTAGGTCAACTAGGTGGTTCTTTGTTTGGCGGTGAGACTACTGAGCAAGGACGTGCTGGTGTTCTAAACAAAGTTCTTCAAGAGGTAGGTTCTCAGTATAGTCCTAATACTCCTGAGTACTTTAAAGCTATTGCTGATGCACTTCCTGCTGACATGACTAATGCTAAAGCTTATGCTTTACAAGAAGCACAGAAGCTAGAGACAGCTGCTACTAAACAGACACGTGAAGACGTGGAGTTTGTATCTAAACGTCCAGAGCAGTTAGCTACTGAGTTATCAACACTTACAACTCGTTTAGAGAACAAAGCTAAATTAGCCGGATGGACAGGAGAAGGTGAAGTACCTACGGATATTCAAGCTAAGCTAGAGAAGACTTCTGAGTACAAGAAGATCATGCAGTTATCTACTGCAGGACAAACTGCTTTGATAGATCAAGCACAGAAAGAAAAGAAAGAAGCTCTTACTATTGAAAGTCTTGAAACAACTATCAAGAAAAACAAAGCTGATCTTGCTAAGATTGGTAATGACTTTGATTCAGGTACTCGTTGGAATTACGAACGTCAAGCTGCTATCGATACGTTAGCTGCTGCCGGTTACACTAATCCTAATGCTAAACTACAAGGTGCTGATCAATTAAACACATCCTTAGTAAGTGCTCAGAGAATTGCATTGCGTCAACCTTGGACTGGCGGTAAGAGCTCAGTGCCTCCAGCTACGGACGGATGGTCAGCAACGGTTAAACCAGCACCAGCTAAAAAGTAAGGATCTAAATGCCTATATTTAATGTTACAGCTCCAGACGGAACTGTGATTGAGGTTAATGCTCCAGAAGGTGCTACAGAAGCACAAGCAATTTCATACGCTCAATCACAATATAAAGCTCCTGCACCAGCTGCTCCTTCAGCAGCGACTGCAGAAGTTCCTGCTATTGAAACATACAGACAAGCAGGTGCTAAGATATCTGCTGCTACTCCTCAAGTTGTTAAAGATGTAGGAAGTGCTGTAGCTAGTGGAGCAGGTGCTATCTATGAAGCATCACCTGAGCTAGTACAAAAGAGTCTAGCTAAAGGTGGTAACTTCTTGATGGACGCTTTGGATTATCTAAGCCGTCCTCTTCAAGGTGCTTTAGGTGGTGCTAAAGAGATGCGTCAGATCGAACGTGAGAATCAACCTACTCAGGCTGATTTAAATTCTCCGTTTGCTATGCTTCAAAAAACTATGAATACAATGACTCCTGAGAATGAAGCACGTATTAAGACAGCTGCTCTTAAAGGTTTCAAAGGAGAGGCTAAGACAGGTCTAATTGAAGCTTTGCCTCAAGACTTTAGAGAACAGAATCCTATCATGTCTTCTATCATTGGCTTTGCTGGTGATGCTATGGTTGATAAGGCTGCTCTTGGTGCACCGTTCCAAGCATTAAAAGAAACTGTTATTAAGCCTATTGCAGGTGCTGTATCAGTACCGGGTAAGCTTGCTGACAATGAATTGTATAAAGCATTCATGCTACGTTCTAAGAACATTGACAAGGCTGATGAACTCTATGCTAACTTCCGTTTCGCTAGAGACAAGGCAGTTAACGAAGGTATTCGTGACTCTAAAACTTTAAACAAAGAGATCAAGGTATTGTCTAAACAGACAGGCATATCTGTTGATGATTTGAAAGCTAAGATTGCTAACGACATTGAAATTGGTCAACTAGGTGACGATGCTGTTGGTGCATTGGAGCAAAACATTATTAACACGTATAAAACATTACGTGAAGAACAGGTTGCTGCTGGTATCAAGATTGGTGACTTAGGTGAAACTTACTTCCCACATATTAGAGCTAAAGAACTAGATGACATTGTTAACAAACAAGCGTTAACTATCTCTTCTCGTCCATCTGCTAAGAACACTCAAGCATTACAGCGTGAGATTGATGACACAGTACAGAACATTAATGCTAAAGCTTTATACGGTGACGATGCTATCAGATTCAGAAACGATCCTGCTGTAGTACAAGGTATCTATGCATTCAAAGCAGCTAATGCTATTGCAGGTAAGAAGATTCTTGATGATGTATCACGAGAGTTCGGTGTCGACGCTGCAACTGCACCGAAGAACTACGTAAGTATTCCAGAGATTCCTAACCTTAAGTTTCCACCTGAAGTTAAGAGTCGTATTGTACGTATTCACGGTATCGCTACCAATGACCAAGCTATCAATCAGTTCTTAAAAGTACTAGACGGTGCTACTAACTGGTGGAAAATGTGGTCACTAGGTGTCCGCCCATCATATCACGTCAAGAACACTATCGGTAACTTGTGGAATAACTACCTAGCTGGTGTAGATAATCCAATTAGATACAAAGACGCTGCTGTAATGCAGTATAAGATTGCACAGAATAACCTAGATGGTACTATCTACGGTAAGCCAGTTAAAGAAATCTATGAAGAGATGGCTAATCGTGGTGTGATCGGTGAAGGTCAATACGGTGCTGACGTAGCTCAAGTTATTGAGAGTCGCTTAGGTATTAATCAACCGTTGTCATTTAAGAATCTACGTTCAGCTACTGAGTCTCTAAAGCAAATCGCAGGTAAGACTGTAGGCACAGATAATCCTTTACTCAAGGGTGGCTTTGCTGTAGGTTCTGCTATTGAAGACAACGCACGTGTTGCTCTATTCTTGGATCGTGTAAAGAAAGGTGCATCATACGAAGACGCAGGTAAAGCAGTACAGAAGTACTTGTTTGACTATGGTTCATTAAGTCCGTTTGAGCAGAACGTCATGAAGAGAGCTATGCCTTTCTATACATGGTCACGTAAGAACATTCCACTACAGTTAGAAGCTTTAGTTACTAATCCTGAAAAGATAAATAAGATTAATATCTTCAAGCAAAACGTAGAAGCTGGTGTTGAAGTACCAGTAGCAGAAGACGTTCCTGATTACGTTAAAGATCAGATGCCTGTCTACATTAGTAATCCTATTACAGGTAAGTCAACAGCTATTCCGTTATCAGGTATTATACCGTTTGCTGATTTGAACTTACTGACTAATGCGTTTAACACAGGTAACAGACCTACTAGTCCATTTGAGAAGGGTAAGATATCTTCAGCTGCATCAACAGCTACAGGATCTTTGAACCCTGTATTGAAAGAACCAGTACAGTTGTTACTTAACTATGACTTCTTCCGTAAGAAAAACATTAGAGAGTTTGAAGGACAGGAAGTAGACTTCTTAGGTATGAAGATTGGTGCTAAAACAGCACACACTATCTCTAACTTTATCTTGGCTAACGAAGTAGACAGATTGAATCCGGGTGGTATCTTCGGTACTCGTACTAAAGATGAAGTAACTGGTCAGATTACTACAACTCCAAGTATCTTCGGTAACATGCGTGAGTCACGTACAGACGCACCTGAAGGTGAACGTGGATTACAAACAGCTACAGGTATCAGGCAGATTAAGTTTGATCCTGCTGAAGTAAGCTCTAAGAACTGGATGATGATTAAGAAAGACTTGGAAGATGCTAAGAAACAAATCTATGCTGCTACTGCTAACAGCAGAACAGATCAGCAGAAGCAGTTGATTAAAACATTAGAAGAGTACTTAGTACAGGTTAACCAGTGGGATAAAGAAGCTAGAGAATCAAGAAAGAAAAATAAATGATACCTGTTCTATCCATCATTGAGATCGGTGCTAAACTATTAGACAAGGTTATTCCGGATAAGGACGCTAGAGAGAAGGCACAATCAGAGCTATACAAAGCTGCTCAAGATCAAGACTTTCAATTAGCATTAGCACAAATCAAAGTTAATGAAGAAGAAGCTAAGTCTGAGAACTTGTTCAAGTCCGGATGGAGACCTGCTATAGGATGGATCTGTGTCTTTGGTTTAGCTTATAACTTCGTTATCTATAACATCTTGTTATGGGCTGTAGCTACATTCAAATTACCTATCACTCCTCCTGCTTTGCTGTCAGACATCCTAATGGAGTTAGTCTTTGCATTACTGGGCTTAGGTAGCTTAAGAACATTTGAGAAGATCAAAGGGATTAAATGAACTTAGTACTCAAGCGTATACATGAAGGTGAAACATTCACAGTAGGTCAGTTATACGAAGAGAGTAAGTACGGATTATCTCCTATCTGTTATACACTTGAAGATAAGGTAAGAGAAGTAGAAGGTCAACCAGTTAGTTCATGGAAAGTACAGAATGAAACAGCAATCCCTAGAGGAACTTACAATGTTTCTGTTACCTTGTCCAACAGATTTAAGGTTAGACTACCTTTACTCCATGATGTCGATGGGTTTACAGGTGTACGAATACACAGCGGTAACTCTTCCAAGAATACTGAGGGATGCATACTCGTTGGGATGACATGGGATGGTAAATCAGACTGGATAGGATCTAGTAAAATTGCCATGAGTGCTTTAATGCCAATCATTGACAACTCTACTAGTCCTGTCACACTACAAATTACGTAGGCTTGTACGTAATAAACAACAACCGTAAGAAGCCTAAGTCAACTACGACATAGACTGATACGTCTTCATCTCCGATATCATCACCGTTTAAGTACTCTATACCGAATGCAATGCCTCGGATAACACTTAGTTCTACACTCATATCTCACACCCTCCGGCAGTACAACTCAACGTCTGTACACCTTCTACGTTATCATCATACTCTTTAAAGTTCTCCCAATCAACAGAATCAGGAACTAACATACGCAACTGATTGTATTGCTCTTCAGTACATTCTTCATAAGGTGCTTGCTTGTATGTTCCACCATCCATCGGTAGGAATGATACACCAGTTACCTCATCAAAGTGTTTGTATACCCAAGCTCCTACTTCCATCCATTCATCTTCTTTAACACTGATAGTTACTGATGGCTTATGTTCACAGTAATGACGTTGGAACAACAACCATAACTTCAAGTGCTGTAGAGCAGACAAGTCCTCACGTAGTAGTGCACCGTCAGCTACCTTCACAGGGAAGCTAAACACTGTAGTACTGTCAGGCTTCATCACACATGGTTCAGCTACAAACCCTGCTTGAATCATGAACTGAGTTAACGGATCTTTGTTATCAGCCCTTACTCTACGAATGTAGTGCTTACTATGCTGAGGATGAATACCACTAGCAGTAGAACATAGCTGTGATACTGTTCCTTCAGGTTTAACTGCTGTAACAGCGACAGACTGATTGATACCGACAGCACTAGCAAACTCACAATTAGTAGCAATAGCAATGTCACGTAGTTTCTCCAATCGTTTAGGTAACTCTACATCATCAGGGTTATTCAACAAAGCATTGTCTAAGATACCTGTCATAGATACACCTAGTAGTGCCTCTTCTTCAGTGTTCTTCTGCCAGATCTTACGTAGGTAAGGGAAGTTAGTTAATGTTGCTTGAAAAGTTCCAAGAATCGTAGCCAACTTGATCTTACGTTCCAAAGTATCCATAGTATCATCACTACGCACAATGCAAGAGGATAGATTACAGAACTGATAAGGGCGAAGAATGATTTCTGAGCAAGGGTTCGTACCAAAGTCGTAAGTACTGTCTCGTCTGCCGTTCTTTGCAGCTTGTTTCTGTGATGCATCACGGTTAAAAATTCCTCTCTCACCTGAATGTGATTCATAAATACTCGTCCACTCACGCATGAACTGACCGATACCCGGACGCTCTTCATAAGTAGCTGAGTTGTTAGCTAAGGCACGTTGACCTTGACCATCCCACCAAGCACCTGCTTTAGCATGAGCCATCTTATCATCTGATAAGTCAGACAAACTAATCATAGCTGATCTACGTACTCCGCCCACAACAACAACTTCCCCGATTTTGCACAGAATGTCATGACACTCCAAAGAGGATAGTTTCCGTCCTGATGCTGCTTTGAACTTACCAATAGTGAACTTGAACAAATCTTCCAAAGGCTTAGCTCCTGAGGCTCTCCCACCAAACGTCTTAAGTCTTGCTCCTGCAGGACGTACCTTTGACAAGTCGAACTTTGGAATCTCGCCAGAGTATAGAAGAGCCAATAATTGACGAAGCGACTTTGCCCATCCTTCTTTACTATCGGAAACACTAATAGTAGTCTGACTATCAAACAACTGATCTGGCACTTCAGGTAACTGCTTAACATATTGTTGCTCCACTGAGAATCCTACACCAGTACCACATAACAAGATGTACATAGCTTCATCGAATGCTTTAGGATCATCGATAGGAAGATATGAACAATTGAATGCAGCTACGTTCTGACGTTCTAAAGCAGCACCTGCTGTCATCACTGCTCTCATACTTGGTACTACATCTAAACCTACTACTGCTTCTTCTAGCTCTGCACGTAACTCAGGAGTCAATGTATAACCGTTCTTCTCCTTAAGATTCTTAGTCATGAAATCAAAGTAACGTGCTACTGTTTCATTCCAATGCTCACGTCTACCCTTGTCATCTAAGTAACGACTGTATCTGCTCTTAGCGATAAAGGTATTGTAAGGTGTTAGTTCATATTTACTCATCTGATTCTTCTTCTCCATCATAGTCAACTTCGTCCATCAATTGATCGTAGTTATTTTCAATACGGTCTATAAACATCTCGACTATCTCCTCAGAAGTTATATCTAATAACTCTAGAAGAGATAGTTCATCGAGCCGTTTCAGCCTCTCTTGTAGTTCTTGTAGCGTCAACGGATACATAGTTTACTTGCGTTGCTTTGTTACTCGTGGTTCTACTTTGATAGGCTTAGTTTTCTTTTCTTTCTTAGCTTGTCGTGCTGATTCATAGAACTCGATTGCTTTACCTGTAGCTTCGTGAATTGCTTTCATCTGTTTCAATGTAGACTCGTTAGTGTCTAGCCATGAGTACAGATTAACAAAGCGTCCACCTGCTGATTGAATCGTAAGATCTAAATCGAACTCTTCATCAAAGATATCTTTTGCATTCGGGTTGAACATACCTGATAATGATACGAATGCATTGTCCTCCGGAAAGAACTTACTAAAGTTTACTGTTTGTTTCTTAGTCGTCATTTAATTCCCTTTCAATTAAGTATTCTAAATAGTGTTTGGCTTTCTGCAAATCCTGAACACCGTCTTTATGTTTCCAACGTAACAGATATTTTAACACATTTCCTTCCCAAAAGTCAAGCTCCCATTCAGAAATAATATCCCAAGGTTGGATAGCACGTTGATAGTGACTACCTGCAACCTGTTGATCTTTAACTGATTTGCCTGTATCTTCCATAAGTTTGTATAAACCGGCAAAATATTCATCAAGAGTAAACTCTTTAGGTTGACCTAGATCAGGCATAGCTACTGGACTATCATAGTGTCTATAGCCTTCTCTTATCTGATTCATGTTATGGTCTCCACTCATAAGGGCTTAACCTCTACTGACGATTTTGTTTGCTTCGTTCCCTGACTCCATGAGCCACACGTTCTGCATTGATATCTCTGATAAGTAGAGGTAGTTGTAACAGAAATACCACGCTTCTGTAAGTGAGTACCACCACAGCTCGGACACACAGCACCATCTGCTTGATGATTATGATTAGGGTGGTTTTTAATCCAAGGTAACAACCTAACATATAACTTCTCAAGCAAGATAACGTCTTGCTTATTGTATTCTTCCATTCTAAACCAAGCATCTTTATCCTTATTCATACATTTAACCCATAGCTCATGCCCTTCGTGAGCAGTCTTGCTACCTAAACCTAGTCGTTGTGCTACATAATCTAGCTTGTTACTAGGGAATCTGAACTGACTACGTACTTGCCTTAACAAATCAATCTGCTTGTAAGGAGCGGGAGGATTCATGTCTTGCAATAAGAACTCCTTGTTTAACGTAGGCATATCAAACTTAGTACCGTTATAATGAACTACTGCATCAGCTTCAGAGATCAAGTCATGAATTCTACTCAGCATCTTTTTAGGTTTAGATACGTGAACAGAATCAAACATAATCTCGTCTTCGCCTAGCCACTTAGCTGCCCAACAGAGTACGTAAGAAGACTCCATCAGCTGATTGATACCTACGTTTTGCTGCCAGATTCCCCACACGTGTGCTACGTTTGGACTGGATTCAATATCTAGTAATAGTATCTTCATTCTTGTGAGTATTCTCCATGTAAGTCGTAACCGTATACTGCACTTAAGAAAGTAATAAACTGTCGATGTACTTCCCAATGCGGATCTGAATCATTGACAGTAAATGTATGTCGAACTGTACGTTCACTGTCTCTGAAGTTTAATTCATATTCATCTTTCATCCACGTTTCTCCATAGTGTTCTGCCAAACTTCTTGAATTACTTTAAGTCGTTCAGCATCGTTACTCTTAACCATCAATAAGAGAGCATCAACTTGTTTGATAAGCAATGTGTTCTCTTCTGACAGACGATCCATCCTTGCTCTCATCATCCTTGTTTCAACCTCTAGAGTTTCAATCTCACACTCACGATCATATAACTCATCGGCAAGTTCAGAAAGTTGAGACTCATAGCTATGATTGTTACAACTCATTTGCTCACCATTTTAAAAAAGTATTCTGCATCTATAATAGCTAGTGGTCTACTTTGATTCTGCTTAATGAACACAACTGGTTGATGATAACCGTGTTCCTTAGCTTGTTCGTAGTAGTTATATACAGCAATCTTTGCTAGGTTCTTACACTCCACTTGGTAAGGAAAGAACTCTCTAGCTGCCGGACTTAACTGTACATCTTCACCACCTGCACCCATACTAGTACTTCTTACATCGTCCTGCTGTAGGCTAGGGAAGCTACTAAGTATCTTATCCCTGACCCACTTTTGTAGGTTTCTTCCTTTTGCTTTTGCTGACTGGGGTTTCAAGTTTAACTTCCTTTCGTTTCACAATCCATGACTTTGGTATATGCATCCTTGCGTTACTCATCTCACCGGACACTGTAGAAGCTAGACAGATACCATCGTTAGTCTCTGCTACTAAGTAGCCTATAGTTCTAACCGGATGTATATCTACCTTTACTTCGTCTTCCCATCCTCCGTCTGAGACTGCATCGACCCACTCGATGTAGACAATTGGGGAGGTTGCCAAACTTGGTTTACTTGTCTTTGTAGCCACAGGAGTTGTCCGTTTTCCAGTACTCGCTCCGAGTCTCCTTTGTATGCTTCGAGTACAGCAAGATACATTTCGTTTTCGTCTTTGCATTCTTTAAGAATCCTTTCCGCTTTAACTGCACCAATTCCCTTGATACCGATGATATTGTCAATTCGATCTCCTGTTAGTATCTGAGTATAAAAACTCTTCAATCCTTCGAACTCTGTAACATGATAGGTTTCTTTGTTCCTATAGTTATAGTGCCATCCTCTGAATTGATTCAAGTCCTTATCGATATGAACCATAATAACTTCTTCCTCCGGTACAGCGTAAGCTGCTATGCCTACTGCATCGTCTGCCTCAATACCTTCTGTCTTGTGGAACTTCCATTTCTTTAGCATGTGTTCTCTCAAGGCATCATAGTGTTCAGGCTTCTCTGCTTTACGCTGACCTTTGTAAGGTGCTGTGACTGCGATGTCGTTACGGTAGTTTCCTTTCCCAGTAATCCAACCCTCGTATTCATTAGCACCTACATCAGTAAGAATATTATTGATCGCTTCATCGAGTCTCCATTTAGCTAAAGGTTCTTCAATGTCTTGACTTGAAAAACCGATAGCATAAACTAGAGAATCAGCATCTATCAAGGCTTTCTTAGAGGATGTCGTCATCGTCAATGTCTGTTACAGCCACTGCTTCAGGTTCGTACTTCTCTAGCTGAGTAACTGTAATCTTCTTGATCGAAGGTGCGTTACCGTGCATAGCACTCATACGGTGTGTATATGAAGACACTTCAACTTCTACCTTAGTACCGTTACCGATGTCGTCAATCTCAACCTTATCACCTGATGGTGTAGCAGGAGTAAACTCATACTTACTCTTAGCCATGATGAAGTTACCTTGACCTTCTTTGTTCTTAATTTTGATACCTAAAGACTTTAACTTCTCACAGTCGGCATCAGAGATGTTACCTACTACAGCTTCGTAACGGTCATTGTCAGGGTTAAACTTAGTGTTCAACTCTTTCATCCACTTAGACCAAAACAATTCACCTTTAATTTTAACTACGCTCATTTGAATTTCCTTTCAAGTAATTGATACTACACATATATTATACCACATTTTACTGCAATGTAAAGCTTTCTGACAATTGTTTTTCTCTTACTATATCTAGACAGTCTTCAAGAAACTCTTCAAGTTCTTCCATGTTTAGATAAGTAGCAAGTACTAACTTGTCATCTTTGTCAATACCTAATCCTACTACTAACTCTACGTCATCAGGTATGTTCATGGTCTATGATCCGCATCTTTATAAGCACGATAGAAGTCTGCTAAATCATGATTAGGTTCGTATGTCCTAAGACTATGAAGATAATTCAACGACTCTCTACACGACTCAGCAATCTCTTCAGGATTTTCTCCCATACGAAGCATCTCCATGATGCACTGCTTAAGTTTCCCATTCATCAATGTGTTTCCTTCCAGTTATTACCTACGTTGTACTCACCGGTAAGAGGGCATCGCATGTTGAGAACTAATCCTGCCTCAGCTATTGCTTGAACACCCATCTTACCTGCTTCTTCTGCCCTGCTTTCTTCTACTTCTATCTGCCATTCATCATGCACGTTAGCTACGAACTTGTAATCAATCTTTGCTGACTTAAGTTTCTTATCTAACAACACTAACGCTTGCTTCATGACAACTGCACCTGCACCTTGAAGGAGTGTGTTGAGTGCGGAATGTTCCGACCTAACTTGTAACCTACGTCCATCAAGACTCGGTAGCGTTCCTTTCTCAGAAAATAACCTAGCCACTTTTTCACGAAGCTCTCGTAGCTTAGGCGTGTTCTTAAGAAAATTATTGATGAGTCGCTGTCCTGTCTGCGAGTTACCACCAACAATCGTCCCGATCTTGGCACTTCCTGCACCATAGAGGAATGCATATATAAACGTCTTAGCCTGATTCCTCGTTTCCAACCCCGCTGCTTTTTGGTTAGCTGTGTGGATGTCGCCTGATACGACTTCATTTGTATACGCATCGTCTTTCATATAGTGAGCAAGCATTCTTAACTCCAGTCCTGAAGCATCGATACCTACTAATTTATATCCTTTCTCTACTGTCCATAAAGCCCTGCACTCTTCACCGTATTCACTACCTGAGTTAGGTACTTGTGCCATGTTCGGACTCATGTGAGTCATACGACCTGTCACTGCACCGTTGGTAATGATACGACCATGTACTCTACCGTCACTACTTACTACCTTTAACCAAGAATCTATCTGACTGATTCTCTTTTGTAACAACAAGTATTCACCGATTAACTTTGCTTCGGGGATCGTGCTTTCGTTGAGCGTTGTTTCGTCGACGATTGCTTGTCCTTTGTCGGTAAATCTTTTTGGCTTCCAACCTTTTTCTTGGAGGCGACTGGCGATTTGCTGTCTGCTTCCGGGGTTGAATACTTCGACATCATCTTTGAGTTTCTTTCCTGTTTTCTCTGAATATCTTTCAGTTGTTTTCGTTGGAAATACACTCTGTAATTCATCTTCAATATTGCTAAGCTTACTCTTAAGCTCTGAGATAAGTATGATAGCACCTTGCTGATCCAACTTGAATCCGTTTTGTTCTTGCTTGCAGATGATTGCTTGTACTTTGTGTTCAAGATCAATACTCCTTTTGTCAAATCCTTGGTTGTTAAATTCTGTTACTAAATATTCATACAGCTTTTGTGTTACTAATGTATCTTGGATACAGTACGTTACCATCTGTGCTGTACACCCACCATCCCAGTCACTGAACTCAAACTTAGCGTAACCAAGGCGTTGACCCCATGCATCTAGACTATGACCGCCCTCTAGACTTGGACTTAGGAGGCGACTTGCTACGAGCGTATCGTACACTTGGCTCAGCTTCATCGAAACTTTCCAGTTCTTCCGGAGTACTGGTGCATCGAAGCTTATGCCGTTGTGCATGATAATCAAATCGCATTGATCCAAATACTTTTGTAACCCACTTGCTTGCTTCCATACCTTAACCTCATCCGTTTCAATGTTTCTTGTAACTACACACCAAATCTTATCGTGTGTGCTGTTGGTTTCAATATCAAGTATAATCTTCATGCTATTATTATACCACGAATAATTTAATTAGTCCACCTACGTACATAATAACTGCAACTATTTCTACTACAAATAATGCAAAGTCTTTCTCACGTAGTCCTGAGTATGCCCACAATCCTGAACCAATGAACCCGAACCACAGATTCAACGGAAAGATATTAAGACTTGTCAGTGCTATCCCTATCAGGCACAGTGTTGTTCCGATCCACTTCATTATTTCCTTTCGGTAACTTTTTAAAGATATCATCCCAGTTTTTATCGAATTGTTCCCTATCGGTAATAGGTCTTGGTGTATCTCCTTTACCGTTACCACATGGTCTATGCTTCATCGTCTACCCTTTCTACTTCAGTCCAAGCTGCGAAGTGAACAAGATTATCTCCGTCCTTGCAGTATGAATACATTCCATCAATGCTACCAAACCAATATACCTTATCAGGTTCTGCTTCAGGTGCACCCGGTGGTACTCTTGGTTCTTCATCAATGATTCTGAACTTATCACCCTTCTTTAAATCATATAGCTTCATCTCTTATGCTCCTTGTAAAAGTCAACTAAACTCCGTAGTACAGTTATGTGATATGCCGCTTCCTCTAACAGCTCAGCAAGTCTATCAGGTTCATTATTCTGAACTGACTTACGAGTCTTGATTTGTCTGCGTATCTCAGCACGTTTAACTAATCGTTCTATTATATCATCAGTCATAATAAATCCTTATCGATAGACAGAACAATCGGTATGCTCTGTACGGTCTGCCACTATTAAAGTAATACTGATTCCAATACACTGGTGTTCCTCTGAACCAAGGTAACTTAACAAACTTAATCATCTCTTCACCTCTACTCCTTGTTGAACCCTGTAAGGGAATCTTTCTTCTAACCAAAAACATCTGCGATCATAGTCATCACTGATTGCTCTGTAACCTATCCATTTAACACCACTTTTAGTATAGCTAGTACAGTGAGTCATGTTATCTACATAGTGGTTCAGTGAACCATAAGCAAACCCACCCATGAATACAAATACAAAGAGCAGTGTCAAAAGGAAATCTCTCACAGTGTTTGCTCCTCCGGTGGCATCTCATCCATGCGACCAGTCATCCTACTGTAGAACAAGCGACAAGCTTTACCGGTTAGTCCACTGAAACGATTCTTTAAAACCCTAACGTGAGTAGTGTTTCTCTCGATGATCTCAGGGTGTTGTCCGTTACGTTCCAATCCAATTACTACATCACTCAGCTGTGCGATTGAACCTGAACCACGTAGCTGTGCCAGTGTTGTGGCTGCACCTTCCTCGTGACCTTTATCATTAGGACGTTTCAGATGTGAAACAACAAACAAACTGATGCCTGTTTCCTGCACTAGCATGCGAAGCTTGGTCATGATCTCATCAATTGCTTTACGCTCATCACCTGACTCTTGTGCAGATACAATGATACTCACGTGATCTACGAAAACATACTGGCAATCCAACCCACGAGCCATAAACCGTACCCGATTAAGAATGTTATCGATAGAAGTGCTCCCAAAATGATCAAACAGGAATAACCTATCAGTGCCAAGAGTCTTATCAAAAGCGTATCTTCGTTCATCGTCTGTCGCATTATTGTCCGGTAAGTGTAAAGGTTTATTAACTGCCAAGCTCATCAATGATTGTGCTGTCTTCTTAACTGACTCTTCCAAGAACATCAAGCCGATGTTATCTTGTGAGTTATTCAAGATGTGCCATACAATCTCACGTAAGAATTGTGACTTACCTAGTCCTGAACCTGCTGTCACAGTAACTAGCTCACCCTTACGGATTCCGTATGTTAAATCATTAAGACCGTTGTATGGATACAACACATCAGCTTTCTCTACAGGTGCTGATACGATATCCCATAGAGTAGAACCTGCTACGATCCCATCAGGTACGTACTTGTCAGCGTTCCACCACTTCTCAATGAACAACTTAGTATCATTGTTGAATGAGTAATCACATGCATCCTTATGCGTAGTACCTGTGTGCATGAACACGTGTGCTTTACTGCCGAACAACTCTGCTACTTCTTTACTTGCTTTAACACCCTGCTCATCAGCATCAAAGCAGATAACAATCTTCTCGAATGAATCTAAGTACTCATACTGGGCACGACAATCCTTCAACGCATTCCCTGCACCGTTACGAATCGACACAACTGGGTAACGTGAACCAGTCATTTGATAGCAAGCCATTGCATCAAACTCACCCTCAGTGATCGTGATAGCCTTGCCACCCTTGGTGAACAGATTCTGTCCAAACAACGTAGCTTCTGCCCAAGCACCATCACTGCTGAATGTCTTCTCTTTCTTTCCACGCATCTTGGTAGCTACAAGAGTACCGTTGATGTCATAGTACGGAAAGTAGATCTTGTTATCATCCACTCTGACCCCAAATACTTCTGAAGTCTTCTGCACAATGCCACGTTTAGTAAACGGTATTACTTCAGCATCGTCAGGAATGCCCTTAAAACGCTCTGTATTCAATTTAAATTTATCCCTATAGGTAGGTATTACTGTATCATCGATCGCCTCTCTGACAGCCTTTGTGTTGGTCTGACAGCTAAAACAATACGTATGTCCGTCACTGTATATACTTAACGCATCACTTGAACCACAATCTTTACATGGTCTGTGTGCTTTAACGACAGTGGAGGACTGCTTAACTTCGTACATTATCTTTCCTTAATGTTAGACAAGATTCTTTTGTATTCTTCCCAGTCTGATTCGAATCCTATCATTGCACTATCAGGATCGTTATAGATTTCAGGAAAGCTATCGTGTAAAGTATCTAAAAAGTTTAACCAGTTATCAATATCGACAACAATCTCGTTATTAAAATTCTGATTCATACATTCTATCGAATTGTCTTTTGTGATAGTAGTCTTTAATGTCTTCCATCACAGCATCATAGCCATAGAGATCAATCTTATCGACAATATCACTGATAGCAAAATGATATTCGTATTGTTCAGCTTCTAAAGTATCATCAAAGTGTAACATATAAGTCCTTATATAGTATGTTCTTACTTATATAGTATGTTTTTAACTTACATAGTACTATATAGTAATAGTGTATCATAAAATTACAGTGTTGTCTAGAGTTCTTTGTACTCTTCTGTATCTTCTTTCTCATCATTAGTTAGTAAGTCCTCACGTTCAAGTGTTGGTACATCTCTAACGATTGTGCTGTAACATTTTTGGCACATGTCAATGTACTCGTTAGTATGTATTGACTTTCGTGTGGATTCAAAGTCACTTAGGTTTTTATCACAGCAAATGCATCTCATACTTTACCCCCTTGAGTAATCCATTCTAGAATTGATTCAATGTAATCAAGCTTACCTTGCAGTGCTACTTTACCATCACTAGCGTATTGTTGTTTCATTAAATAGATTGTTGATTCCATGTCTGATAAAAGCTTTTCCATGATTTCTTTTCTGTTCATATTAAACACTCTCCTACCTTATTGTAAGCCCATGTATAGGCATCATCTCGCTTGTTAAAAACTTTCTTCATTAATATTGTATCACATCTGAAGCGAGAGTCAAGTGCTAGTAGTCTATCACGTTCCCATTCACATTTCACAATGCGAAATAAGTTGTTATCTTCGTCTAATATACGGTAAATATTCATAATGTATCCCTTCTTTTGTATGATTCAAGAGTTAATGGTGCATGAATTTTTAACCACTCGATTAAATCCCAGTACTGATCCTCTAGCTTATCGTATGCTTGCTCTAGCTCTACTGATTTATACGACATAATTCCTCCAAATATAAATACTCATGTGAATAATAACATACGTTGAGGTCAAAAGCAATAGCCAGTATGCTTGACGTTCATGCTTACGGTTTACCTTTTCCTCTTCTAAGAATTGCTTACGATGTTGCTCTCCAAAATCATACATGTTATTCATCTCCATTATATGCTTCACTGTAAGACATTACGTATTCATTAACTAGGTTACCTTGCCCATCAAAAATACTAGTAACAAATCCTCCATCCTCTTGTCGAACCAATACGTAACCTCCGGTATTACAGATACCATCATCATCTTGTTGATCAAAATTAATACATAATGAACCATCATCTAATTGGTCACCGGTCATAATAAATTCTCGCATGTTTAAATCCTCTCTGTATTTTTTAGCTTCAGTTTCATTAACAAACCCACCATCTTTATAATCATAATCTGCCATATTATTCTCCTAGTTTAAACGCAAATTTTACCATTGATTTAGGGGTGCAACAGCTAGGGTGAGCATCGTATGCAACACCGTCGATAACAGCGAAGGCATGCCGAGATTTAACGATAACATATCTGCCTTTGGGATTCTCTTTTATAAACGTTGATAATGTATGCTTACGTATCACGTCACTTGCTACCGTCTTAATATTATCCTTTGTAACGTCCTTTAACACTGCTAGGAGAGTGATTATAGTAACACCCTTACCCCACTTACGTCCATGCTTTTTAAACATCTCATGCACCGTCTTATACGGCTTACCTAAAGCGATAGACGTAGCACGTACTGAGCAGTCATTCGATTCGCTTGTATATTGCCAGTCAATTTCAGCATTCTTAGCACGTGGATTCTCCATTATGAATTTCATATTATATAATCTCCTTAAGTGTTATTTTCTCAACAAGTCTAATGAAATCAGCATTGCCCATTTCAGTTATAAAATAATCTATCATCTCTGCAATATCATTGTGATACTTATCCTTATCATCGAGAATCATTTCGACAATTCTATCGTGATATTTAGCACGTATAGCATCATCTAGCTTTGGTAAGTCATTGTATTCAAATAATGTTCGCATGTTATCCAATCCTTTCCTGTAATTTAAGACATTCCTGTAATTCTACCTCAAGTTTATCTAAGTGAGCAAGCCCATATTTTTTAGCATCGACAATGCTCTGTTTAATCTCACGTTCACGTGCGAACAAGCCCAATAAAATTACTACTCGTTCACGTGCAGTCAATTCAATTGCTTTAATCATTTCAAGTATTCCATAAATTTAATGTATTACGTTGCATTGTAGCATTAATTTGTTTTGCTATTGCATCCCCTTCAATATCTTTTATCCATCCAAAGCCATACCATGTACCGTTATTTCGATCGAGGGTAAGCCCATTTTCACCCCAATAAATCTCGATTAGAGTATCACCTTTATTCACTCTCTCCAATGCCTTAGCAAATACTTGCTTTTGACTAGGCTTTTTACCTGTAAAAACTATCTCTTGTGCAATATGGTACATTATTTCACCTCAATGATATCGTAAATATTAGAATCTAAATCCTCTTCTCTCCAACATGTAAAATCTAAATCACCGTTGTTAAATTGAGCTTGAATATCCTCTACTGATTCCGCTTCGATTTCCGCTTGATAGTAGATTGTGGACGCTACTATAACTTTATATTTTTGCATGTTATTCCCCTTGTACTAAATATATTTCAATGAATTCATCACCCTCGTAAACGTCGTATCCTTTACGCAATAACTGCATTATAGCACTATCCCACGAATCTTTTGGTAGAGTGATACCGAGTGAAGATTCCCACGATTCTAGAATCTCCTCCATTGTAGTATCCTCCTCCCAACAATCAAAATGAGTGAATTCAATTGGCTCTAAATCATCCGGTTGAATTGTATATAAACGTCCCATTTTATTTCACCTTTTCAATTAAACCGTTGACCATTGTAACATTGGCAAAAAATTCACGTCCGATACCGGTAATATGAGGACGGTTAGCACCGGTCAACGTACCATTATCTAAGTACTCATTGCCAAAAATACTCGTTTCGATATATCGCAATGGCTTTCCGATGCACAATTTTAAATCTTTTTTACTTTTGTATTTGAATACTAACATTTTAAACCCCTTATTAAATAA
>Ga0247723_1000831_pt1 | contig 19627 bp, 45 predicted proteins | sample MSEWelMarce5H_FC_FD_189079 | JGI IMG/M metagenome (GOLD analysis project Ga0247723, IMG submission 189079) | Subsurface sediment microbial communities from gas well in West Virginia, United States - MSEEL Well Study Marcellus 5H_FC | ecosystem: Environmental > Terrestrial > Deep subsurface >... | reverse complement strand
ATTTGGTTGGTTTGCCGAACCCCAAGATGGCGAATCTATAATTTTAACCCCTAACTACTAAAAATATGAGAAAAATCTATTTACCCGAAACCGAAACAAAAATTATCCGCAAAGCCTTGAAATTGTACGAAGATGCCCTAGTTGATGTACCATCCGATGGCCACTTGCTCTATGACGTTGTCACTCTTAAAAATCTAATGAATTTGCCCGTTACAATCACAGTTCCTTCGGATGTTGACAAATATCCTCACGATACACTAGACGTCGATTTGCCCGATTATAACACCGATTTCTTAATGTGCTTTAGACAAGAGTTTCAATTCAAGAATTCAGACGTCTGCAATGAATTTATTCGTAGAATCGTTGGTATGGAAAGCATGACTTATGACCATAACTTCAGCAATAATGTAGTCAATGTTTTTGCTCATGCCAAAGACATGGATTTAGTTCAAAAGATTTACGATAATATCTTTTCAAAAGATGTATCTGAAGCCCAACGCCTCAGATTTATCGCCAAAGACATCGCAAATCTTGTTAAATTTATCAAAGATAAACGATTGGATGGCATATTTGAACTACAAGACGACCTCGGTGCCACAGGTTGGAACTATGTTTCTAACATAGAAGTGGCTTGTGACTTAAACGATGACGAACCTAAAAATTGGAAAAATGAAGGATAAACTGATAAAAATCTATGAATTAATGAATCGGCCAGAAATTGACGAACCAACAACTACCGATATCACTTATGAATTGACAGAAGTTCTTGAAATTCTAGATGATTTACGATACATGCTAGAGTTTTATTACAGCGTGGAATTCAATAGTGACCACAAAATCATCTAAAACCATCTCACCTTTACTAACTCTCGTGTATGGTATCCTTTGAACCTAGTGAAAAGGTACCATACACTTAGAGATAGTTAAAATATAAAACCATGACGAAAGAAACTTACGTAATTACAATGTGGCGAACCTACTGCACCACCTTTGAAGTCGAAGCCAACAGCAAAGAAGAAGCGGGTAAAATCTTTGATTCTATGGCGATCGAAGACATCTGCATCGAAGAATTGGAACAATGTAACATCACCGAAACTCACGTAGAAATATGATAAATCTATCTAAAACACAAGTCTCTTGGGAATCCCAAGTAATCGCTTTCAAATGGTATCAGAACATCGGAGATGCCTTGTCACATTTTGCTCATTTCGCGTCGTTTTTATCTGAAGCCCAAAGGGAGAAAGCCTTCGAAATCATTGGCTCCTATGGAAAGATGAAGAACCTGTATGCAGAAGAGTTTCACGAACTACATTACAACGTACAACTTGCACCAATCAAAACCGAATTTACCATTGTTAAAACCCAACCAACACTATGAACTTCATTAAACTAACACAATTAAGCCTTACTTTACAAGGTACTATCCGACAAAATATAGTCTGTGTGAATTCTCACCACATCAAAGATTTTGACTTGGTTGAATCTGATAACTTCAATATGTATTTAACGAGAATACATTGGGCACTCGGTGGATTCAATCCAACTTATGTAAAAGAAACACCCGAAGAAATCTTAAATTTATTGAACAAGTAAAACATGGCAAATCATTGTTATAATTGGGCATCAATTGAAGGCAGTAAAAAGATGCTCGACCTATTCGAAAAACGCCTTGCAGAGGCTAGAAAAGAACAAGACCACCTTTGGTGGGAGACGTACTTTACAGTACTAGGGCGACCTGTGGAAGAAGGCGTTTCTTACGAAGTATTTGGCTCACGATGGTTTCATACCGATTGGGAAAGACTAAGCGACACCAATGGTGTATTAACTGGAGATTCAGCATGGTCACCCGTCTCTGAATTCTTTCGCAAATTGTCTGAGGTTTATGAGTTCGAAATTGAATCTACCTACGAAGAAGGTGGTATGGATTTTGGTGGGTGGTTCAATTGTATCAATGGCCTTGTTTCCCGGGATGAATGCGTAAGTTACCATGTCTATCGCTTTAGCGAAGAAGATACTGAATTCTTCTATAGCGTAATAGAATATGCCGAGGAAGGCTATTGGGAATCTATCGATGAAATGGATCAAGAATTCATAGCAATGCTATCTGAGACCCAAAAACAAGAATTAATCGAAGCAATCAACAAATATAAAACTCAAGAAAAATAACCTATGGACTACGACATGTATTTATTCTCCTGCTTATTGAAAAATTTCGATAAGACTTTTGATGACCAACCATACGATTGGCAGTACGATGTACTACCCGAATTGTACAAAGAATTCGAAGACAGCCAATTTAACATCGATACGAAAAGTGCATACGATTGTATGGTAGATTTCTTAAATTACAAAATGATTCCTAAACCAATAACCCCATGAACCTCATAGAAATATTTCAAATCCGCGTCAATTCTTATGAAGAAGAAGACTTGCTTATCATCTCTGATGCCTCAGCCGAACAAATCGAAGCCGTATTGAAACCAATGGTTGACCAAGAACGTCATGATGTCGATGTGTTCTATGATCATGATGACTATGTCCTTGCCCTAAAAAAGGCATTGCGTGGTTATACCATTCAATATGTACCCGAACCCTACTTAATCGAATTATGAAACCTTACAAAATCTATCGCAATCTGCACCGAAATTGCTTTAGCGTCCTGGCCTATGACTACAAAAAGCAAAACTATCGTCTTCTAGAGCACATTCATTGTGCTCTGCTGATGAACGTACGACCTTGGGTCTCAGAAGCGGGCCGTCAAAGAGTTCTGAAATCTCAGCAGAAAAATGTGCATGCCTACATCTTGGCTGATTCTTATATCAAGATCGATAAAGATCAATACGATTGGGAATCTCATAACCCCGAAATGTATTACAACCCCTACACCACAACGTCCTTTATAAATAAAGAGACAGCCGAAATAATCGTAAGGGAAAACTACGTCGGACTCAGCAAACAAAAAGCCTACATCCTAAAAAATAATTAAACTTTATTTGTAATTTTAAAAAAGAAGTATTTCATTTGCATTCTAACCAACACAAAACCCACACTCTAAACCTAAAAACTATGACATCTAACAACTTTATCAACAACGAATCAACAAACATGAGCACTCCAAACTTAACCATCGAAAACTTCGAGAAAACAATGAATTTACTCGAAAGAACCAACCTCAATTGGGAAGTCCGCAAGGAAGAATTTGTTCACCCATCTAACTTATCTACGGGTCACTTCGGTATCTTTAGATACAACCCCGGCGAAGAAACCCCTGTAGCATGTTTGGGCTCAGTCAAAGACCGCTATCGTACATTCCAAAACTGGGAACTTGCCGACACAATTGTCAGAGCAACCGAAGGTATTGGCATCGAAACTACCAAAGGCGGTATGCTAGACCAAGGTCGCAAAGTATTCTTACAAGCATCGCTTCCCGATGAGTATGTAGGCAAATCGAATATCAAAAGATGGGTCACCTGTTTGAACTCCCACGATGGTAGCAGTTCAATTGGCTTTGGTTCTACCAATACAGTTGTTGTATGCTCCAATACATTCCACCGAGCATTCAAAGAAACTGACAAGTTCAGACACACCGAATCAGCCAAAGGTCGTATCGAAAATGCTATCAAGCAGTTTCAAGAAACAATCAATGCTGACAAGCAGTTGTTTGACAACTTCAAACGTATGTCTGAAATTGCTCCCAGCGAGAATGTAGTACAGGCCGTCCTCAACAACATGTTCAAGATCGATGTCAAGAAGACCAATCGTGAAGACATCAGCACCCGTAAGATCAATCAGATGCAAGACTTTGCTCAAGCCTACAACATCGAACGTGACCTAGAAGGTGATACATTGTGGGGATTGTTCAATGCCGTGACTCGTTACACCAACCATATGTCGGCTCCTGTTGACAAAGACCGCAAGTTAGATTATCTAATGACAGGTACTGGCTACAACATCAACAATGTTGCCTACGAAACCATCATGTCTTGGATCGAACAGAATACTGCTCAGAAAGTTTATACCCTCGCTTAATTCACCACACCCCCTCTTCGGAGGGGGTTTACTTTAAAAACTATGACACCTAAAATCAAAAAGATCAAAATTGAAATGCCTGTGGATGATGTTTCATTCCGGGACTTGAGAGAACACGAACGTAGAATCTTCCTTGCCTATGTTTCCGAACACATCTTGTATGACAAGAGCAAATTCCAACAACTCGTCGAACTCTTAAGCCAATGGCAACTAGAACAACCTATCTCAACAATTGATTACGAACTCACCTCTATCCTAACAACTACACACTAAAATGAAAACACTTGTAATCCATCCTAAGGATGCCACAACTGACTTTTTAAGTCGTATCTACCAAGGTAAAAATTGGAACGTAGTAACTCACTACGTAACCAACGATGAACTCATAGATTTAATTGAAGAGCACGATCGTATCATCATGCTAGGTCATGGCTACGAAGGTGGTCTTTATGGTCACCGCCGAATCATGATCAATGCCTCTCACGTATCAAAGATAGCCTCCAAAGAATTGGTCGCTGTATGGTGCCACGCCAATAAATTCTTTGATAAACACGCCCTTCCTGGATTTTATACTGGGATGATTATCAGCGAACCTACCGAAGCAGAATACTACGGAGTAGAATACACTCAATCAGAGATTGATGAGTCAAACGAATTATTGGCTGAGACCATCCGTGAAACTATCTTTGACGAAAACATGCTCAGTAAAACTCGATACCACTACGACACCACTTCTAACAGAATCATAAAATATAACAAACGAAACCTATACAAAGCACACAACTTATGTCACAATTAAATTTATTCGAAGGAATCGATAACAAGGAGTTTATCGAGTACCACAAAACAAATCCTCATTTGTATGAAGCGTTCAAAGAAATTGCTTTAAAGACAAAAGCAATGGGATTCGATCACTATGGTGCCAACGGCATATTTGAAATCATTCGTTGGAAGACAGCCGAGAAAGGCGATGGCGTATTTAAAATCAATAACAACTATGCTCCTTTGTTTGCTAGGTTGTTTGATAATGAGTTTCCAGAGCACAAAGGCTTCTTCAGAATGCGTAGATCAAAGTTCAATCAATACACTGAGGCCCTGCCCAAGAAAAAGTATTTTCAAGACTATGAACTTGTATTTCCATATGCTGGCAATCTTGTTATTCTTAGAGTTACTCCTGGGGAGTCAGATTGGTGGACTACAGTAAATGTTTCCGATGGAAACGGCAATCAGATTTACTTTGATGTACACTATTGCGAAGATTACAATCAGATTTGTGTTTACCGCCATACCAAACAAAATACCAACGAACTAGTTTTTCAAACCCCAATAAAACCAAAGCAATGACCCCGAAAGACAAAGTTGACAAAATCAACGCTTTGCAATTCCCATACGAGAAACGTAAATTGATTTACGAGTGGGTGAAAACAGGCAAAGTATCTTTACAACAATTTTTAGAATTAATCGAATTAACCATTGAATAAGATGACACCACAAGAGAAAGCAAAAGAACTGGTTGATAAATTCACCGTGGTTGGATTGCAACAAAGAAATGAAGGAATTCAATGTGCATTAATTATGTGCGATGAGTTGTTATGCAATTCAACATTTCTTTTAAGTAATGGTGAAATCTATTTTTGGCAAAAAGTAAAACAAGAAATAGAAAAACTATGAAAAACAACAAACAAAAAACACTTATGAAAAAATGGAAAGAGAGAAACGATGAAAAATGCATTAAGAGATTATTTACAACAGACTACGTAATTTATGATAAAGCCAACGACCACGTGCTTTCAGATTCATATGGAAGAGTTATTTTATTTGGTGACAAATCGGAAGCAGATTCAGACTGTCGAGGTAATGAAATTGTTATTTCATGTACAGATTTACCCACTGCTTGGCAAGAAGAAATTAAAAAACAACTATGACAAACAATAAACAAAGTATCTTTAATAGAATTCTAAACTGGTTCAAACTAAAATGCCCTGATTGTAAATCTACATTGTATCAAGAAGAACGCAGTTGGTTTAATAAAATAAATATTTATCACTGTACAAAATGTAAAAAACAATGGATATGACAAACAATAAACAACAAACGGCAGTGAAACTATACACAGAAGAACAAGTAAGGAAAATGCTTCAAGTTTGTATAGATAGTGATTTATACGAACACATTTTGACATTTGAGGACATTTTGAAAACTGAAACCCCCATCGAACTACCAAGTGATGAGGACACAAACCAAGATGCTGTGGATGATTACAACAGGATGGAAGAGGAATGGGAAATGGACAATTATAATGAGATGAACGATGAGCAATAAACACGATTCAGCAGTAGAGTGGTTACAGGAAGAAATCACTTACGATAACGGCTTTGGTCAACGATTAGGTTCCTTCAAAGAAACTGTGGATTTGACGCCATACTTTAATAAAGCCAAAGACATCGAAAATTTTGAAAAGCAACAAGCCTACAACCAAGGTTTTGCCAAGGCTAAATCAATTTATCTTGACAGCGAATGAAAAATCTAATTTGCCGTTGGAAAAAATGGAATAGAATTGTATCTTACCATCTGTATCAAATGCAAAAGCAAGGTTACATTAATAAATTTTAGATGAAAAAAATAATTTTCGTGTACATATGCGTCATCCTTAGCGGGTTGGCCTATGGCTGGATGATTGTAAAACATCCCATTGTGGCTCAGATTATTGCCGGGGGCATGGCGTTATCTTTTCTTTTTGTTTTAGCCTTGGCACTTTACCCTTCAAAAAATACAAAATGACTAAAATAATACCTATGATCAGACTTGCATTCGTTAACTCTGTTCCAGAGTATCGGATTTATTATGACGGAGTTATTATTCGTCGATTCGCAAGTGAAACCGAAGCCAAAATATGTTTAGCAAAACTTATTGATACCATTTTAAAAGAATAAATTTGTATATGATTACTCAGAAATTTATCAGCACACTATTGCATTCAAGAGATGCTATGCATTTAGCACATTGGAGTACAACCTCTTACTCACAACATCAAACCTTAGGGGAATACTACGAAGGTATCCTTGGTCTGACAGATGAATTCACAGAGAATTACTTCGGTCAAAACAGGAGAATACCTATCGAAGTCATGGCCATTGATCCTCTGAAGCCCGAGAACCCAGTTGAACACTTGAATAAACTCAAGCAAATTATTGCTCGTGAGCGGAACAAGTATTCTTCTGATCTTCAAAATATCATGGATGAAATGCTAAGCCTAATCAACAAAACCCTGTACAAACTAACCCTCGTATAATGGGAAATCGTTTCACAATTTACCAAGGAGGGTTAGTATACCATGGTAACACAACCCTCCGACTTAATTTTAGATTAATTTATGTTACCCCGACCTCGATATACGATTGGGAATAAACGAGACAATGCTTTGCACCAAGCGAAAAAATCGTTTCTTTTCAATGTTGTAATAGTCATTCTCGTATACTTAATCCACTACTTAATCAGATATGGACAGAAAATATAAAATCAATGAGCATAGTTTAAAAATGACATTGAACGAAAAACAATTGGAAAAACTCAAAGAAATCGCAGATGCCAATGGCTATGGTAATTTTTACTCTCTGGCCGATGACTTACTGCACGCCTACATTAGCAAGAACAGGCGGTCGCTTTTACGTAGCGCGGTAGAATATCAAAAGACAAGTTATGCCTACGTACAACTGTCACCTAAAAACTACAAAGCGATAGACATTTTCTGCAAAGCCAATGAAATTGGAAAGAAATTGTACTTGCAACTTATCATGAAGGAAATTTTATCAAACGTCAAGAAAAATGAAATCGAATCCGTACCCGAACGAAAGACTACCACAGAAGGACCATTCACCGAAGAAGAGAGCCGTTTATTATACGAGAGTCTCTCATGAAAATCAAGTAGAAGATGGTTCGTCGTTAGACAACCAAGAGGACCGCATCGAAGCGTTCTGCAAACTAAATAACTACGAAATTGTAGCAACATTTTCAGATCCGGGGGTCTCAGGCAGAAAGTTTGAGAACCGCCCAGACTTCATGAAGATGATTGACATGGTCAAAAGAAAAGAAGTAGACGTCGTAGTTGTTTACAGCCTGTCTCGTTTTGGTAGAAACACGAAAGACACTTTAAAATGGGTAGCATTCTTAGAAAACTTCGGGGTGTCGTTTTATACGCTGGACTTTCAATTTGATACTTCTACCAGCCATGGTAAATTAATGCTTCAAATGATCGCGGCGTTTGCTGAGTTTGAATCAAACCAAAGAGGCGAACTCATTTCTTCGGTGATGAAGTATCTCAAGAAAGAAAACAAAGTCTATTGCGGACCCGTACCATTTGGTTTTGATAAGAACGATGGCAATCTGGTGGTCAATGAAAGCGAAATGAAAATTGTCCGTAAAATATTTACCTGCAAGAAGCAAATGAAATACAGCGAAATTGCCAGACACTTGAATAAAGATGGTATTACTTCAAAGACAGGCAAGCAATTTCACCATTCCACTATCATCAAAATTGTAAACAACAACATCTATGACCAATTCATATGAAATCCCCGTAAATTTTAGAATTTATACACAAAACGGGTTTGTCTTTGACATCCCGATCAAATACGTGTATGAACATCGTAACAGATTCTTATACAATAAAGAAATGCCCTACACAAGCAAAATACCGCGCGTGGATTTGCTGGGGCTTATCGACTATGTCAAGAAATTAAATTGGTGCGACATTGTGGATAATTTAGAATTTGTTGGCATTATTGAATCTCCGCACTTAGATTTGCTGTCTTCTTCACAAATCGATATTGTGGAAAGCGGACTAAACTACAAACCACTATTGAAACAAAAACTAAAACTAAAAATCATACAATGAACAACTCAGACAAACTACTGCACGTCATTGCGAACATCTTACTTGAGGTCAATTTACCCGAAGAGAAGAAGCAACTCATTAGAGATGCAATGAAATCTGACACCCCCGCCATCAAAAAATTTATCGCCCCTACAATAGAAGAAGTGTTTAACTTATTCATTGAATTGAACGTAAATGAATCCATGAAACATGCCCAGGAATTTGTTTACTTCTATGACAGCAAAGGCTGGATGGTCGGCAAAAACAAAATGAAAGTCTGGAAGTCTGCCGCGGGGCGATGGGCTATGAACTTACCCAAAGGGCAAAACAAACCGCTAATTGTATGAGTTATCAAAGCGATTTAATGAAACTTGGTATTGATACCAAGGGTAAGTATAGTGGAGTGATTAAAACTGTATGTCCCCGGTGCTCGGCCACCCGCAAAAAGACATCAGATCCATCGCTTTCGGTAAACATTGACGAAGGGTTGTACAAATGTCACCATTGTCAATGGAAAGGAACTGTGGCAATTCAGAAATACAACCGCCCAGAACCCAAAGAGACGGCCCCCGATGATTTGTTGCTTCAGCATTTTTTAAAGCGGGGCCTCAGTGCCGAAACCGTAAAACATTTTAAGGTCACTCAGAGCATCGAAGTGATGCCACAGGATAACAAACCCCACAAGACCATTTGTTTTAACTACTACGAAGGCTTTGAACTAGTAAACATCAAATTCAAAACAAGAGAGAAGATGTTCAAGATGGTATCTGGAGCCAAAAAGATTCCCTATAACTTGAACGGGATCAAAGATTCTGACACAGTCATCATTTGCGAGGGCGAAGAAGAAGCCATGGTATGGTATGAGTGTGGCTTTCCTTATGCCATCAGTTGTCCAGCAGGTGCAAACGCAGGTAACAATAATCTTGAGTGGCTCGATAACACTTATCAGTATTTCCAAGACAAACTAATTTACATTGCAACGGACAACGATGCCCCCGGCAAAAAGTTATCTGACGATTTATCTCGTAGGTTTGAGCCAAGCAATGTATTTATCGTTGACTTCGGTAAGCACAAAGACGCCAACGATACGTTGATCGCCGAAGGTAAGCAAGCACTGATCGATATCAAAGACAAAGCCAAGCCATTGCCTATCCCCGAAATTAGTAGCGTCGAGGATTACTACAAAGAATTAAACTTTATCTATGAGAACGGCTACCCCAAAGGAGATAATTTGGATTATCTGGAACTTGACCAACTGATTTCGTGGAAGCGCGGACAGTTCGTAGTAGCCTCGGGCATCCCCGGTAGTGGGAAGAGCACGTTTGTAGATCAAGTTTGTATTCGATTGGCCTGTCGTAAGAACTGGAAGTTCGGAATGTTTAGCCCAGAAAACGACAACAAACTGAAATCAATTCGTATGGCAGAACAAATTGCTGGTAAGCCTGTGCATGGTCAAAACCGTATGCCCAAGGAGTTATTTACAAGAGCATTGGAAATAATTAACAGTAAGTTTTATTTCTATGATACCAACAACCTTGATGATTACAAAATCGATAACCTTTTACGCATCGCTAAGAATCTGATACGCCAGCGCGGAGTTGACTGCATAGTCTTTGACCCATTCAACTACATCGAGAATGATTTCAAAGACGAAATCATGAACGAAAAGATTGGTAAGATGCTTGTCAAACTCAAAAAGTTCGCTCTCACCAACGATGTTCTGATCATTCTAATTGCTCACCCGCGCAAGATGGGTAAGAATAGCCAAACAAATGAATACGATGTACCCCGTCTCTACGATATCTCTGGCTCCCACCACTTCTTTAATGTCTGTGACAACGGATTTGTGGTGCACCGCCAATATCAAACTGGCCTTGTAGAAATACACGTACAGAAAATCAAGCACTACTTTATGGGTAAAGTAGGTAACGTAACAATGGACTTTGATTTACCTAGCGGTAGATACAAGGAACAAACTGAAATATGGACTAACGAAATCGACTACAATGACACCAACAACCTCTTTGCTGAGTTCTCTGAGATTCATTTCTAGAAAGAAAATGGAAGTTGAATATATCAATGTCAACCCCAATACTTATATCCGTATGCAGAGCGCGGCAAAAGCCCTTAGGAATATGGAATGCTCTCTGCATCCCAACCACTTCATTCTGACAATGAATGATTGCAAATTTTTAATTTATAGCCGTAACTGGAGGCGATCTCACAATGTCCACAGTTACTATCTGATAGAGAATGGCATGTATTTCTTCGATTACTTAATCAAAATGAAAGATGAAGACAGTAGTCTATGATATAGAAATATTCCCAAACTTCTTTTCTTATCTTGATGTTGATATTGAAACAGGAGAAGAAAAACTCTTCGTGATTCACGAATCTCGCAACGATTTAGAGGCGATGATTCACTACAACTGTCTACCGAAACTGCGAATTGGCTTTAATAACTTGTACTTTGATGCCCCGGTACTTGAAATGGTGATGAATAATTACTCGTTATTTCAGAAACTGAGCCCCCAGCAAATACTCAACTCGCTTTACAATCAAGTTCAACTATACATTCAAAACGAAAAGAAGGAAAAGTTCCAAGGGAAGTATGAAATTGACCTGTTTCTCATCAATCACTACAACAACAAGGCTCGTAGTACTTCACTGAAAGCCCTACAATGTAGTATTTACTGGGAGAATGTACAAGACATGCCTTTGAAATTTAATGAGCCCGTACCCGATGATCTAATCGAGGAGGTAATTAAGTACAACCGCAACGACGTACTCTCTACCAAAGCATTCTACGAAGTAAACCTTGACAAGATTGAGTTCCGTAAAGAGTTAAGCAGGGTTTACAAAAAGAACATGATCAACTTTCCAGACATCACCATCGGGGAGGAGATATTTCTACAGTATATCAAGAAAGAAAGTGGGCTGAGTCGCAACGAACTGAAATCACAAATTAAGTTCGACAAGGAAATTGATTTGAACAGATGCATTTTGCCCTACATCAAATTCAATAGCGATGAATTTAACGAACTCCTTAAAAAAGTTCGGTGGACGGTGGTCAACGATACCAACAAATTAAAGTACAACGTGACATACCGGGGCTTCAGATACGACTTCGGAGTAGGCGGGATACACGGATGCATAACGCCCGGGGTCTATGATTCTGACGATGAAAAAATCATCATTGACTACGATGTAAAATCCTATTACCCCAACCTTGCCATTCAAAATGGACTTCACCCTAAGCACATCCCCAAAGATGTATTCATCAATGTGTATCGCAAGTTGTTTGATGAGAGGGTCGAGGCCCAAAAGGCCAAGGACAAAGTAAAGGATGCTGGGTTTAAACTCAGTTTGAACGGGGTGTTTGGTAAGACAGGGGAATCAACGAGTGCCTTTTTTGACAGGTACTACTTCTACAGCATCACCTTGAATGGGCAGTTGACTCTGGCGATGCTGGCCGAGTGGTATGCGGATGGGGTGCCAGACATTGAAATCTTACAGATCAACACCGATGGTATCACCATACGATGCAATAGATCCAGCGTAAAGATTCTGGAAGCCATCAATACTAGATTTATGAAACTGACTGGCTTAATTTTAGAAAGCAGTGACTACAAAAAGATGGTTATTTTCAACGTAAATAATTATTTAGCGGTTTCCATGAAGGAAGAAATCAAACGAAAAGGTATATTTGAAACCGTAAAAGACTTTCACAAAGACAATTCATTCTTAGTAGTACCCAAAGCATTAGAAAAATACTTTTTAGAAAACATCCCAATAGAAAAAACAGTAAAAGAAAACACCAACATATATGATTTTTGTGGAAGATATAAAGCGACTAAAGGCTGGCATGCCGAGTACAACTACTCGAAGGAAAACACAGTTATTACGGAGAATCACGGCAAAGTTCTTCGGTTTTACTCGACAACGAAAGACGGAGGCACATCCTTCAAAGTGTGCGAAGATGGACGAGTACACCATTTACTAGCCAATCAAAAAACTGTCTTATTCAATCGGTACTTTAGCGTACCTAAGTTTGAAGATTACAATCTGCATTACGAATTTTACTTTCGGGAGTGTTACAAAATTATCGATGAAGTCGAACCCAAACAATTAACCTTATTTTAAATGCCTACTGTAGCAGAATTTACCGCTGAAATATTGGAATTAGTGGTCAAACAACTTGACCTAGACTCCTTAGAAACAAACCGCATCGTTCGCGCGATTAATAAAAATCATTTGTATCTAAAGTACAAAAACCGTACGTTAAACCCCATCACTAGTAAAGCGAAGCGACCTAGCATGGTCATCACCTACAATGTTTTAAAGACTCTGGACAAACAGATCATCGATTGTGCGTGCATTATTCATAGTATCACCATCATGGATTTTTGCGGCAATACCAGAAAAGGGGAGTTCGTTGATTGTAGAAGACATGTGATGTATTACATGCGGCGCGAATTACACTACACCTACGAAAAGATTGGAACAATATTTAGAAAGGACCATAGCACAGTGATTCACTCTTGTAACCAGCATGAAAATTTCATGCACTCCTCAAAACAATATGCTAAAGTTTACGGAAGGTTAAAAGAGGAAATTATGACTACTGTCGTTCCACACGAATCTCTTTCCATACTCTGACCGCCCGGCCGTCTACCATTTCTATGAACGGGATTTTCTTGACCTCTAACTCTGGTCCAGTATCCCGTTTACCTTTTTCAATGATCTGGCGGTGATAGATTTCTGCGGAGACCATTGCATCCACGATATCCGTGTTATCTACAAGGTAAAGTTTGGCCTCTTCAATAATATCCATGAAGTAAACTGAGTCCCAGTACTTTCTGAAGTAATCAATAATATAAGAGTTGGCTCTCTCCCCTGTATGGTCGTTCTTATACCAACCAAAGGTTCGCTCTCCGCTAATAAAAACCTTTCCCAGTAGTGATGGTCTAGGAGCCAAAAGATCGAGTCTATTACGCTGTTTGTAGTGATCTAGAATTACCCCTCCCCGGTTGACTTCGATCATCACTTTTGCCTTACCATAATAATCTTGAAGCAAAATGTTATTGTGCATGATGATATCTGGGTCCAGCGCGCGCTCTTTGTAGAATGCTACGTATCGATTGGTGTCTATATTCTTAACCACAATGCAATTGTCCGACCCATCATTCAACTTCGATGAAACGAATGGAATCGGGTCCATGCCACAGATGTATTTGTGAAGCGGATTGTAACGCTCTAAAATCAAAATCTTGCCATTTTGAATCGGAGTGACCTGCAACTTTTCGTTTACATCGCGCGATAGATTACACTTTTCAATTGGCGGGGGACTTCCCAGAATAATTCTTTCCTGCTCGTTAAGTTTAGCCATCACGTCAGCAGGCAAAGCACCCTTGGCATTGGCACTAAATACTTCTTGGATATCCAATGGATACTGCTTGATGAACGAATCCAAGAAACTCTTATCCTCAAGTTTATTTAAATTGTCTCGGGTTCTCAGAATCCACTCCGTAGCAATCTTTTCATCACTCCATCCATTAGGACAGAAGTTAATTATCTTTCCTGTTTCTTTACCCTTTGAATCGATTTCTGGGGCCGCTGTAATACCCATCCATCCAGGTAAGAAAACTGTGAGCATCTTAATAGTTTCCGCATTCCGCCAAAGTTCTGCTCCTTTCTTCTGACCTATCACCGAAGATTCCCCGGCACTTCCTCCCATAACGATAGGAGCCACTTTCATAAATCCTTTCTTTGTTGACGCCTGTGCCGAACGATACACTACGTCTGCCTTTGGGTGAAGAAAGAACTCATCCAAAAAGATGTGCATCGCACGAAACGCTTCCAATGACTGTGGGCTGTCAACTGTGTCACGAGTAATAATCTTTGAGTCTAGACCAGAGATTGCTCCTGTCTTTTGATCTAACTGCCCCATGTGCAAATAACCACTCTGACGTGTACTAATAACCGAAGGGCGGATGTAATCATCCAAGCCATCATAGATTACACGAGTCTTGTCTTTAAACATTTCCTCGAGTCGCGTTTTATCCGCGGATGTTAACAGAGAAGTTGACCCGGGATTGGTCAGTGATATCCATACAGGGATCACCCCACCAAAAGTCAAAGACAAACCTGCCTCACGTCGTTTGGTAACCATCAAATCCCAGTATGTATTTCGGGCTTCGTCGTAAGATTGGTAAATCAAATCGTCCAAGTCACGCCAGATAGGTTTGATTCTGAGACCCGTGGCTTCCTTGATTGTAGCCTGACTCAGAAAAAAGTACTGAGCACCTGTCAATCCAAACCTACCAGTACGCCAGAATTCCATCTCGGTGTTCCACCAGATGTCCTTTTCTTTTCGAGTAGCATGTGGGCTAATCAAATGTTTAGCCGCCCAATCCTCGTAGACGAACTTCGAACTCTTCTGCTTAGTTAGGATCTCCATTATTTTTTCTTACCTGCCATGCGATCGATAAATGATACTTCACTATCGACTACTTCTTCGCTCGGGTACGCCTCTAATTGGGCGAGTTTCAGACTCTTATTGATTTTATCCCCTGCCTGTAGCAACTGGAACAAAGCCTTGTAGTAAGGGTCATCTAAATCAATTTCTTTGCTTTTGACTGCATCCATCAACTGACGAGATGCCGATACCAAAGTTCCATAGAAATCTTTGGCTGGATCAAACATCTGAACTTGAAGGCGATCAATCGCTTCTTCCTCAGTTATGTTGACCTTTTTGAGAAACGCTTTTAGTTTGTCCATTTTTTATTTCTGTAATTGTTTTCTTTAATTGTTCAATTTCTTTTTGAACTTTGTTGGCCTCAATTGGGTTGTGTTGCTGGTGATAGTAATCGTTCCAAGCCACCAATTCCTCTAGTTTTTTAAATAGTGATTCTAAGTTATTCATTTTTATTCATGTGATCATATAGTTTATCCAAATACCACTTGGCTTTAGCAATGTCTTCTAAACCATTCTTTTCCTCGCATCTCCAAAGATACTTAATAATATTGCCTGTGCAATAGGCTTCTAGCCCAGATTTGTTAATTGTCGCTGCTTCAATCGCATCAATGCATTCTACCTTCCCATTTTTGTAATAACTGGGATTTACTTTTGTCTCAAAACTCATGTCAAATAATTAATTTTAAAATAAAAAGTACAGTGGTTCCAATAAACCCGTACTTGTAAAACTTCATGGCTTGGTCCTTACGATCAATGACTCCGTTCAAACGAACGATCTCATACTTACAGGTATCCAATGCCTTTTTGTAATTGGGAACAATGGTATCTTTGTACAAACTCAGTTGCTGGCTGTCCAACTGAATGATGGTCTTCAGAGTTACCACACGCTCCCGGGCCTTTATTCCTTTGAGGAATTCATTATTCAACTCCTTTAGCGGTAAGCTGTCTACTGATTGTGAGTAGATATTTTGTGCCATCAATGTCAGGCATAGTGTCAATAGCAATTTGAATCGTGTCATATTTTAAATTGAGTTGTTCGTAGACTTTGTATTCCTCGTGCTTCAGTCGGTCTAGCGAATCTATTTTGCTGAATACGACTTCGTTGTGCTTTTCAATTGAATCTAAGAAGTGTAGTATTTCACTCTTGGTGTCTGGTTCTTTCTTTACAAAAGTCTGATACCCCAGCAAAGCGATCAGAATCACTAGTAAAATTGGTGTGATAAATTTCATGATTTGTGTCTATAACTAGCAACAGCATACCCCATAAGCCACAAAAAGATACAGAATATTACCCCGAATAAAAAACCTTCCGTCATTTTCTTTTTACGTTTGTAACTCTTTTACCCATTCCAACTCTCGATTTCTCGGCTTTCTTTGCCGCGAGTTTCGATGGGCTTAATTCAGACTTTGTAACTGGTGTTTTTGATGATACTCTTTTTGATGGGCGGCAATACTCATTAGATCCACCTGCTCCACAGGCTTTGCCACTCTTAGTATCTACCCATTTTTCTGCTCCCCATCTTTTTAAATCTGAACCAGCCTTTGTTTTTCGTACTGTACCAGATGATTTTCTACACTTGGCAATTGCTTGAGATGCCCTTGCAGAAGGGAATACAGCATATTTTGCTTTGACTTTAGTGTAGCAAGCGTCTTTCATCCTTGACCTTTGTAAGCCTTACGATAATTTTTACTTGACTTGAGTTTGCTGTTCTTCTTTTTAGAAACCACACCCGGGCGGCGAACCTTTGCTTTTGGTTTCCACTTAGCAATTTCTTTGGAAGTTTTTACTTTTGCCTTGCCAGCCATTACTTTTTCTTAGTGAGTTTTTTCCACATGGTTTTGGCCGCAGTTGCCTTACCAATTGCTTCGGCTTTAGCGGAAGACATCCCCTTTTTCTCGTAAGATTTAGCGACTGCTTGAGCCATAGGTTTGAATTCTTTACCTTTCTTTCCTAAGTCTTTACCAGCAACCGCCTTCTTAACGATAGTTGATCTTTGCTTTTTAGTGCCGTATGCCATTACTTTTTCTTCTTTTTCAAGTTAGAATACATCATTTTCTCTTTGGCTTCAACCTTCTTACCCTCTTTCTTTTCATGCTTCATCTCAGCCTTTTTAGACGTGTACTTTTCCATACCTCCGTACTCAGAAATCTTCTTACCTACGGCTTTCTTTATTGGTTTTTTCATTTCTTAAAATCCTCCTTCATTGTTACGACCTTGTGGCAAACACAAGTTATTTCCTTTTCCTCCAGGAATACACTTAGATGCTTGTTTAGATTTCTTTTTGTTCTGTTTGCGCATCTCTTCCATTGTCTTTGGTTTTGATTTCAAATCAGCATAATATGCCTTAGCCAATTTCTTACGCTCTCTACCCTGCAATTTCGTATTAAGACTTTCGTTGATTGTACGAATAGCTTTTCTTTTGCTTCCTGGCAAGTTCTCTCCTTTGTATTTGGGAGCAGTAGGACTGCTTATATTTCTTTCATAAGAACGCTTAACACGCTCAGCACGTCTTGCGCTAACACGACCTTGACGCTTTACATATCCAAGAGTGTTGTCGTCTTGCATATCAGCAACCCTCTGACGAGCGTTTACACTAGCACCACGAGCCTCTTGTTTAGCAAGTGTACCAACCTTTTTAACTTTGGCACCAACAACCGCTTTGGTTTTGGTTTTTACGGCACGTACTTTCTCCTTAATGTTTGGCATGATTATGGTTTTTTCTTAGTTGATTTTTGATTCTTACCTGCTTTCCAAGCATCTTTAGGAGAAACCTTTACATTGGCTCTATTGCCTCGAATTCTTTCGGCACCACGTTGAAATCTAGCATCTGCCAACATTGATCCAACAGTAGCACCCGCCACGCCAATAGCAGTACCAACAGTCTTCATCATTGATTTTTTCTTAGCGGCCTTTGCTTCAGCAGTTCCTGCCGATGTCATTGGTACTTTCGGAGCAACCTTCTTGGCTACCTTTTTTGTAACTGGTCCGACTACGGGTTTTTTGGGTTTCATGATTTCTTCATTTTTACAAAGGTTTTTGGAGCACCTTTGGGTTTTAAATTTTCAGCACCTGCTGCTTTACCTTTGTATTTGTTATAGGCAGCCATACTATCTTGATAAGACTTGGTGGGGGCAGGACGACTATAAACAGGAGTTCCTTTTGGGGCAGTTCCTGTACCTTCTGTTCCGTACTTAGAACTCATCTTTTTATTAGGGGCAGTTGACATTTTGCCCGACTTAACTGGTTTTGCTGGCATCACCTTCTTGGTGCTTTTTGCCATAGGTTTTTTTGGCGTCATTTTTTTGGTTTATTTTTCTTTACCTTTACTTTGCCCCCTTGTTTTGGAGTCTTGGCATTCATCTCCATTAATTTCTGTTGTACAAAATTGCAGTTAAACATTAGCACTTCCATCTTTTACGGGCCTGTCTCAGTCTTGAATTAGGATCTGAGGCCGCCTTGGGGAACATCTTCATTTGCCCTGCACTACGAGCACAAAAAGACTTGCGTCTCTTTGCATCTTTACTTCCTGCCTTTACCTCGCCAGTCACTGCGGTTTTTAATTTAGAGCCAGGATTTGCTTTTCTATAGGCAGCAACGCCTTTAGCCGTCATTCCCGCCCCCTTTTTAGTGGGGAGGTAATTGGCACTTTTGCCTTTGGTAGTCTTTGGTATGGGATTATCCTTCGCCATCAGACTTCTTTCCGAAGAATTTGTCAGCACTAGCCAAACCCAAACAACCGAATGCCAAAGCAGCAACAGCGTTCACCAATGATTCAGCAGGAGCAAAGTGAGCCTCAGTAAATGAGTTTTCATACATGGTGACGCATAACATCAACCCAGCAACGATTCCGACGAATCTCTTAGAGGATGGTTTACCTTTTTCATCGGTAAACATACCGCTAATAAATCCAATTAATTTTTTCATATATCAAAAATATAACTTTGAATTCAATTTTCAAACTATTTCTTGTACAAACGGTAGTACTCAAAATCTGATTCCCCACCGTTCTTTCTGTACTGTAACCATTCGTCATAGACAGGTCCTGCCAACTTTGCCTCTTCAACAGGTACCGTGCTGGTATCTAAGCCAACTTCTACCATTCTCTGCATGAAAACTTCGTTCTTTTTTTCCATCACTTCGACCTTGGCCTCAGCAGTAAGAACGGCTTCTTTCAATTCTGCCTTCTCTTCTACTTTGGTTTCTACCAACTTTTCACCTTTTTCTTTGGCGACAGACACGACTTGAG
>Ga0247723_1000830_pt1 | contig 19655 bp, 39 predicted proteins | sample MSEWelMarce5H_FC_FD_189079 | JGI IMG/M metagenome (GOLD analysis project Ga0247723, IMG submission 189079) | Subsurface sediment microbial communities from gas well in West Virginia, United States - MSEEL Well Study Marcellus 5H_FC | ecosystem: Environmental > Terrestrial > Deep subsurface >... | reverse complement strand
GTAATTATAAAAATTAATAACTATATTTGTAATATGGAAGACTTGACAAAAATATGGAACCCAATTGAGGTTTATACATTAACAAATAGATTATTATTAATCGAATTAGAAAAACCTGTAGCCAATCTAAGAATAGATGCTGTTTGGGGTAAAGTGCTGGGTGATGATAGAATCTTATTCGAGTTCAACCAGGGTGATGCTGTTAACTATAAGTTAATAGGTACTATTAATCAGTGTAGAGAGAATGGTGAGCTGCTTCATGAGGTGATTGAGGTTTTCCCTAAGTATGAGGAGATTTGGGATATTCCAAAAAACGATCAAGAGGGTTGGGAAAAGTTTCCGTTTGTTGATGAATCTGGTAGAGGTTATAAACAAATGGGTCGTGACTTTAAATACAGAAGGGTTTCTGGTTCACACTATATTAATTATGGTATACCACCAGATGTTATGGAGTATTTTCCATTAACAAGCGCAGTTGATTCTTTTATTACTGTTTTAAGAAAAAATGGTATATATTTGCAAACAAATGATTATATTATACTAAAACAATTAAACTATGAACCAGCAGTTGAAGAATAGGGTTACTTTGTGGGTTACTATTATAGTTACTTTACACATCATAATTGGGTTGGCTTTTATATTACATTCTAAAACATGTAATAAGCCAGAACAAAATGTAGAAAAATGTTTAAATAAAAAATAAAATTTGTAAGTTAAATAAACTTGACTTATATTTGCGACTTAAATATAAATAAAATGGAAAAATTAATAGCATTCTTTACACTAATCGGCTTACTAGTAGTGTTAGCCCTTGTATTAGCATTCCCCATCATGTGGTTATGGAATGGTTGTTTGGTACCAGCAATGCCAACAATCTTAACACCAATTAGCTTTTTACAAGCATTGGGTATTAAAGTTTTGGTTGGTCTAATCAGTTATTCTTCTTCGAGCAACAGCAAAGACTAATGAAAATCATATTCTTGGATATTGATGGTGTGTTAAACTGCGAGAACGCTTATCGTAGTGGTGAGTGTAACTATACGGAATGGGTTAACCATCTTGGTGATAAAGATCATCACCAATCATTTTGCTCTTGGAGTAAAGACTTACTAAACAAATTGATTGATGAGACCAATGCTAAGATTGTAATTTCATCAACTTGGAGAAGTTCAGGTATTGAATTTATGAAAAGCGTTTGGCAACACGAAGGCATGCACGGTGAGATCATTGGTTTAACTCCAAATTTTAGAGGTGAGGTTGATGGTTACACGATTCCTAGAGGTTGTGAAATTGATAAATGGTTAGATGATAGTGGATTTAGACATATTAATTGGGATAAAGATACACAACAAGAGTATATCAATAAAACTAGTATTGAGAACTATGTTATCATTGATGATGATGGTGATATGTTATACGGTCAGAGAAATCACTTTGTCCATGTCCTACCATCGCCAAGAAATAAAGATGGATTTAACCAACATTATTATGAAATAGCAAAAGCAATGTTGGGAAAAACCGTCATAGAATTAAATTATTGATATGAAAGTTATATTTTTAGATAATGACGGTGTCATCTGCCTATCCAACAATTGGGGCGGTAGGATGAAAAAGCAACAAAAATGGGGTGGTCGTAAACTCAGCATGACACAGAAAGAAATTCCATTGGAATATCGTTTCGATGATTTCGATAAGAAAGCAATTAAGGTTTTAAATAAAATCCTTGAAGAGACTGATGCGGAAATTGTTGTATCATCTGATTGGAGAACCTTTGCAACATTGGAAGAGTTGGGTGAGTACTACACCAACCAAGGTATAATTAAAAAACCTATTGGTTTTACAAAATTACTTGGTCAATGTGAACAACCAGAGGAATTCCCATGGAGCCGTAATGAGGATCGTGAGCAATGTCGTTCACTTGAAATATTACAATACCTTAAAGACCATCCAGAGGTTACTCATTGGGTTGCTGTGGATGATTTACATATGGGTATTCATGTTGAGAATAGTTCATACGGTGCTTTTGATAGAGATTGGGGTTTGAGCAATTTTGTTTGGACACCAAGAGATTGGGAAGGTATTAAACAAACTGGAATTAAAGAAAAAATAATTAAACACTTAAAATAATGGAAAACCAAGTAGAAAAGTTTAAACACACAAAGTCATTATATCTATATCAAGATATGATGCATGTTTGGATATCAAACGCTGAACAACATTCATGCGATATTCATGTTAGTGATTGTGTAAGTAACATCACTTACAATGTTGCTGAATTTGATGGTTATAAGTATAAGATTAAAAACGAACAATATTTTAATGATGTGTTTGTTAGATCAGCAAAGCTTAAACCGCAAATTGTTAGAGACCTCCTTAAATTTCTTCAAGACCAAAATAGTAGAGCGAATGAGTTCGATGATTTTAGAATTAAATTCACTTGCTTTAAACGTAGATTCTATATTTATGTAATTAGAAAATTAAATAAAACAAAACATTTCTTATGGGATTAGATAGCAAACAAATAAACTTTGACGATATTGAAGATGTTGAAGAAAAAAAAGCTGGTTGGATAAAATCCACTTGGGATTATATATACGATGAAATATATTGGAAGTTCATTGGGTGGCGTTTAAAACAATTTGGTGTATCGATTAAAAACTTAATCAGATGGTTTCCTATTATATGGAAAGACCGTGACTGGGATGATCATTTTATTTTTGAGGTGCTTAAATTTAAATTAAAAAATCAAGCCAACTATATCGCTAAGCGTGATTGGCACACCAGAGCAGAGTTGGATGCTAAGCGTATGAGACTATGCGTCAAACTAATCGATAAAGTGGCTGAAGAGTTTTACTCTAGTGAATATATGGATTATCACGAATCTGATTTTAATTGGTTAGATATACCTGATAGACCAGACTATAAACAATTAGACATACATACCACCTCTGAAAGATTTGATGAGTTCTTTGAGAAATATCCGTTGGTTTATAAGAAAGTTTTAACTGATAATAAATTACAGATATTTAGAATTGAACCTGATGATGATGAAACCGAGATTGACGCTAAACAAAGAATCGCAATGAACATTGGTTACTACAATCACAACAGAGCAAGAAAATTATTATTTAAAATATTAGAGGAGAATATTGAGGGATGGTGGGATTAAAAAAAGCCACAGATTTCAAACTAGATCAAGTAGTTAAGTTTACTTTTCTAGGCTCCGAGTTAGTCGGTAAAGTTACTCGCATTGACGAGAAAGAAAATAGAATCCAAATCAGGACAAGTGATGGTATTTATCATCAAGCTGGTATGGATGATAAGGAATCAAGATTTTGTTATATATTATGAATATTTTAGTAATTGGTGAGTTTTGTGTTGATGAGTTTGTTTATGGGGAATGTACAAGATTAAACCCTGAAGCTCCAACTCCAGTTTTTATACCAAAAAATACAAACACTAACCCAGGTATGGCTGGTAATGTCATGGCTAATTTATTATCACTTGGATTGGAACCTAGGTTTGTACATAATGAAGAAAATATTAAAAAAACTCGTTATGTTGATGAGAAATCAAACTACATCTTATTGCGTGTGGATAGTGGTGATGCTGTTAAACCTATAACAGCTAAGTCTATAATGACCATACCTTTTGAAGAATACGATGCTGTAATCATATCAGATTATAATAAAGGGTTTTTAACGGAGGAAATTCTGGAATATATATTAGTCAACTCACATTTGACTTTCATCGACACTAAAAAGCCTTTTGGTGGTTGGATTACCAACGCAACTTATATTAAAATTAACGACACTGAGTTTAAAAATCCATCCCATAACCAAACAGTTTTGGATAAAGTTAAACATAAATTGATTATCACCAGAGGTGGTGACGGTTGTGATCTTAACGGAATGAACTACCCGACCAGAAAAGCTGAGATTAGAGACGTTGTTGGGGCTGGTGATACATTCATATCAGCTTTAACCGCAGCATACCTTAAAACTAACGATATAGCTGTTAGCATACTATTCGCTAATGAATGTGCCACTCACGTAATACAGAAGCGTGGTGTGGGTGATTTACATGACATGAAAAGCTATTTTAATAAGCTTTAGTGGTATTTAAATGAAAATAAGACTATTTATATAAAAACTATAAAATGGCAAATCAAATTATAACAAAAGAAGATATTAAAAGCAAAATTATGAATATTGCAAGAGAAAACCAATCATTACCAGAAGAAGAGATCCCAGGTATGGGTGGTGAGGAAATGGGTATTGAAGACGTTCAAGTTAACGACCAACCTATCGACCAAGTTACCGATGGTGAAACTGGTTTATATAAGTTAAGCCAAGAAACTATCGCAGAATTAACTGACAGATTAAAAGACGAGTATTCAGCTCATTATTTCTACAGAAACGCTGCTAACTGGTGTACTGATGCTAATTATAAAAAAGCAGCGGCTTTCTTTGCTGTTGAAGCTGACACCGAATTAGTACACGCTAAAGGTTTACAAGACTACATGACTGGATTTAACATCATCCCAGTAATGCCAGCAACTGAAACTACAAAAACATTTACTAGTTTACCACAAATCATTAGAGAAGCTTATGGTATTGAATTGGATTTAATGAAAAAATATAACATGACATCATCTAAGTTGTTTGGTTCAGATCTTACAACTTTTGATTTCTTACAAGGTTATAGAGACGGTCAAAAAGAATCTGTTGTTGAGTACAATGATTTAATTAATGGATTGTCATTAGTTAATGAAGAGAACAAACTTGATGTTCTTTATTTCGAACAAACTTATTTATAATAGTAATTAATAATTATTTTAGAAACCCGTACAAAAAAATGTGCGGGTTTTTTTGTTTATATAAAATAATTGATTACCTTTGTAATATGTCAACATTAATTACAAATAGAAAAGCAAGATTTGATTACGAATTTCTTGAAAAATATAGCGCAGGCATTCAATTATACGGCTCTGAGGTTAAAGCTATTAAAGATGGTAGAGTTAGTTTAGCTGACGCTTTTTGTTATATCAATAAAGATGAGTTGTACATAAAAAACTTTTTAATAACAAGTGATAGTTTATTTTTTCAACACGAACCAAATCGTGATAAAAAACTTCTATTAAAAAAACGAGAGATAACTAAAATTAAGAACTCGTTGGATAAACATTTAACCATTGTACCTGTATCATTTTACATTAATGATCGTAATAAAATTAAATGTGAGATCGCTGTTGCCAAAGGTAAGAAAAATTACGATAAGCGTGAGACAATTAAGAAACGTGATATCGAGAGAGAAATTAAAAGTTATGTTTAATGGGATTATATGAAGCTAGAAAATTTGTAAGAGAATCATACGAAGATAATGATTTATTAGGTAAGCAATTATTAGTCGCATACTTACATAGTAAAGGTCATACGATTAAGCCAGAGACCTTCACAGAAGATTATGGTGTCGATATATTAACCGAACTTGATGGGGTTGATTATAGGTTTGAAGTTGAGATGAAAGATAAATATAATTTCACGTCAGCTAAGAACTTTCCGTTTGAAACAGTTTCATTCTTAGGACGTAAAGAGAAATGGAAACACCAGGAGTATGAGTATTGCATCATTGGTAAAGAGACTAAGGCTGCCATCTTCTGTAACTCAAAAGTAATATTCAATGACGAGTATAAAAGAGTTATTGAGATAGATACCATCCATAGAAAAGGTGATGATTTATTCTATCGAGTACCAGTTGAATTATGTTCATTTAGAACTCCAGAAATATTTTTCCAAAAAAACTATAAAGAAATTTGGAAATCAATAAAATATTAATTAATTTTGTAGTATGAGTTATTTTGTAGTAGATGTTGAAGCGGATGGTGAATTAGTCGGGCTTCATTCAATAGTTTGTTTTGGTGTGGTAAAAGTATCTGATACATCCAAAACTTTTTATGGTAAAATTAAGCCATTGACTGGTGAATATAATCCACAGGCTTTAGCTGTTAGTGGTTTTTCACGTGAGGAGCATGAACAATTTGATGATCCTTATAAAGTTATGATTGACTTCGAAGAGTGGTTGTTGGTGAACTCTGATGGTAAGCCAGTATTCATTAGTGATAACGTTGCATTTGATTGGCAATGGATTAACTGGTACATGCACAAGTACTGCGGTAGAAACTTATTTGGTTTCTCTGGTAGACGTATTGGTGACTTGTATTGTGGTATGATGAAAGATGCTAGCAAGAACCAGGAGTGGAAAAGGAACCTTAGAATAACAAAGCACACCCACAACCCAGTGGATGATGCCATGGGTAACGCTGAAGCGTTATTAGCCATGCAAAAGATGGGGTTGAATATCAAATTTTAATATGTCAGTTAATCCTTACATAGAAGGTAGAAAAAAAGAAATTGAAATTAACCAACGTAAAAAATTGGTTGTAAATGATATTGAATTTATTAAACGTGATCTCGAAAGTAAAACTAAAGCGTTACTTGAATCAAGAAAGAATCATGTTGAATCATACGATAAACAAATTGCTGAATTAAAAGCATCTTGCACTCATACAGATATAGATGGTAACCCAGCAACAAGTTTGACGCATAAAGATATTATGATCCCAGTTGAGGGCGGTTACAAAAGACATCATTTTTGTGAGTTATGTGGTGGTAAATTTGAGGGTGCGTTTATAGAAGTTAAAGTAACACCAAATCAACCAATTGAATATATATCATATTTTGATGAATTAAAATTAGATGGTGGTATGGAATTATTCAGTGATAATTTAGAATTTGACGCAGATTTTAACTCAACAGATTTTTTGAGTACCACCATGGCTTACTTTAGTGGTATGGGGTTAATTAATGATGATATGTTTGGTAATAAAAAAATAAAAAAATAAAAACAATATGAAAAAATACATAAAACCAGCAATGACGTTAACAAGTTTACTCTTGTTACTTTACACAATCTACGATCAACATAAACAAATCATAGATTATAAAGCAAAGATTGAGGTTACTAATCACGTAATCGATAGTTTAACTCAAATGGAACGTTGCCACTCATTAAAATAAATGGAAAATAAAAATCTAAATATAGCAATCATCGCACACGATGGTAAGAAAGCTGATATGGTTTCTTTCATCATGAAGCGTCTTGATTTTTTCAAGGGTAATACAAATATATTTGCAACAGGTACCACAGGTAAACATGTTGAGCATGCTGGTTTGACAAATGTAACAAAACTTAACTCAGGGCCTATGGGTGGTGATGCTGAGATTGCATCGTTAATCGTAAATAAAAAGATTGATGGTGTTATATTCTTTATTGACCCATTAGAAGCTCACCCACATCAAGTGGATGTTAACATGTTACTTAGGATTTGTATCTTACACAACACACCATTGGCTATCAACTATGCAAGCGCATCATTAATGGTTAGGTATTACGAACAAGAATTTTTAAAGAAATAAAATGGCTAAAGCGATATTAGAATTTGATTTAAATGATCCTGATGATACTCAGGCACATCTACGTTGCGTTAAATCATTGGATTTAGTATTGTTTATATTCAAGATTGAGGGTGAACTTAGAAGTAAATTGAAACATGGTAACCTAACTGATGTTGAGTACGCAATTCTAGATAAGTTTAGGGAAACGTTTTATGAAGAGATGAATGAAAGAGGTATAAACATAGATGATTTAATAAGTTAAAATGGCAAATAATCCTTGGTATTATAAATTAGATGGTATGTTGGTTAAGAAAATGAAACCATGCTTACCAGACAACTACGTTCACATTAAACGTTGGGGTGGTTGTTATAGAGTGTATGATGTAACTGTAACCCATTTCAGTATAATGAAGAATAGAGAAAAGGTTTGGTTAACCTGGAACGAATTTGAATGTCTAAAGGGTGAGGGTAAGAGTGAGCTAACCGAAATAAAATGGGAACTAAAATCAATTAGAACCTCATTGTTATTTGATATTCACAAAATTGATACTGTGATTAATAAAATAAAATTTGCGTATTAAATAATAATTACATACTTTTGTAAACAAATAAAAAAAATGGCAGAAACATTAAATTTGGTAAACCCGAAAGATAGTTTATCATTCAAATACGAAATCAGTCGATTCCCTGACGGTCAACAATCATTAAGATTGATTGAAGATGGGTACAACACATTCAAATCACTTAGAGATTCAGATTCAGCGCACGGCATTATCATCGAATCACGGTTGAACACGTTTAGTGATTTAGAAATCATTATCTGTGCAACACAAGCTCTTAAAGAAGTTGGTGTAAAAAACATTAGTCTTTACATACCATATTGTATTGGTGCCAGAAGTGATCGTAAGTTCATGGAAGGTGGAATTAATTACGTTAAACACGTGATTGCACCAATCATTAACTCACAAGGTTATAATAAAGTTACAATCCTTGACCCACATTCTGATGTTCTTGAGGCGTGTATCAATAACTTTGAAAAACAAGATAATATTAATCTTCTTACATTTGCACTTAAAGATTATTTCTTATCAAAAGGTTTTGAAACTTGGAACCCTACTAATTTTGATGGTGTTCGTTTGGTGTCACCAGACGCTGGAGCATTAAAAAAAGTATTCCATGTTGCTGAAAAAATTGGTTATAAAGGTGAGGTTATCATCGCATCTAAACATCGTAACCTTGAAACAGGTATGATTGATTACACCAATGTACCAATTTCAGCAAATGATGCTGATAAGGATGTGTTTATCATTGACGACATTTGTGATGGTGGTAGAACATTCATTGAGATAGCTAAAGCTATTAATAAATTTAGAATAGTGGCAAGTTCAATTCATCCAATTCACCCAGATAATCATGGTAAAAACTATTTGATTGTTACCCATGGTATCTTTAGTGCTGGTTTTGATTTATTAGCTGAGTACTTTGATGGTATATATTGCACCAATAGCGTTAAAGATATCCAAGATGGGATAATCGTGAATACTTTTTCACGACACAAAACAATTCATTCATTAGTAAAACAACAAAACGTATTTTAATATGAAAAAAATATATCTAGCAATACCATATTCAGGTATGGTTGAAAGTTCATACGAACAAGCAAATAAAGCAGCAGCTGAACTAATGTCAGGCAGCGAGGACATTAACGTATTCAGTCCTATTACACATTCACATCCATTAACAAAATATGGTGTTAGAGGTGATTGGGAATTCTGGAAGAAAGTTGATTTTCAGTTCATTGATTGGGCTGAGGAAGTTTGGGTTATTGTACCCGAAGAAGGAATCAAACGTGTACTTATGTCAGTTGGTGTTATCGCTGAGATAAACTATGCAAACGAATCTAAGAAACCAGTAAAGTATCTTAAAAGAAACACAAAAACCGATAAATTAGAAGAAGTAACACTATAAAATTATGAGAAGCAATTACGTATTTTTTTGGAATGGGATATACTCCCAATGGTACCAAGCACCAATGACTATTGATAGTATCGAATATAACTGTTGTGAACAATATATGATGCACCAAAAAGCATTAACATTTGGCGATACAGATACAGCTAAATTGATTATGAAAGCTGAACACCCTAAAGATCAAAAGGCTTTGGGTCGCCAAGTTAAAAACTTTGATAAAGCTAAATGGGATACTGTTTCTATCGGTATTGTTTACAAAGGTAACTACGCTAAGTTTAGTCAGAATGATGAATTGGGTGATGAACTATTGGCGACTGGTAATAAAATCCTAGTTGAAGCATCACCTTACGATACTATTTGGGGTATTGGTATGGGTGAGAAAGAACCAGGTATTAACGACCCAGCAAATTGGAAAGGTCTCAACCTATTAGGTTGGTCAATAATGTTAGTACGTAAAGAATTATTTGGATAGTATGAGTACAATGAAAGAATATTTTGATAAAAACCCTGAGTCAATTCCATACTTGGAACGCTTAGAAGAAGAGTGGAGATTGCATGGTAAAATTATTATAGCATGTGACTATGATGATACCATTTCACCTTGGAAGATGCAGAACCAGGATTTCAGACGAGTGTTTGAGGTTCTTAAATTTGCCAAAGAAACTGGTGCTTATGTTGTAATCTTTACAGCATGTAAGCCAGAGCGATATACTGAGATTACTGACTACTGTTTACAGAATGGTTTGGAGATCGATGGTATTAATAAAACACCTATTGATTTACCATATGGTAACGATAAAAAGATTTATGCGAATGTGTTTATCGATGATCGTGCTGGATTAAATGAGGCTTTGAACATACTTGAAATGGCAATGTATCGTATCAGAGGTTCAAGAAATAATTATAGTTTTGACTTTTAATTTGTTTATTAAATAATAATAACTTACTTTTGTATCATGACACCACTAAAAATTTTACTTGATTTAATTCATAAGATAATTTTATTCGTTAACAACATAGGACAACCTAAAGTAAAACATCATGTTAATGAAGATGAAAGTATTAGCACTATTAAAGTTAAAGAAAAAAAACCTGAACCAAAACAAGATTCATCTTGGGTAACACGAGAACAACCAAAAAAACACACACCAAATCTAGCGACTGGGTATACATCAAATGTTTATGGTAATGCCAGTACTAGCGCTTATAGAGACAACAATATTAAAGTTGGTGGTAAATATTTTGACCGAAAGACATTTCAAGAAGTGTTTCCAGAAGATTTAAAAGACTTGTTAACTGGCGGTGAGAACATTGTACCAACAGAAATGTGGCAAATGAATTTAAAAAAGAAATCAATACCAACAACAAATAAAATAATCAATATAAAATAAAAACAGAATATATGAATCCTTTATTATTAACTGACGGTTATAAGACTGGTCATCACCAGCAATACCCACAAGGAACTACATTAGTTTACTCTAATTTTACACCACGTAGCAACAAACACGCTCCAGCTGGTTGTGACCAAGTTGTATCATTTGGACAACAAATGATTATGAAACAAATTCACGATGCATTCCAACGTGAGTTCTTCGCCAAACCTAAAGAGGTTGTTTGTGGTGAAATGAAAAAAGAGTTATCATTGTATCTTAACACAGATTACGATGTTAGTCACTTTGAAGCATTACATACGTTAGGTTATCTGCCTATCCATGTTAAGGCGATCAAAGAGGGGACATTAGTTGGTATGAAAGTTCCAGTGTTAACAATCTATAATACACACCCTGATTTCTATTGGGTAACAAACTACTTAGAAACAATCATTTCAAATTTACTTTGGAAACCAATGACATCAGCTACAATTGCGTATCAATACCGTAAAGTATTGACTAGTTGGATGGAAAAAACTGACAAAGAACGTGCATGGTTCATTGACTGGCAAGGACATGACTTCTCAATGAGAGGTATGGACTCGGTTGATGCTGTAATCAGTTCGGGTCTTGGTCACTTGACTTCGTTCAACGGTAGTGACTCATTGCCAGCTATTCATGGTGCTCGCAAATACTACGGTGAAACTGGATTTGTTTCTGGTTCCGTAAACGCAACTGAGCATTCTGTTATGTGTGCTGGTGGTTCTGATGATGAAGTTGGTACATTCAGAAGATTAATTGAAACATATCCAACTGGAATCTTATCAATTGTATCAGATACTTGGGATTTATGGAAAGTTTGTACTGAACATATTGTTACTCTTAAAGAAGAGATTTTAGCAAGAGATGGTAAAGTAGTTATTCGTCCTGATTCTGGAGACCCAGTTCATATTATTTGTGGATATAGTGGTATTCATAATGACGAGTATGTTGATCCAACAACACCAGAAGGTAAGGGTGTTATTGAGTTGCTTTGGGATGTATTCGGTGGAACAGTAAATGAGCAAGGTTACAAAGTTCTTGATAGTCACATCGGAGCAATCTACGGAGATTCAATTACAATCGAAAGAGCTGAAGAGATCTGTAAGCGTTTAGAAGCAAAAGGATTTGCAAGTACAAACATCGTATTGGGTGTTGGTTCATTCACTTACCAATTTAATACTCGTGACACATTCGGTTTTGCGATGAAAGCAACTTATGTGGAGTTGGAAGTTCCTTTATATGGTAATATGATTGACCAAGGACTAAATACTAAAATTGTTGGTCGTGAAATCTTCAAAAATCCAATCACCGATGATGGCACTAAAAAATCAGCAACTGGTTTATTGGCTGTGTTCAGAGATGACAATGATGGTGCTTATCAATTACATGATCATTGTGATTGGGAAACCGAGGGTAAAGGTGCTTTAGAAACCATTTACAAAGATGGTACAATATCAAACCAAATTACATTAACAGAAATTCGTGAAAATTTAAAAAAACAATAGATGACTGATTTAAAAACCCCAAAAGAAAGAAACCTATACTTGGCAAAACAAGTTGACCAAGATAGTATTAATGCAATTACTAAATCAATCATAGAGATATGTGAGAACGATGAGTACTTAATGAAACTATACGCTTTACATGATTTAGCGTACTCACCAAAACCAATTAAACTATACATCGATTCATACGGTGGGCACGTCTATCAATGTTTAGGTTTATTAGGTGTAATGAAGAACGCTAAGACACCAGTACATACAATCGTTACAGGTTGTGCTATGAGTTGCGGATTCTTAATATCCATCTCAGGTCAAAAACGTTTTGGTTATCCAAAATCAACATACCTTTACCACCAAGTTAGTACTGGCTTCCATGGTAAAGCTAAAGACATGGAAGAAGAATGGATTGAAACAAATCGTTTACAAAAAATGATTGAGGGTATCACCTTAGACAATACTAACATAAGTAAGAAAAAACTTAAAGAAGTTTATGATGGTAAAGTGGATTGGTTCATCGATTCAAAAGAAGCAAAAGAATTATCAGTTATTGATGAGATTATATCTTAAATAATTTGGTTATTAAATAAATTAGAATTACATTTGCAATATAAATTTAAAAAAATAAAAAAATGACAGAAGTATTAGTTAGCGTATCAAGTTACGCATGGGTGTTAATCCCTATTTTAATGGTAGTGTTCTATAAAGTAATACTACGAGTGTTCTTTGGTATGGTGATTATACCCGAAGATAAGATTGGTTTAATCACAAAGAAATTTGTTTTGTTCGGTGCTAACAAACAATTACCTGATGGTAAAATTATAGCGCTAAACGGTGAACCAGGTTATCAAGCTGACACGTTGGCACCAGGTTTGTACTGGGGTTATTGGATTTGGCAGTATTCTGTTGATCAATCACCATTGACAGTTATACCTAAAGGAAAGATTGGTTTGGTAACATCTAAAGATGGTGCACAATTACCAGTCGGTGCAATCTTAGCACGTAATGTTAATAGTGATAACTTTCAAGATGCTCGTGCATTCTTAACTGGTGGTGGGCAACGTGGTAAACAAGTTGGTTATTTAAACAACGGTGTTTATCGTATCAACCCTTTCTTATTTGAAATGTTCCAAGCGGACATCACATATATTGAAGATGGTAACGTTGGTGTTATTACAGCATTAGATGGTGTACCATTGGATCAAGGTAATATCGCTGGTAACTTAATCAACGATCATAATAACTTCCAGGACTTTGATGTGTTCTTGCTTAATGGTGGACAACGTGGTCTTCAAACACAAGTTATCCAAGCTGGTAACTACTCGCTAAACCCATGGGCTGTTGAAGTTGAGAAAGTACCTATGACACAAATCCCTATCGGTCACGTTGGTGTTGTTATATCTTTCGTTGGTACTGAAGGTAAAGATGTAACTGGTGAAGGATTTAAACATGGTAACATCGTTAAGAGAGGTGAGAAAGGTGTTTGTATCACACCATTGGATCCAGGTAAGTATGCTATCAACCCATACACAACTAAAATTGAAATCGTACCAACAACTAACTTGGTATTGAACTGGGCGAATGCTCGCACAGAATCACATAACCTTGATAAAGGTTTAAGTACAATCACTGTACGTTCTAAAGATGGTTTCCCATTCAACTTGGACGTATCTCAAATCATCCACATCCCAGCTCCTGAAGCACCAAAGGTAATTGCTCGTTTCGGTTCTATGCAGAACTTGGTAAGCCAAGTATTGGAACCAACAATTGGTAACTACTTCCGTAACTCAGCGCAAGATTCAGATGTTATCGCTTTCTTAACAACTCGTCAAAACAGACAGAACGCTGCGAAAGATTCTATCTCTAAAGTATTGGAAGAATACAATGTGCATGCTGTTGATACTTTGATTGGTGATATCACACCTCCAGAGTCATTGATGAAGACGTTGACCGATCGTAAGATTGCTCAAGAAGAAGAGGTTACATTTGAAACTCAACGTAAAGCACAAGACCAACGTAAAACATTGGAGTCAGCTAAAGCGTTAGCCGACATGCAAGGTCAAATGGTATCTGCACAACAATCAGTAGAAATTTCTCAACGTGAAGCTGAGGCTGCGGTTAAGAAATCTGAGGGTCAAGCTAAAGCAATTGAATTACAAGCTGGTGCAAACGCAAAAGCTAAAATATTAAACGCTGAGGCTGAAGCTAAACAAATCGAATTGACTGGTAAAGCGGAAGCTACTAAGATTGAGGCAATCGGTAAATCAACAGCTGAAGCTTATGAGAAACAAGTTAAAGCGATGGGTGCTGACAACTTTGCTAAGTTCAAAGTAACTGAAATGATTGGTCAAAATAATATCAAAATCATTCCTGAGATTCTTATTCAAGGTGGTGAGAGCACTAATGGTTCAATTAGTGGATTGCTCGGTATGGAAATGTTAAACCAAATCCGTGACAATAAACAAGTAAAAACTGAAACAACTGATGCAGGTAATAAAACCAAATAGTCAAGATCAGTCTTACGACTTTCAAACAACTACTATATTCTTAGCGGGCTCCATTGAAATGGGGTCTGCTGAGAATTGGCAGTTAAAAGTAGAAGAAGAATTAAACTCAAAGGATGTTGTCATATTTAACCCAAGGAGAGATGATTGGGATTCGAGTTGGTTCCAGGAAGAAAAGAATGAACAATTTAACCATCAGGTTAATTGGGAAATGAACCACATGGAATTGGCTGATGTTATATTCATGTACTTAGATCCAAATACTAAATCACCGATCAGTCTACTTGAATTAGGTTTACATGCTCATACAAACAAAGTTATTGTATGTTGTCCACAAGGATTCTGGAGAAAGGGTAATGTTGATATTGTTTGCACACGATTTGGCATACCAAGATTCGATAAATTAGATGATGCGATTGGTGCGTTAAAAACAAAAATAAATCAAATATAAATGACACTAAGAGAATTAAAAGATTGGGTTAACTCATTACCCAAAGATTACGATGAACACACAGTTGTTCTAGGTAAAGTGGGTACACTTAATAACGAACATATGTATCGTGTTGACAACCCAGTAACAACTTGTATGGTTGATTTAGAAACCAACGAAGTTGTTTTAATGAGTGATGATGATGAAATAATTGATGTAACATTATAGATGGAAACAATACAACAGAGCCTGGAGCATAAGACATTCATTTGTGATTGTCATTCATTGGAACATCAGATGCATTTTTGGTATGATGATGAACTACAACAAGTTTATACCGAAGTACATTTGGCTAATTACGGATTCTTTCCTAGGGTAAAATATGCATTAAAATACATATTTGGGTACAAGTCTAGGTTTGGTGCGTTTGATGAGTTTATTTTTAAACCTAAGGATCTGAAAAAATTAAAAGAATATCTAAAAGATAAGTGATGAACAGACCAACAATAAAACGAATAGTAAAGGAATATAAAGATGCGACTTTCGCTGAGATATGGGAGGGTGTTAGAGATAACTTTATCTATGGTTTCATTGGTGCAACATTGGTTGTATTCATTGCAACCAGAACTGATATAGCTGTGTTGGGTGGTTACTTAGCGTACTATATGTATATGGGTAGGATTGTTAATAGACCTAAATATGTTACATCACTCGGTAAGTTAATCGTATTCCCAATACCTTCAGCTCTTGGCGCTTTCATTGGTTATAAACTATCATACATAATATTGGAGATGATAAAATGATACGCAGATTAAAATTTAATAAAGAAATTGATGGTTGGTTTGTTGATATACCTGAATGGGAAGGGTCACACGCTGACTTGCAAATGGTTTGTGGTGCGGACAATTGGCTTGATATACTATGTCAAGGCGAATGGTATGTCTGGTTAATGATATCTGATGAACCATTTGCTGGTGCCAATGAACTTAAACTAAATGGTATTGGTATGTTGGGTGATGAGTTTGTTGACTCTGGTGCAACATATACACTAACCAACTATATGGGAATACCATTCCAACTTGATATGTGGTTATGTGATGTAACACTGTTTGTCTTTGGTAAATTCCCAGAAATAATATATTATAAATAAAAAATATGATACTTTTAAAAGCAATTTTACATACGATTGGTATGATATTGATACCGATGGCGATATCTTATGTTTTCCTATACACTTTAGGTTCTTTTATAGCTTGGGACACCAACCCATTGCACTGGTGGTTATTTACAAGTATAACAGGTAGATGTTTGTTTATAATGTATACCATTGGAGCACTAGCGAATGTACCAAAATTCTGGGAAGAATTTGGTAATTAAAAATTCTTTACTTATATTTGTAAAAACAATAAATTATGAGCAGACAACAGTGGTGCATTGATAAACACAAAGAAACAAATCACATGTATGATACTTACCTACCATACGAGTTCCATTTAAGAATGGTGGCTAATATAGGTTTACAATATAGCGATTTACTAGACTCTGATAAAGAATATTATACTGGTGATCTAATCGTTAATCCATTACAACAAATATCTTTACGAAGCGCATGTATGGTCGCTTGTTGGGGTCATGATTTGATTGAAGACTGTCGTGTATCGTATAATGATGTTAAAGATGCTTTGGGTCAAGAAGCTGCTGACATTATTTATGCTGTTAGCAATGAGAAAGGTAAGAACAGAAAGGAGCGTGCTAATGACAAATACTACGAGGGAATTCGTAACACGCCTGGTGCTGTCTTTGTTAAGTTATGTGATCGTATCGCTAATGTACAATACTCAAAGATGACTGGTTCTAGAATGTTTGAGATGTACAAAAAAGAGAATCAGTCTTTTGTGAGATCATTAGGTTTAATTGGTGGTGACACAATTACAGTTGAGTACCCTGGTCATGAGTATTACAAGATGTACAAATACTTAAATAACTTATTTCAAGAAAAATAATTTTAATAATATTTGTACATTAAAAATATTATGCGTATCTTTGTATTAAGATAAAATAAAATAATTATGGCAACAATAGTTAAACACAAAAAACTTTCAATAAAAAGAGCGTTTCAACATTTGAAACCAGTATCTTATATAGGAAACAGTATTATTGGTGAATTGATGAACAATCAAAAAATCGATCAGGAAACAATGGTAGCAAGATATATGGGTGTCGTAAAACCAAAGAAAAAAAGAGGAACAAAAAAATGATTACAGAAGAAATTTTAAATTCGTTTGTTTATGAAACATTAAACGAAGGGTGGTCTGTTACAGACCCAGCTGAGTTCGATCAAAACATCCCAGGATGTCCATTCGAAACAAAAGAATTAGCTGAAGAGGCTTTCAAACATTACGTACTGGTAAACCAAATTACATTTTCATAATGGAGATAAACTTAGACCAAGTCTGCACTATTAAAGTGCATACCAAACGTAAAGTTAGCAACATCAACAAGGTAACTAAAGTTATTAATAATACTTGGTTCCATAAGTTGTTAGGTAAAGAACCTAAGACAGTCACTTATTATAATTCATGGTGGCATTTTTATCGTGATGTGGTATATGCTGGTAGTGATGAATTAATAAAATGGTTAGATGAGAATAGTGCTTGGGTTGATGAAGATGGTGTGTTTTATTATAAACCACACATTGATTTTGATATGTCAGATGATCACAAAAGAACTAGATGGTTTGACACGGAAGCTGAGTTGGAAAGCGAATTACTAATCATCAGAAGAAAAATGCCTAACTTATTAGGTGATAAAATAAATGACAATTTACCAGATATGCGTACTGGAGATTATACGTGTTAATTAAAAAAAAAATAGTTATGTTAAAAAACGCTTTCAGTTTATTTTTAGTAATCATAACATCAATGATGTTGGGTTCATACTTTACAAATAATACATATGGTATTGATACAAACCCTATAGTTTGGCTTATCACATACGTATTACTAATTCTTAATGGATTTGTTTTAGTTGTAGGATTAATTAACTACGGTAAAAAATCAAACAATGACTCTAATTGATTTAGCAAAACAGATACAAGAAATAGAATCTAAATATAGTAAAAAATCTCAATTTAGATTAGGTGTAAACGTGGATCAAAACCTAACACCAAAGTATACTCTTGAACATACCGCTGAAGGTACGTATAGTACAGTTAGTATTGGGTATGGTACCACGGATATCAAAGAGTTATTAACAAAATTTGAAATGGCTATGTCTGCGCATTATCGTTTTATTAACGATAAGAAGAACAATGATGACATTACATTATAAAATATGTCAAACAAATAATGGAAGAAAAACAAATAGCTGTACAGCAGCCTAAAGTAAAAAAACAAAAATCAAAACCATTTCCATCAAAAGAACTGGTTAAACCTATTGAGGTTAAAGAAGAGATATTGAGTGATGTTGAAGTAGCCAGGAAGATGGTGAACATACATTCAAGTGCGACAAGCAGAAACTTAGAATTTAATTTAACGTTTGATTATGTTAAAAAATTATTGGAGTATGACAAGTGTTACTACACCAACGTACCATTCACAGAAGAAGGTTTGTCAGCGAGATCGTTTGATAGATTGGATAATGATAAGGGTTATATATTAGGTAACGTTGTTGCTTGCACTGTTGATATCAACGGAAAGAAGAATAACCTAACCATTGACGAAATTATATGTCTCTATAAAAAATTGGCTTACTTGAAAAAGTAATGTGGTATGTTTACATACTTAAATGTAATGATGGAACCCTCTATACAGGTATAACAAACGACTTGGATAAGAGGGTTTACTCACATAACAAAGGTACTGGTGCTAAGTACACTAAGACCAGAACGCCAGTTGAAATTGTATATCACGAGGAAGCTACAGATAGATCTGAAGCAAGTAAGCGTGAGTATAAAATAAAAAAATTATCAAGGTTAGCCAAAGAAAACTTGATAGTATCAAAGTAATTAATTATTATTGTAACATGGATATAGAGAAGATAGTTTACGAATACCCAACAAAATATCAGGAGGGTTTTGTACGTACAGAGATTAAACAATTATTAACTGAACATAATCTTGATGAAGATGCTTTTTATAAAGCACTTGGTTTTAATACCTGCATGGTTATGGATGGTCAAACGGTAACGTACCATTGTGATATTGCAAAAGCATTTTACTGTGTTGTTGAGGATAGAGACCAGACTCTAGAAGAGTGGGATTAAAATAAATAAATTAAAAAATTTAACATGAAAAAATTAATTATTATCGCAATTGCAGCTATCTCATTAACATCTTGCACTGAAAATCAAAGAGCTAGATCGTTCGGTGGAACTGAGGT
>Ga0247723_1000829_pt1 | contig 19659 bp, 21 predicted proteins | sample MSEWelMarce5H_FC_FD_189079 | JGI IMG/M metagenome (GOLD analysis project Ga0247723, IMG submission 189079) | Subsurface sediment microbial communities from gas well in West Virginia, United States - MSEEL Well Study Marcellus 5H_FC | ecosystem: Environmental > Terrestrial > Deep subsurface >... | reverse complement strand
CAATAGATGTTGCATCTATTGCAACACCAGGTGTAGTTACAACATCAGGTACTGCATCAAGTGCAGCATTTCAAATAAATGTAGGAACAGACGTTACAACAGTTGGTAACGGATGGGGAGCCGGTGCGTGGGGATTTTCTACTTGGAATACACCAAGACCATCAGGAGTTATTACAGCTAATCCTAGAATATGGAAGATTGATAACTTTGGTGAAGATATATTAGCAACAATTGTAGGTGGTAAAACTTATTACTTTGATACATCAGCATTTTTAGTTGCAAGAAATACAAGAGCTACATTACTATCTAATGCTCCAACACAAGCTAATTATATGACTGTATCTCCAAGAGATAGACATGTTATTTTCTTTGGAACACAAACAACACCAGGTTCAACTTCAACATATGATCCAATGGCAGTATTATTTGGATCGCAAGAATCATTAACTGATTTTACACCTAATGCAACGAATACAGCAGGATTTCAAAGATTATCTTCTGGTAACCAGATTGTAACTGCGGTTCCAACAAGAGGAGATATATTAATATTAACAAATACGTCTGCTCATTCTATGCAGTTCGTAGGACCTCCTTTTACATTCTCATTTAAACAAGTTGGTACAAATTGTGGGGCTTTAGGAATTCATTCAGCAGTAGAAGCAGAGAACGTTGTTTATTGGATGTCAGATGGTGCATTTTATTTATTTGATGGTGTAATAAAAGAGATTCCATGTTCAGTACAAGATTATGTATTTCAAGATGTTAATCCAGATGAACACTCTACAATTTATGCAGGGGTTAATCTTGAGTTTTCAGAAGTAAATTGGTTCTATGCATCAGCAGGATCTACATTAATAGATAAAATAGTAACTTATAATTATCTTGAAAAAGTATGGACGATTGGAACTTTAGCTAGAACTACATGGGCTTCTAAAGACGTATTTGCAAATCCTCTTGCAACTAAATATATGCCTAATTCAACAGTACTTGCTCAACCAACCGTTATTGGATTAACGAATGGTGTATCTACTTTATATGATCAAGAAAAAGGAACTAATGATGATACAGCTCCAATCACTGCTTACATTACTTCAGGAGATGTAGATATCGTAGATGGAGATCATTCAATATTTATTAAACGATATATTCCGGATATGAAAGATCAACAAGGTGCAGTTAATGTACAGTTCCTAGTTAGACAATATCCAGGTTCAGTTCAAACTGTTGCATCAAGCACAGTAGTTTATTCTACAACTACAAAAGTTGACATGCGTGCGCGAGGAAGACAAGCTGCTATTAAAATTATAAGTACAGATGTTGATACTAAATGGAGATACGGAACTCTTCGTATAGATGGACAACAGGATGGTTTACGATGATAAAAGATAAAGAACGTTTAAAAAAATATAGAAAAGAATATCGTTTAAAAAATTTAGATAAAATAAAAAGTTATTATTACAATAATTTAGATAAAATAAAAGAATACCATAAAAAATATCAAATTGAAAACAAAGATAGAATTAGTGAAGTTAAAAGAAAATATAATTTAAAAAATAAAATTAAAATAAAAGAAGATAAAAGAAAATGGAAATTAAAAAATTGGAAAGAAAATGAAGAGTTTAGATTAAAAGAAAATTTAAGACATAGAATTTATTTAGCTTTAAAAGGAGCGGTAAAATCTAAAAAAACAATGGATTTAATTGGAATATCTATAAATGATTTATGGAAACATTTAGAAAAAACATTTAAACCAGGGATGACTAAAAATAATTACGGTAAAGTTTGGCATGTTGATCATAAAATTCCTTGTTCAGCGTTTGATTTGACTAAACCAAATGAACAGATTAAATGTTTTCATTTCACTAACCTACAAGCTTTATTCGTTAAAGAAAATTTATCAAAAGGAGCTAAATTAGAATGGCTAAACTAGATCAACCCAGATTAGCTAACGCTACACCTGAATATAATCAACAACAGATGGACCAGATTATTAGAACACTAGAGCAGATGGTTCTACAATTAAATAATACTTTTACACAAGACACACAAGATATAGCTGAAGCTCAAACTTGGTTTATGTCTGGAAAGAATGGCTGTTAATGAGTTGCGATAACGTAAATGTTGTTACACAACCTGTAAGTGTTGGTGGAAATAATGTAGATGCATTTGGAAGAATAAGAGTTTCTAATCCTCTTACAATCTTTGATAGTAAAAGTATTATGTCAAAGAATAATCTATTTGATGAATCAACAGTTAATGGTGGAACAGTTACTTATACCTCTAATAAATCTACAGTTAATTTAAATATAACAGAAGCAGCAGGATCTAAAACAATAAGACAATCTAAAAGAGTGATGTCTTATCAACCTGGTAAATCATTATTGATATTTAATACATTTGTAATGAATGCTCAAACAGCTAATCTTAAACAAATCGTTGGTTTATTTGATGCTAATAATGGAATATTTTTTCAAGACACAGGAACAGGTTATCAAATTGTAAGACGTACCTATACATCAGGATCTCCAGTTGATACTGAAATTAATCAAGCAGATTGGAATGGAGATAAATTAAATGGAACCGGTGCAAGTGGATTTACATTAAATGCTGCAACATCAAATATATTATTTATAGATATAGAATGGTTAGGAGTTGGATCAGTTAGAGTTGGATTTGTTATTAATGGTCAATTAATTACAGCACATACTTTCTATAATGCAAATAGTTTAACAACTGTTTATATGCAAACAGCTAACTTACCAATTCGTTACGAAATTCAAAGAACAGGAACTTTAACTGCTGGAACTTATACATTACAACAAATATGTTCTTCTTGTATTTCTGAAGGTGGTTATTCACCTGAAGGATTACAGAAAATGATTGGAACTTCTCAAATTAATGCTGGTGTAAATTTAACAACAGCTAATACTTATTATAATATTGCAACTATTAAAATTAAATCTTCAAGACCTTATGCAGTTATAGTTCCTGCAGGAGCTGATATTTTAAATATATCTAATAACGATTTTGAATGGGGTTTATTTTTTAATGCTACACCTTCTTCTGCATTTAGTTATACATCTTTTGATGATAATGTTGAATATGATTTAACCACGGTTGATTTAACATCAACTGGCACAAGAGTTACAGGTGGTTATATGGGCGGAAAAACCGCACCAAGTACAATTGGAGATAGTGCCTTTGCTTTTGCTTATCAATTGGGTCAAACTATTGGTGGAACTTCTGATACTTTAACTTTAGCAGTTAGAGCAGGATCAGCAAATGGTGATGTATCTGGTTTATTAAAATGGTATGATTTAACATGAGTAATATTTATAGAAACGCATTCTACGATCCGTCAACAACTGCACAGACTACTGTGTATACTTGTAATGCAACGGCAAGAGCAATTATTCAAAATATACAAATTGCAAACGAATCAGGTTCTAAAACAGTTAGAGTTCATGTTTATGATTCATCCGCAGCTACAACTTATATTGTTGCCTATGCTGCTATTACAGGACCTACAACTTGCAACTTGGCTAACGGTCCAATCATATTACAAGAGAATGATGCCTTATTACTTGACAGTAGTGTGACAACTAGTGTAAGTGGTACTATATCAATAATGGAAGTGAATAGAGGATCATTAACGACATAATGAAAGAAATAAAAATACTTTGTGATTCAGAAATCACAATTAAGAATATTAAAACAGGTCATATCTATAAAAATGAAGATGAGGTTAAAGCAGATTTAAATGCTAAACCAGAAGATATTAGACGTGATGTTAAAATACTAGTTCCAGATATTCCACTATTTAATAAATCATGATTTTTAGATTAATTAAAAGCTTGTCTTCTTGGTTGGATAGAGTTATATTCACAATAGAAACTAAAAGAAGAGATAAGAGATATAAGAAATGATGTTACCAAAAGGTGGAAGTGAGATTATAAGAGATCAACTGATTAGTCAGTTACCAGAAGGATCATTAGATGGAATTAATTTAATTACATCTATATGTCATCCAGATCTAATTCAAAAAGATAAAATCAATATAGTTTGGCAACAATTAAGTTACGATCAACCTAATGTTCAATACATGAAAGATCGCAAATTTGTAGATTCAGTAGATTACTTTGTTTACAATAGCCATTGGTGTTTTGATCAGTTTAGAAGATATTTTAAGATTCCAGAATACAAGTCGTTTGTTATTAAAAATTCTACATTCACATTTGATAAAACAGAAAAGAATAATGAACGACTTAAATTAATTTATACATCTACACCTTGGAGAGGATTAGGTGTTCTTATTAGAGCAGTTGAAAAATTAAATAAGATTAGAGACGATTTTACACTAGATGTTTATTCATCAACTAAAATATATGGTGATAAATTTAATCAATTAGAAGAAGATAAATTTAAACCTCTATTTGATATGTGTAAAAACACAAAGAATGTAAACTATGTTGGTTATGGTACTAATGAAGAAATAAGAAAAACATTAGAGACAACTGATATATTAGCATATCCATGTATATTTGAAGAAACTTCATGTATTGCAGCTATTGAAGCGATGATGGCTGGATGTCATGTGGTGACAACGAATTACGGAGCGTTGCCAGAAACTTGCTCTGAATTTGCAACTATGATTGAATTTAATCCTACATTAGATTTAGTTAATAGTTATGCAGATGCACTGAACAATGTAATGGATAACTATAAGGCAGGAGTGTACAAAGAAGATACACAATTACAAACTCAATTTTATAAAAAGTTTTATTCTTGGGAAACAAGAATAGAAGAATGGAAAGGATTCTTAAACTATGTCAGAAGCAACAAAGAAAAACATTAAATTATTCGTAGCAACCCCAGCATTTGGTCATATGGTTACAACAAACTATATGAACAGTATGATGAAGTTTATATCAACAACTCATCCAAGATTAAATATATCAACAGCAATGCATCTTCAATCAGGGATGGCATTAGTTACACAAGCTAGAAATAATTGTGTAGCATATTTCTTGAATTCAGACTGCACGCATTTTCTTTTTATAGATGCTGATATTGGATTTGAACCAGAAGCAATACATAGATTAATTGAAAAAGATGTGCCACTTGCATTAACACCATATCCAGTTAAAGGTTATGGAGTAAATCATCAGTTACAATTCATAGTTCATTTTAAAGATAAGGATAATGTTAAAATGGAAAAAGATGGATTTGTAGAAATCACTGCAGGACCAACTGGATTCATGATGATTAAAAGAGAAGTATTTGAAAAATTAGCAGAAAAATATCCTGAAAAGAAAACAGTTAATAAACAATTAGTTGGTAATAAAGTAGAAACAATGTCTAAAGGTTGGTATACTTTCTTTGAAACTGATCAAGATCCAGTAAATGGATATCTTGGAGAAGATATAGCTTTCTGTAATTTATGGGTTAAAGCAGGTGGTAAGATATACGCTGATGCAATGACTCCATTAACTCACTTTGGATCACATTCTTTTCATGGTAATTTAGCTTTAATGTTCCAGAAGAAAGAAAAAGCTGAAGTTCATGGGGAATCTTTAGTTGACGGAAACGCTAAAAAGTAGTAAATTCACCATTTAAGGCTTACCAACAAGACTAGCCAACTTGCATGAAATTCATATTTAATAAGGAAAAACTTAAAGATATGCATGATGTCATATCATTATATCTAAAGTTTGATAGGTATAAGAGATATTCAAGAGTTCAAATATACTCACATCTTCTTCCTTGTTTCATATTGAATCAATATAAAATACATAAAGACAAGGACAACAATATGATTGCTTTTACAAACTGGGCTTATTTAGATAAAGAAACGGAAGATCGTTTTACGAGAACAGGTATTATAAAGCAAAAAGATTGGAAGACCGGAGACCGCGCGTGGCATATAGATACAGTATGCATCGGAGACCTTAAAAAAGTAATGGCTTGGACAAAAAGATATTTCAAAGAAAAATTAGGTGTAGGTAAAACTATTAGTTGGTTACGTATATCCGATAGAGGTAGCGTATATAGAGAAACGACTAGGACTATTAAGGAGAACTGGTAATGGGTGGCGCATTTGATTTTGTAGGTGATATCATTGATACCGGTGGAGATATTTTAGGTGGTGTAGGTGATGTTATAGGTGATGTTGCAGGAGGTATTGGAGATTTAGTTGGAAGTTTAGATTTAGCAGATGCTGCAAAAGCATTTATAATGTCAGGTGGAAATCCTTATGCTGCTGCAATAGCTGCAACAGGAGTTGATGAAAGTTTAGGATTTAATCCTGGATCTTTTATGTCAGGAGATTTTAGTAGTTTTGGTGGTGGAGATTTAGGTGGAATAGGTGGAGGAGGATTTGATTTATCTGTTCCTGATTTTGGTGGTCTAGGTGATTTAGGAAATTTTGATTTATCAGAAGTAGGATCAAGTTTTGATTTAGGGAATTTAGGTACAAGTTTAGGAGATATAGTAGACTATGGTGATTATGCACAATTAGGTGATGCATATAATACTGCTACAAGTGTATTAGATAATATACCTATTTCTGATTACAACCCAGAAATTGGAACAACGTTTGGTGATAATTTTGGATCTATTACAGATTACTATAGTGACTATAATCCAGAAATTGGAACAACGTTTGGTGATAATCTTGGATCATTTCCTCAAATAGATACAAGTAGTGGAGGTGGATTATTTGATACTGTTAAAGGTGGTTTAGATACTGCGGTAGAATGGTATAAAAAATATGGTAAACCAGCCACAAGTATAGCTAAATTAATTACATCTTATCAAGCTGGACAATTAAGTAAAAAACAACAAGAAGAATTAAATAGAAAAATACAAGCAGAGTATGATGCTTATAACGCTAAAAAATCTGCATTCCAAAGTCAAATAACTTCTGGACAATTACCTCAATTAAATATTTCAAGAGGAACTTATTCTCCTGTAAGAAAATATAATCCAATATTTGCTAATGGTGGTTCTGTTAGAAGAAAATATGGAACAGGTGGAATAACAGATATTATAGCTAGTTTAACAATACCTAGTATGGAAGATATTTTAAGTGGATATGAAAAATATGGAGATCCAATAGCTCAATTATTAAAATATGGTCTTTCTTATGGAGCAGGAAAATTAAGTAAAAAACAACAAGAAGAATTAAATAGATTAAGACAAGCTCAATACGATAAATATAATGAAGAAAAATCTGCATTTACAGATCTTATTGCTTCTGGAAATTTACCAAGTTTAAATATTACAAGAGGAACAACACCTACAGTTAAAATGGCTATGGGTGGAATAACTAATTTAAGACCAAGAACTAGTATGGGTATTATGGGGGTAAATAGATAATGGGTGCTATATTTAAAAATAGTGGAATATTAGATATGATATCAAATATTGTAAGTCCAGTTAACCAACAACCAACTGGTATAACTTCTATTCCTGTTACTAATCAAAATCCAACAGTTAATATGACTGGCGGTAGATTTAACCCAGTAAGAGATCCAAGATTAAATAGAGTTGCATCTAGACCTATGTTTAGAACATCAAGATATGATAATCAAATTAGTGATTTATTAAATAGATTAATGCCACAAACAGAAAATAAAGCTAATGGTGGAAGAATTGGTTATGAAAATGGTGGATCAAGTAAAACTCCTCCTAAATTTATACCTATGGATCTTGAAAGTGTTGCTAAAAGATTATTTGAAAGAAATTTAGATAATTTAACTTATAATGAAAAACAAACAATTTATGATTATATAGAACAGAATAGAAATAAAAAAGCTAACGGTGGTAGAATTGGTTATGCTGATGGAACACCAGCAGCAGGACTTGCAATTAGATTAAATAGACCAATTCAATCAGGAGATCCAATAGGATCTTTTTATGATAGTGGCCCAGCATTAATAGCTCAATCATCACCTTCTCGACAAGAATCAATTAAAGAAGCAGTTATGTCTTTACCATTAACTAGATCAAATCCTCAAATGAATGCAATGAGAAGATTATCTCAAATTAGAGATCCAAGAATTGCTAGATTACTTCAACAAAGACAACCTAAAGCTACAGGTGGTATTATGAATTTAAGAATGGGTGGTATGCCTGTTGAAATGGATTTAAGAGCTAGAGGAGGCTTTGTTCCAATAGGTAAAAAAGAGCGTGCAGATGACGTTCCAGCTAGATTAAGCAAAAATGAGTTTGTTTTTACAGCAAATGCTGTTAGAAATGCAGGTGATGGAGATATTAGAAAAGGTGCGAAAAGAATGTATAATTTAATGCATAAACTAGAGGCTAGAAAATAATGGCAGCAGCAGGACAAACAGCATCAGGATTACCAGCAGCGTTCCTAGAACCATTTGCATCTACATTAGGTGCTTATACAATTTCTGAATTACAAAGACCAATTGATATATCTCAAATTGCACCAAAGGTTGCAGGGATTGATCCTTTCATTCAAATAGCTCAACAACGTGCTGCACTAGGAGCAGGTCTTGGAGAAATTCAAAGAGGAGCTGAAGGAGAGATTACAGGATTTACAGGAGGCACAGGAATATCTTCTTATGAACCTTATATTGAAGCGATATCACAACAAGGAATATTAGAGCCTACTGGATATCAACAATACATGAGTCCATATCAACAATCCGTTATTGATCAAGCAACACAAGCTTTACAAAGACAAGCACAAATTGCAGAGAATCAAAGAGCAGCGCAAGCTACACAAGCAGGCGCGTATGGTGGAGCGCGATTCGGGGTTCAAGAAGCAGAAGCAGAAGCAGGACTTGGAAGAAACATTGCAGATATTACAGCTCAACTACAAGCACAAAATTATGCACAAGCAGTTCAAAGACAACAACAGCAACTTGGAAATTTAACAGGTCTAGCTAGTTTTGTACCAGGATTAGAGCAAGCTCAAATACAACAACTTGGTGCTTTAGGAGCAGGATCACAAGGTTATCAACAATCTATATTAGATGCTATGACACAAGCAGCTCAACTTGAAAATACATATGGACTAGGAAGACTTGGAACAGGAGCTAATATATTTGCAAATATTGCAGGTGGAATTCCAGGACAACCAACAGCACCTCTTGCACAAAATCCAGCTTTAACTGGAATTGGTGCATTTGCTAATGCATTTAATTTATTAAGTCCAAGAACAAGTACAGGTCAACAGCAATCAGGGATTTTTGGATAATATGAGTATTACATTAAAAAGACCTATGTTTAGAATGGGTGGCCAAGCGAGAAGCGAGGACACTGGTATTACATCTGGCTTAAGACAACCATATCAAGTAGGTAGATTAGTTACTGATGAAAGTAATTATCCATATGGAGTACAACAAGATCCAAATTTAATGGGAATCGGAGCTGCGGCTAATACGTTTAATTTATTAAATAGTGTATCTAAAGCTGCTCCTACATCTAATTTTTTTCCTACAACAGATGATGAAGGAGAAGTTGAGCCAGTTACAATAGAAGATAAAATAAATAGAATAATGAAACAATATGAAGTTACATCACAAGATGATTTATCTGCTATATTAGGTGGTATTGGAGCTGGATTTAGTGGAGCATATACTTTAGGTGAAGCACTTAATAAAGCTGCACAAACTAGAGGTCAATTAATTGAACCTAAACTTCAAAGAGCTCAAGATATAAGAGCTAAATTATCATTGTTGCCAGTAGAACAAGCTTATAAGGAAAAATTACAAGGAATGAAAAATAGAGAAAAGACTTACGCATTAACAGATAAAATCAATCAATTAAACAAAAGCATGACAAGATTATATGAAATTGATGATAAATTAAAAGATCCTAGTGTATCGGTATTAGATAAAACAAAATTACAAAGAGAAAAGAAAATTTTAGAGAGTACAATTGAAACTATACTACCAAAAAGTGATCCAATACTTGAAGGGTTTTTAAAAACACCTTCTGGTGGTCAATTATTTAGAGCTGAAATAGAAGCTATTAAAAAAGAAAAAGGATTAAAAGACGATGCTGCTGTAACAAGTGATCTTTATATTGAAGCTATTAAAAGAGTAAGAGAAAAACTTTCTAAAACAGGAGGAAGAGGCGAAGGAATGAAAAAAGGAGGAAGAGTTGGAATGGAAGAAGGTGGTATTTCATCTGATTATACAGAAACTGATACTGAAGTTGTAAGTGAAGAAGGAGATAGAGGAATGATGGATTTAGTTGCTCAACAAACAACTCAAACAACTCCTGCTCCAGTTCAACAGATATCTGCAGAACAAGTTAAACCATTAACTTATAATGAATTAAGAGCAAGATTACCAAAAGAAATAACAAATGAAGTTGTTAATTTATTATCTAAAAGCCAACAGGCATTAGTAGATTTTGCTAATATTACTACTCAAAAAGATGTTGTAGAATTTAATGCTAAATACGGAGTAAATTTAGTTTTACCACAGGTGTAAAATGGAAAATGAAGACATTATTCAATCGCCTGATGATTCAGTTAATCAATCAATTCAAGAACAAGTATTAGATACTCCATCTTTTACTACTCAAAATTTAACATCTTCTGAAATTATATCGCCTGATGATTCTATTATTCAATCAGTTGAAGAAACACAACCTTATTTAACTCAACAAAACTTTTTAGAATTTGAAGATATTAAAGGAGTAATAAAATCTTTTTTAAATCCTGAAGAAAAACCAAAAGCATTAGCAGAAGCTGTATCTAAACCAATGAAATATGGTTTATTTTTTGATACAGCAAATGAATTTCTTGAGGAAAATAAAAAACAAGTAGCTGAAAAAAAATTTTCAAACGAACCTAATGTTATAAAAGTAAATAGTACAACTTATATAGATACTACAACTGGTGAAAATTTATATGCTAGTTTTGGAAAAAATGAAATTGTTGATCAAGCTTTAAGTGGTTTATTGGAAAGTGGATATAGTTTTGGTCAATTAATAACTTTACCTTTAGATTTAGCTTTTGATACTAATCTTACTAAATCTTTAGATGAATTATATGAAAAGTATAAATATGAAGATCCAGATACTTTTATAGAAGAAGTTGTAAAAGTATTAACTGAATATGGAGCTCCAGTTTCAGCTGTTACAAAATTAACGTCTCCTTTAAGAAAAAAATTAAGAGATCAATTAAATACAATTCAAAGTAAAAGTTTAAGAAGAACAGCAAAATTTACATCTAGTGTAGGATACGGTGCTGGAGTATTTGGTGCAGCAGATTTTATTGTTGGTAATCCTGGAGATAGAGATTTATTTGTAGAAAAAGAAAGTGAAGAAGGACTAGAAGGAAGAGATTTAGCGGCTGCAAGATTAAGAAATAAAGTTAGATTTGGTATAGAAGGATCCGTATTAGGAAGTGGAGTTAATATTGTAGGTAAGATGTTACCTATAGGATTAAGATACGGTATAGTTAGACCTGCTGGAAAAGCTTATGATTTAGGTGCTAGAACTGCAAATGCAGTAGTTGTTAATCCTGTTGGTAAATTATTATCAAAATCAGATGTTGTAGTTCCAGGAATTGCAAATTTAATAAGAGAAGGTTCTCAATTTACAAAAGAATCAATATTAACGCCTATTATTACAGGAATAAAAATAGAATATAAAGGTGGATTACCTGTAGCTGTTCCAAAATTTGCAGGAGAAATACCTCCTTATAAAGATTGGAGATTATTTAGTGTAACTGACTCCTCGCCAATAAAATCAAAATTAAAAAAATTAGATAATTTTATATCTTATTTTAGAACTGAATTTAGAGATCCAGAAAATGTTTATAAATTATCTTCAAGAGCTGTCGCAGATCTAAAAGGTCAGTCTAAAATTATTAATTCTTATTTAGATGATTTAGAAGTTAGAACTTATAATTTAGCAAAAGCATTTGGAAATCAATACAAAAACAGTACTAGTTCTGAAGGTGGAAGAGAATATTATTTAAATTTAGTTGAGGAATATTTAAAAAACCAAACAAAATTAAATTCTTTACCAAAAGAATTACAACCTACAGCTTTAGCTTTAAAAGAAAAATTTAATAATATTAAAAAAACTTTTGTTGATTTATTACCTGAAGGTGATCTTAAAGATGAATTTTCAAAAGTAATTAAAAATTATATGAAAAAATCTTTTGCTGTATTTACTGATCCTGATTTTCAGCCAACAAAAGAAGTGTTAGATGAATCTGTAAAAGAAGGAATTAAAATAATTAAAAAATATAGAGACATGAGAACAGAAGCTAAAAATATGTTTCCTAATTTACCAATAACAACTGCTATTGAAAATTATTCTCAATTAATGATACAAAATATATTAAGAACTGCTAAATCAGAAGTTATAGATCCTTTGTTAACTATTAGAAATATAGGAAAAGATATTTTAAAATTAGATAAATCAATATTATCAGGAGATGAATTACCGGTTGCTATTAGAAAGTTATTAGGAGAAGAAAAGAATTTAAAATCTTCTATACTACAAACTACTTCTAGTTTCCTAACTCAAACTAATAATAAAAAATTATATGATGAAGTAGCTGATATTGGATTAAAAGAAGGTTGGTTAAAAATAGGAAAAGGTTTAGATCCAACTTTACAACAAGTTGGTAGAATACCTGGACTTGGCTTAATGAATAGTAAAATAAGTAAATTATATGCTAATCCTGAATTGGCAGCTGCAATATCTGGAAGTAAAGGAACATTAGATTCATTTATACAGAATGATTATTATAGAGCATTATTACAATTTAAAACTTCAGTTCAATTTGGTAAAACTATATTAAATCCTGAAGGTCAAATAAGAAATGCAGTTACTAACGTTGGTTTTCCAATTATGTATGGATGGATAGGTGGAAAAACAAGTATAACTGATTCTTTTAAAAAAGTTGCTGGAGACATATATGGAGCAGGAAAAGAGTTTAATACTCCTGCTTTTTTAAGAGATATTGAAAAATTAACTAAACTTGGGGTTTTAGATGATAACATTATTGCTCAAGAGTTATCTGCTGTATTAAAACAATTACAAGAAGGAAAAATAAATAATTTAGATGGACTTTTATTAAAATTATCTAAAACTAAATTTATTACTAATGCAACTAGAACATTTCAGGGTGGAGATAATGCTTGGAGATTATATAGTTATCTTTGGAATAATTCATTTTTAAGTAGAGCTTTTAACGGAGATTTAAAAAAACTTATAAAACAAGAAGAATTAATAACTGGAGAAAAATATAATCCAATATCTAAAGTAACAGGAAAAAACAAAACATTTGAAGATGCTGTTGATGAATTTTCTTCTTGGTATGTAAAAACTTTAATGCCAACTTATAGTGAGGTTCCACAAGCTATAAAAATTTTAAGAAAATTACCACTTGGTAATTTCATATCTTGGCCTGCTGCTATAATACAAGTATCAGCTAATGGAATGAGAACAGCTTTAAGAGAAGCTTCTTCTGATATGCCGGAAATAAGACAATTAGGTCTTCGTAAATTAATGGGTATGTTTACAACTTATGGTGGAGCTGGATATGCAATTACAGGGTTGGCAGAACAATTAACTGGAGTTAGTGAAGATCAAATAAATGCATATAAGAGATCTTTTGCACCAGATTATGATAAAAATAGTTCCCTTTTACCTTACTCACCTATAAAAGATAATATATTAAAAATAGTTAATTTTTCATACTCTGATGTTTTTGACACTGTTAAAAAACCTATTAGAGCTGCAATAGCAAATTTAGATAAAATTAAAAGTGCAAAAGATATAGATGATTTTGTTTTTAATGCAACTATAGATGCTACTAAAGAATTTGTTAAACCATTTATAAGTGAAACTATAGCTTTAAAACCTGTTTTGGATGTTCTTCCAGAAGGATTTCCATTAGCAAGAGGAGGAAAAACAATAGAAGGAAATCGTATTTATTCCGAAACAGATAATTGGAAAGATAAAACATATAAATCTGTAGCTCATATATTAAGTGCAGCTGTGCCATCTGGAATAACTTTAATTGATAAATATGGTACATCTATATACGACACTCTTACAGGAAGATCTAAACCAGATGATTTAAGAAATAGATTTATATCTTCAATTAGTGGAACAAAAATTACTAATGTAGATTTACAAAAAACTTTAGATTTTAAAATTGGAGAGTTTGTACCAAAAATAAAAAAAGATGTTTTAGCAACAGAAGGTTTTTACTCAGAAAAAAATTGGCAATCAAGAACACCGAAAGATCAAGCTAAAGAATGGGAAGATATTCAAAAAGAATCCTTTGAACAACAAAAAGAATTATATCAATTAATACAAGATGCTAAAACTTTAAAAATACCAATGGATGTTATTGAAGATACGTTAATGAAAAAATTTAATAATAAAGAATTAGTTGGAAATATTATTAATGGTACATTTACTCCTGTTAAATATAGTGAAAAAAAATTAGAAGAAAAATATTTAAAAATTGAAAGAGATGAAAAAATTGCAAAAAGAGGAACTCCAAATTATGATTTCATTGCTCCTTTTAATCAATTAGATAAAGTAACAGATAAACATTATGATATTTCATTAAAAAGAGATTACGAAGATGCAATATCAAGAAAACAAAGAGGAGAAGGTATTACACCTGGTACTAAAGAAGTATTCCCTAAAATACCATTAAAAATAAAACAAGAACAACAAAGTAACATTCAAACACCACCATTACCAACTACTCCTCAACCAGTAGCTACTACAAATATCGCACCACAGATTAATCCAACAACTAAATTGACTTCTGTAGAAAGTGCATTATTATCGCCAACCGAACAAATAATTAGACAAAGTCAACGATCATGAAAAGAATTATAAAATCAAGATTGGACGAACATATGGTAGATTTATACAACAGAGTAGATAATCTTAAAAAAGATATATCGGTAATTAAAAATAATCATCTCAAACATATGAGTTGCGCTATTTATAAAATAGAAAAGAAAGTAGATAAAATACTTTGGGCTATGATAACAGGCATGGGAGCAGTAATTGTAGCGCTCATAGCTATCGTTTTAAAAATGAAATGAAATTAAGTAATAACTTCACGTTAGAAGAATTAACTAAATCACAAGAAGCAATAAGATTAGGTATACCTAATGAACCTAATCCAGATCATATCTTTAATCTACAACTACTTTGTCAATACATATTACAACCTGTAAGAGATAATTTTAATTTACCTATGACAGTTAGTTCTGGATATAGATCACCTGAACTTTGTGAAAGAATCGGATCATCTAGTAAGAGTCAACATACTCGTGGAGAAGCCGCAGATTTTGAAGTATTTGGTGTTCCTAACAAAGATGTAAGTGATTGGATAGTAAAAAATCTTGATTATGATCAATGTATATTAGAGTTTTGGACTCCTGATGAACCTAACTCCGGATGGATTCATTGTAGCTACTCTGCAGCTAAAAATAGACGCCAATATCTTAAAGCATCTAGACAGGATGGCAAGATAATTTATTCACCTCTTGTATAAAATAATTTGTTGCATTAATTTCAAAAAGTTGTATGACGCGGAATGGAAAATAAAGTTTTAGTACATAAACATTTAATAGTCCGAGCAGAAGCTAAAAATCCTCCAATGGATGAAACTATTCTTACAGAGTGGTTTAAGAAATTTATAGAAGAAATAGGTATGAAGGTTATGATGGGACCATACGTTAAGTATTCTCATATGATCGGGAATCGCGGTATTACAGGTGCTGCAATTATTGAAACATCACATATAGTAATGCATGTCTGGGATGAACCTGACCCCGCCTTGCTTCAGTTTGATGTTTACTCTTGTGGTGAATTTGATCCTGAAACAATATGTGAAAAGATAAAGAAAGATTTTAATACAACAAAAATAGAATACAAATTTTTAGATCGTGAAAATGATTTAAGTGAATTACATACTTTAACTTATACTGATCCAATAGTTAAAAACTATGAAAATAAAGAAATAGAAAAGAAAAATAATGCATTATTAAAAAGTAGAAAAGAAGTTGAGATTAATGGTAGTGGAACTCATGGATATAGAATTAAAGAAGGTATTCATAAAGGCACAGTTCTTGGCCATATTACAAGAGAAAAATCAGTACTTGAAAATCAATAAATAATATTTATATATACCGTAGGTTGCATCATGTGGATGGACCTAATTAATTTTGCTTTTAACAAAGGAGATAATTATGACAAACATTGAAGTTTTCAATAATTTAAGCAAACAATTATTCAACGGATCAACAAAGTTTTTTGATGATGCCTTTGAAAATATTTTTGACACGTGGTCAAAAGTACAATCATTTCCATTCTATAACGTAGTAAAATACTCAAAAGGTAAATACGGTTTAGAAATCGGTTTAGCTGGCTACAATAAAGAAAACGTACTTGTAGAAGTTAAAGACGGTATTTTAACAGTAGAAGGAAAAGTAGAAGATAAGAATGTAGACTACGTACAAAAAGGTCTAGCATTTAGAAAGTTTTTCAAACAGTTTGAGTTAGCTAAAGATGTAATAGTTGATGAAGCTGAAATGAAAGACGGTCTACTTAAAATTAAATTTGGTTTCAATGAGCCTAAAGAAATTGAAGGCGTTAAAATTGATATCAAATAATGTATCCGTATAACGAAGAAGAAGTTAATTGGTTAAATCCAAGATTTTAATTCTTCACCCATAACTTGGGAAGCAATATCTATCTTTTTGCGGAGAGCTTTGACAATCTTTTCATCAACAGTCTTCTCCGCAATTAGATCAATATAAGTCACTGATTTCTTTTGTCCTATTCTGTGCGCACGATCCTCTGACTGTAATCTCTTTTCTAAATCATAACCATTAGAATAATATATAACAGTGCTTGCAGCTGTTAATGTAATACCATAGCCGCCTGTTTGTGGGTTACCCACGAAAAATCGGGTCGTGGATCGTGGATCTTGGAACTTCTCTATACTCTTCTGTCTATCATCTGTATTAATTGCTCCATAATATTGTACTACAGAATCGTCACCATATTCTTTTTTAATAGCTTCAACTATACGTTCAATATCATAAATATAATTAGCCCATATAATTGCTTTACCTTCTGTTTCTTCAAGAATAGACATTAATTCTTCTATTCTATTATTCTTAATCTCTTGTAATTCTCCAGTATCTGATTTGAAATGACCACAAGTAATCTGGTGTAATCTCATTAATTGAGTTAATACATTGGGTGCTGTTAATGTTTTACCATTTAAACTAGCCAATGCAGTTTGTTTCATTGTAGTATAAAGCTTTAATTGTTCATCTGTAAGCTCAATTTCTCGTTTAATGTAAATTTTGTCTGGTAGATCTAAACAATCTTCTTTTAATACACGATATGAATAAGGCTCTAACAGTCTAGATAATTCATCTAAACGTTGATAACTTTTAACTATTTGAACTCTACGACCTCCAAAGTTTCTTTCTACCATATGTGCATATCTTGATCTAAATGCATAATAAGATGTAAATCCTAGTATTTCTTCATTAAGAAATCCACATTGAGTATATAAATCTAATGGACTTTTAGTAACTGGAGATCCAGTTAATATTCTTCTATATTTTGCTATTTCAGCTAATGCTAATATTGATTTAGTTCTTTTGGCAGAAGGAGTTTTAATGGTAGTAGATTCATCAACAGCCATTAAAGTATTATGTGAATTAAGGAACTTTAAAGCAAATTGTAATCCTTTTTTAGTTGAGAAAGACTCAACATTCATAATTAAAATATGTAAATTATATTCAGATTTAAATAATGAATTTAATTCTTCTTCTTTTGATTTAGAGGCTAAAGCTGTCCATAATACTTTATTATATTGTATATGGCTAGGCATATGTATTGGTATTTCTGAAGAAAACCAGTTCTTATAAACACCTTTTGGTGCTATAATTAGCACCCCATTTATTTTACCTTTATCATAAAGCACTGCTATATTATCAATAAGAACTTTAGATTTACCAGTACCCATTTCCATAAAGAATGCATACTCTTGTTTATCCCATGCTTTTTCTAAAGCAACTAATTGGTGCTCATATGGTTTAGTTTTAAACCTGTAATTGCGAATCATAAATAATTAACTTCTTTCTATTGACTTATTAAATAAACATCATTATATACTTTGTCAAGAGAGAAATAAAAGAATGAAAAATAAAATATTTGAATTATATAAAGATAAAAGTCTTGTAGAGTTTTTAGAGTTTAAAAAAGAAAACCCTGAAGAAAATTTTGTGTATGTGTTACAGCATCCACCAGCTAATATAAATATATTAAGCGCTTCTAATTTTGGATATTTAGTTATATGTCTTGCTTACTTTGATCAAGTTGCATTTAATGCATCTCCTTTCGTATTTAAAATGCGAAAGAACTTGAAAGATTTTACAAAGCGAGATTATATATTGCTTACAGGAGATCCGGCGGTCATTGGTATTTCCTGTGCTATAGCAAGTGACATGACCAATGGCCAATTTAATCTCTTGAAATGGGATCGTAGAGAGTTTAAATATTACCCAATAGAATTCGATCTCTATCAGAAAGGATAAAAATGAACATAATAAACTTTATAGAAAAAGGAGAAGATCTTGTAAACACAGTATTTCCAAAACATATTTGGGTATCTGAAAATAGAAGAGGTAAATACAGAGATACTTACTTTAATATATTTTGGCAACAACATATAATTAAACCTAAAAGAGAGATGATGAATAATCCAGATTACTACATTGACTATTCTAGATGTAATACAACTGAAAAATTATGTGATTGGATTAGACAATTATCTGGAAAAACTTGGTGTACTGTTGAAATGATAAGTGAACTTATTGACGAAGTTAATGAAGTACACAAAGAAAAAACAGGAAAGGTTTTATTCTAATGAATGACGATGTAAAAAAAATGATGTTGGAGGATTCTACTGATCTTTTAGATAATGTAGAAGTTACAACAATATCAGCTGAATGTCAGAAGTTAAAAAATTTAGAAGATGATATTACTAGAGCTGAAGAGCATGTAGATAATCTAAAAGCTATGGCAAGAGATATTAGTGAACGCGTTATACCTGAACTCTTAGCAGAGCAGGGTTTAAGTTCTTTGAAATTAGCTGATGGTTCATCTGTTACAGTCAAAAGAGAATACAGATGTACTCTTCCCAAAGACGATTTTAAAAGGGAAGGAGCTTATAAATGGCTTCGTGAGAACGGACTAGGTGACATTATTAAAAATAATGTTTCTGTTACGTTCGGTCGTGGCGAAGATAACAAGGCTCAACAATTGTTGGACCTTGCAGCGTCAAATGGTTTTGAACCACAACAGAAAGCTGATGTGGCTTGGAATACTTTGACAGCTTTATTTCAGGAGCGTGTCGAGTCCGGGCTCGACATGCCTTCTGATGTCTTTAGTACTTGGATTAAAGACACAACTAAAATAACCCGTAAATAATGGAGAAACGATGATGGCTAATGAAGCAATGGTTAAAAAAACAGTAACCAACGGTTCTGTAGCTTTGTTTGGAGATGATCTAGACAAAGGCTTTGAAAATATGACGCAACAAGATCTTGCGTTACCTTTCATAAGAATCCTTGGACAATTATCACCACAGGTAACTGA
>Ga0247723_1000828_pt1 | contig 19665 bp, 26 predicted proteins | sample MSEWelMarce5H_FC_FD_189079 | JGI IMG/M metagenome (GOLD analysis project Ga0247723, IMG submission 189079) | Subsurface sediment microbial communities from gas well in West Virginia, United States - MSEEL Well Study Marcellus 5H_FC | ecosystem: Environmental > Terrestrial > Deep subsurface >... | reverse complement strand
TCTTTGCGAGTGAAGTAGTCGTTAGGCACGTTGTTTTTAAAGTTCCACACAGCTTGGAAGCCACCTGCGGGGAGTTTGCCAGGGGTGAAGTCACCAGGTACACACATCTTGTTCTGTGTAACACCAGTGCCTACTTGACCCTGTACTTTAGTTGTTTTGACCTTCGGAATCATTTCCATGTTTTTTCTCCTTTATCCTCACTAGCAGATAGCTGAATATTACATAAATTGCAAGAGTTGTCACCCTCTCCCACTTGGGTTCCCACATCACCCAACAGCCCATACCAAAGGAGGTGAGCAGAGCAAGAATGGTAATTAAGCGGTCGGTGATGACTCCCAACGCCAGACGAATGATTGCGGTTGCTTCCATAGATTTTCCTGTCTAATAATGGAATAACCATATTATCATGTATCCTCGTCATCGTCACCAAATAACCCTGCGCCATACCCTTCATCAGCATCCTTCATCTTCAAGGCTTCTAGCTTCAAGGCACGGTCTATAACCTTCATCTTGTCGGTTATGGAGGCAGTAGGGTCAAGCATGACAGTAGCCATCAACTCGTTGATTGCTTTCTCTAATGCAGGGTTGATACCCTTCTCGGCCTTCTTCCTACTCATCGCTTCATCTTGCGGGGAGCAGAGCGTTTCATTTCGTTTTTAGTCATGGATTTACCCATTGTGTTCATCATCTGACGGTTGTAGTCCTCAGAAGCACGAGCCTCATTCTCACCACCTTGGCGAGCCATGCGGTCAATTTCACTTTTTGTCATTGCTTTACCCATTGTGTTGGATTGGTCTTTCATGATTTTCTGTCCTTCCTTTTAACTTTCCGAGCTGTCGAGAGTGCAATAGCAATCGCTTGCTTTTGCGGCTTACCTGCCTTCATTTCTCTACGAATGTTGGCAGAAATGGTTTTTTGACTACTACCTTGCTTAAGTGGCATTTCATTCTCCTGAACTTGGTGCGCCGAAAAATCTTAGGGCAATAGAAGGTACGCCTGCAACAACAGCTACACCTACCAAGATTCTTCTTGCCTTTGTTTGTGCGTCTGTTTGATTTTTTAGTGAATCAGCCTGTTTCATAAGGTCATCAAACTGGCTGCCAGAAATTAGATTTTTATTACGCAACGTTTTAAGAGAAGCAGAAACAGCAGCGGAAACCTGTGCGGGGTCTGTTGCTCTATTTATCTGTGCGGCAGAATCATCTAAGGTGTTAATCAAATCCTGTTGTTGCTGTTGACGAGTGGCAAAAGCAGCCTGTTGTGGAGGTGCTTTACCAGCAGTAGACATTCGTTTGGCAAGAGATTCAGGTGTTTCTGTTGTCTTTAAAACATCTTCAAGTCTCTTCGTGGCTTTGCCAGCTAGTTTTTGTTCTGCTGCCAGTTTTTGTTCAGCAGTCTTTGCTGTCTGTGCAAACGTTTCAGCAACTCCTTTTGCATCATCAACTGATTGTTGAGCAGAGCGTTGAGCATTACGCAAGGTATTGAATTCATCATACAAACCAGTTTGGCGCAAAGAACGCTCATTTGACAAAACCCATGATTCAAGGGACTTTGCAGTTGGGGCAACATCTTTGCCAAACAAGTCTTTGGTGAAATACAAACGAGCCGAGTCTTTCAGGTCAGGTCTTACTTGAAGCAGTCTAGTAAATACGGGGTTGCCAGCATTTGCCTTACGGATGATGTATCCAGTCACTTCTGCTTCTGTCATGCGATAAGCAGTGCTTACTGGGTCTTCATCTATAACCTTTTTAAGCGCACCGTTACGCTCAACAATATCAAGAGGACGAGACATTCTGCGGAACTCATCTATTGATTTTGCATAATCAGGATGAGTTGTCTTGGCCTTCATCATTAACTGGTTTTTGATGTTTTGTACTGTCCTGACAATTTCCTTGTCCAGCTTGCCATACTTCATCTCTTTGCCAGCAATGACTGAATCCAAGTATCCCTTCAAGGAATCTGTGGAACGCAAAGACAATGCTTGAGTTTTGTCTGTCGCCAACTGGGACTTGATTTCAGCAAGCACATTTTGCAAGGTTGGATTTCTAGTCTGTCTCTCAAGCTTTTCAACACTTTCCTTGATGCCAGCAGTTTGTACAGTTGGTTTATCTCCAGCGGCTTGAAACACTGCTTCATACCCTGCGGCATCTTTTCTAGCTTTAAGGCCATCTTTTTGCAAAGTTTTGGTGGTGTTTTGCAAAAGCCTACCAATGTCATCAGCAGTCATACCTGGCTGAGAAGCCATTTGCTGTTCAATAGTGTTAAGTGCAGACTGTGTTCTTTGCACATCTTGTTGTGCAAGATTTGACATTTGTGCTGCACGTTGGCTTTCAGCTTCTGCCTTTGAAACTCTTGCGCCTAATTTTTCACGCACTGCAAGTTTCTCTGGAGCCATCTGCTGTGCGGCTTTTGCAGGACTTTCAGGAACAGGAAATCTTTCAGTAACACGTTGTTGAGCAACTTGAGGTTTTCTACCCATTTGCTCAAGCACACGGTCAGTTATGTCTAACTGTTCTTTTGTAAGATTTCTTTGTTGCTCAATCAATCCTGATGACCGTGCTTTTAAAGCATCAGCAAAATTCTTTGTAGAACCACCAAAAGCTTTTTTAATTAAGTCAGAACTTGTTGTGCCTAATTTTGTAGCAATAAGTCCAAGCGCACCTACAGAACTAGCAACCCCAAGTTCTGTTAACTGTTGAGCCATAGGAGAACCACCAGCTTTCTCTACTTGATAACGAGAAAACTCAGCAGGTATAGCAGTAAGTCCTGCTGCACCCATAGTGGTAGCTAATGCTTTACCTGTTTTTGGTGTCAATGCTTCTGATAACAAAGATGTGTATGGGGCAGCTTTTGAACCAGCAGTAGCCATTTGCAAGCCTCTTGCCGCCAAAGCAGTAGCTGGAACAGCAGTTGCATACATGGATGCCTTCTCAAGATATGAAGGTTCACCTGCCATCACTGTTGGTTTAGGTGCTTTAGGATAGCCACCAGTAGGTATCATTTCAGCCGCTGGCGCACCAATAACAGGCCCTGTTTCTGGTTTCTCAGCATCAACTACATTGTCAAAATACTCACGAGATTTTTTTGGTTTGACAGATACTGGTTCATCTGAAAAATATTCACGGGACATTATTTTTTCTCCCTGAAAAATTTTCCATTTTCATAACCATACTCGTACATGTCTGGTTGATAAGAACCTGTTCTGCGTATTGCGTCTTGTTCTATATCACCTGCTCCTTGAGAAGGTCTAGCTGCGGCTGTCGTTTCGTAGTCAGCTAACTTGTTTGTCAAAACACGCTCTTTATCACCTATCCAGCTCAAAATTTCTTCTGTTGAGCTACCTGCTCCTATGCTTGCTTTTCTCCAAGACTTTGCTTCGTTGCCTGTCAAAGTTGCGCCAAACATAGAGTGACGTTCTGGCAAGGCAACGTTCTCATACCTTCTCCACCAATTTGCCATATCTGGATTGCTGGCAAAACGTGCTTGGAATTTTGCGGCAGTGTCACCTACAACATCTGCTCCAAAATTAGCAAACTCAGGTTTAAAAGTATCTTTAAGTCTTTGTATTTCATCACTTAAATTATTGATGCCTCGCACTTCTCCTCGCTCTTTAGGAGATAACCTGCCTTCTTTATCAAGTCTAGCTAATCTTGCTCGTTCATCTGCTCGGGTTTCTCGTATTGCGGCTAAACGCTCTTGTTGTTCTCTAGCTAATTTAGCATCTGCTCTAGCATTAGCATCTTTTACAAGAGTATTATTAAGTCCAACAAGAGTATCTATATCTTTTCTTGCTTTACGTACATTTTCAAGAACAGCATTATCACCCTGACGGACACGCATAGCTTTTAAAACTTGAGAGTCAGATTTTGCCAAAGCCATAGTTACCAGCAATTCGCCTTTTTCTTTGTCATATTTTTTTACTTCCATAGCCTCTGTTAACGCTTTTTCAAGCGTGGCTACTTTTGCTTGCATGGCTTTAAAGTTTTTATCAAACTCTATTTGTTCTTTCTTGTACAGGTCTGCTCTACCCTTTTGGTAGCCTTCCAACATGCCATTCATGGCATACATAGAACGCTGTGCATCACTTTTACCAACAAGCATTCCAACAATGTTGATGAGCGAGAACATAGCTGCTAAATCTGTAGCAGTGTCTTTGGTAGGCACAAAAGCCATATTTGACATTTCTTCACGGGCTTGCTGTAGAGTTGCCCTCTCTGGCATAGCCTGTACTTCTTTTGAAAACCTGTCTAAGTTTTCTGACTTCAGTCTTGCTTCTGTAGCTCTATCTTGTCTTTCTGCTTCTTTAATAGCAATATCACTTTCTGCTACTTTAAGAGCCGCTTCTGATTCTGCGCTTCCTAATTCACTCAAGACAGGGCCAACTTCAGCAGGGCCAAGCATCCCTTCTGGTGTGGCTTTAGGTTGTGTCAACGCTGCCGTTTTAGGCAACTTTGGCATAACTGGCATCTTTGTAAGTTCATTAAGTGCGGAAGTAGCCATTATTGAACTCCACCTTGTGTTGTTTGCGTAGTTTGTATCACTGTAGGTGTACCTGCCACTGTACGAATGATATTGTTAAAGTAGCTAGAGGTAAGTTGATTTGCGTACTGGTCAGCTTGCAAACCTGTTCGGATAGCACCAAGAGCAATCTGGTCACCAATACTGGTCAATTTCATGCCGTAATCATTTTGTTGTTGCAGTAATTGATTACGAATAGCTTCAACTCTTGCGGCACTTTGTTGTGCGCCTACACCACCACGGGCAGAGGCGGCTTGTGCAGCTTGTGCTTGTGCAGCTTGTAACTGTTGTCTAGCTACAGGAGTGAGTTCACCAGCTTGAGCTTGGCGCTGTAGTTCAGCACCTCTCGCTTGGAAAGGCTGTGCTAAAGCTTGTATTTCAGCTTTACCACGCTGACCTTGTTCTGCGGCTTTGGTAGAGGCTCTAGCGCCAATAATGGCTTGAATACCACCCAAACCAAGTCTAGCCAAAGTCTCTTCTTTCATACCTGTAACTTTGGACAGGCGCTCCATAAGACCTAAATCTTCAGGAATTTTAGGTGCTTGTGGTGCTTCAGGTTGAGGAACACTAATAGTTGTTGGAAGCTGTGGTGTAGCGTACAAAAGATTAGGATTTAGTTCAAAACCTTGACCTTCTGAATATGGTTGAGCAAAAGGTCGTGCTCCTGGTTGCATCCCATATGAGGCTTGACCCATGCTGTAATAATCTTGAGGGGCAAATGAAGCTTCTTGCACAGGCGCTGGCGCTTCTACTTGTGCAACAGGTTCGAAAGAAGACATTTGCGGTGCTGGCTCTGCTCTTACATCTCCATAATCGTAAACAGGAGTTTCTGTAGAACCATAGTCAAAGGCAGGAGCAAAAGTAGGTACACCTGTCTCTGCGTCAGGCATACCGCTACCACCCCTGTTTCTTAATAGTTGTGCTTCTTCAGGAGTAATGTAGGCAAGCATGTGGTTTTCAGGTGCTTTTGCTTGTAGCAAACGAGCAATCTGGCGCACATCTGCACCCACACGAGTCATGTTTTTTAATGTTGCCATTTATAGTCCTAACGCATCTTTAAGACGCAAAGATTCTTCATTCCACACAGTTTGACGCTTTTTACCAGATTCTTTACTTTCTATCTCACCCCTACCCCCTAATCCTACAGAAGTGCCTGTAGTTGTACTAGCAGAAGGTACATTTTGTACTGTTGTTCCTAATGTCTGTGACAGAGTAGATGGTTTTGTTGTGCCACCATAAATGAACAGATTAGGTCTATACCTACCTTGTTCGTCTACAGGAGACTCGTTTGCAATAGGTTCTTCTTCTTTTTCCCCCTTGACTGTTACTTCTGGCAGAGTGTCATCTACCTCACGTTTACCAATAACGGTAGTTTCAGGCAAAGTAATGTCTGTATCTTGTATTGTTGGCTCTCGTTTACCTGTGACTGTTACTGGTGAAAGAGAAAATGTTGTACCTTTTTTACCCGCAACAGACACATCAGGAGAAAAAATAGAAGTATCTTGTATGGTTGGGCCACGCTGACCAGTAACAACAACTTCTCCTAATTGTTGACCAGAATCAGAAACTGTTCCTGTGTCAGCAGAAGCTATACCTTTTTTTGCTCTTTCAAGTGCAGCATCTGCCGCCGCTTTCTGTGCACCATATTCACTAGCTAGACCACCGACAGCGCCAGCAGCGCCACCAACAACAGCGCCACCAGCAGTAGCACCTGCCAAACGACTTGTCTCACGGCTTACATCCACAGCTTGCAAAGAAGAAGTTAAAGCAGACCCAGTCAAACCAGCAAGCATGTTTCTTTCAATATCATCTTTTGTGCCACCCATAGCGGCAGTCTTTGCCGCAGAAGCACCTATAGATGTAAGAGCGTCTGCAACCTGTGTAGAACCAACATAAGGCAACATGTAATCTGCTACTACAGGCGCACCTGTACTTGTTACCGCATTAACAGTTGCATTCTTTAAAGCAGTTTCAAAAGGCACACCTTGCGCTGTTTGTATAGCAGTAGATGCAAGAGCGCCAGCAACAGCCGTTTGATAAGCCGCAGGTACAGCCGTTAAATAAGGGCCTAAAGAAGAAGCAATAGTCGGCATATAAACCGCCATAGCTACTTGAAAAAGAGGATTTGGTAGAACCTCTTTTTTTACAACATCTTCAACTCTAGCCACGGCTTGTGGAACTATTGCAGGTGCTGAAACTATGTTGCCAACTGTACTTTTAATTATTCCACCAAGACCTGGACCTTTTTGCGATACGCCCTCCTCATACTTGGGCATAAAATGTTCAGATGGGCCACCACCTGTAGGGATAAAATTTATAAATTCAGGCAACCCAGTATTAGGATTGATAGTCCCAGACCCTCCTCTTGCCTTCAGCAATGCTGCTTCTTCAGGGTTGATGTGAGCCAACATGGTGTCACCACCACGCCCAAGTGAAGCCAATCTTTGCATTTCTTCTTTGGTCATTGCCATGTCAGACTCCTAAAGCCGTTGCTATCTGTTGATGAATAGTTTGGTGAACACCAATCCAGTCATAGAAATCTTCTTCCACATTCCAATCACTGTCGAGCAACTGAAAAGGATTGTCCAAGCCAAGAACACTTGCCAACCGCTGATGCTCTTGGTTATGCACAAAAAGCCAGTCATCCAAGTTATCGTAGTCAGCATCTGTTAACGGATACTTCTGCACAGCAATACCGTTATCTCCCAAGATTTCGTAGAACAACTGGTGCTGCACACCATTTTCAAACAAAAACTCTCCCAGTCCGTCCTTATCGCCGAACTTTACGTATGAGAGCACCTCCATGTTCAAAGTCTTGCTCCTTTACTTGAGCGTTTTCCAAATTTCCATCCGTAAGGCAAAACAAAATCACCTTTTATGCGTTTTGACGTTGTGCCATTTGTTATCCAAAAACAACCTGTCATGAGTTTTTTTAAATTTTCAACAGCTTCTACGGAGCGTTTCTTGCCAACTTTAGATGCAGACATTTTCTGTCTTGTTTCTTCAGAATGGAACTTTCCAAACATTCCATGTTTTTCGCCAAGATTTATTCCAATATGAGACTCTCTGAGTTTTTTTTTGGTTTCTTCTGTGGCTTTTTTCCCAGTCATTCTCTGCTTTAACTTTTCAGAAAATCCTTCAGGTTTTTTTCTTCCTTTTAAAGCTACGCTTAATTTTTGTTTAGTTTCTTTAGAAACAATACATGAGCCACCACCATCTCCTCCAGCGGTCATGTTTACAAGTTGAAACCCTCTTTTTTTGTAAACATCAATCAACTCTTGCTCTGCAAAAAATGCAAGTTCTTCATCAAGATTAACGCATACAAAATCAACTTCAAAACCGTATTTGTTTACTGTATTTTTCCAATAAGGATTTCTGTCTTTATTTGAAAACGCACGTTTACCATTGCCTTTACCGACATAGAAAACACGCTGAGTGTTTGGTATTAAATGTTGATAAACGTAAAACATACTATGCTTTTAAGTCTGCCTTAGATACTTTATCGTCTAGCTTGTCGAAGATTTGCTTGAGGATACTTTTGACTTCAGTGATGTCAGAACGGTAGTCATCTTTTGCCACATACTCTTTAGGAAGTTCATTTAACTTGTCCTCCAAACGTTGAATTTGTTTTGTCGTGCTGTTAAATACATAAACAGCAAGAAAGCCAGCAATGCTGACTACGATGTTGAAGATTTGTTGGTTATCCATGTTAGACAGCGTAGTAGGGAACTTTTACTACTGTCCCGTTGAGGTTAACTTGCATGAATCCAGCAGGTTGCAGAGGCAGACTTGCTATGCCATATGTCGCTGTAGTTGTCGTATTTCCTGTGAAATTAAACACAGCAGCGTTGGTAGTACCACCAATGATGGTGACATTCTCCAGTGTTACGTTGCCTACATTAGAAACAGTGCTACCAAGAGTCAGGGTAGTGTTACCCAACACCACACTTGAATTCTGTAGGTTGCTGTTACCTATCGCAATAGTGACGTTAGAAGCATTTGTTAATCTACCTTGTTGGTCTACAGTAAAAGAAGCAACATTGGTAGCACCACCATACGTACCTATAGTCACAGCAGTGTTTGCTAGAGATACAGTGCCTGTAGATGTTATAGGGCCACCTGTAAGGCCTGTACCTGTAGCTACGTTGCTGACATAGATAATCTCAGAGTTATCTACCTTTTGCCATACAGAACCGTTAAATACACACCAGTCACTCACCACCCAGTCTGTGATGCCGTTAAGGTTGGTAGAGCCAGAAACAGACACAACATAGTAGTCCCCTTTCGTACCTACGCTAGATACAAGCGTAGGATTATTTGCACTTGCATCCCAAGTACCTTTGTAATTAAGAGCACCTATAGCGTTGATGACTGAACTGACTGTCTTTAACATGATTACATCCCGTCACCTGGCACGATATACACAGCCGCAGTGCTACTGCTTGTGATACCTGTGAAATAAGCATTAGGAACAAACGAGAGAACCTCATCTGTGCCTGGCAATAAAGGTATAGACGTACCTGTAGTTGTAATTACCGCAGTGTTGGCAGTAGCACCAGCAGAAGTATCTCCGTAGCCTAAAAACACAGTTACAGAACCTGCGTTGATGATGCGATACTGGTTACCACCAAGCGTGGTAGAGACTGCTTGTATAGGGGTAGGAGCAGATGTAGCGGCAGTAAAGACTACCGTGTTACCTGTCTTGGTAAATGCTTGTGTACCCATTACCAAGGCACTCCTGTTGCTGTTACTGGTGCTTTCTGTAAGGCAATCTGTGCAGCAAGGCTTGCTTCAATAGCCTCAACATCTAGCTTGTCTTTAACCCAAGCAATGACTTGAGCCTCGGTCAGAGATTCATAGGCAATGAAAGACTCACCACGCTCAAAGCCTACTGTGCCGTAAGAGCCAGCAGTGTGTTCGCCATCAACAACGTCTACTCTGTAATGAGCAGTGGTTACCAAGCCATCAGAGGTTTGGCGGTCAAGTTGTGCGATTTTCCAAGTAGTGGTCATTTTGTTTCCAGTGCAGTGATGCGGGTTGTAAGGGATTGGATGAGGGCTTGCTGTTCTTGAATGGCTTTAATGCAAAGAGAAATCATATTGCCGTAAGCCAAAGCATCGGGTGTCCCATCATCTGCATATTGCACAAACTCAGTCAAACCAGCTTCATGTACTTCTTCAGCAATTAAGCCACCAAAAATCAATTCGCCATCATTGATGCCCTTGTATGTCACAGGGCGAAGCGCTATCACTTCTGCAAGCCCGTGAGTTGCATCTTGCACGTCTGTCTTGTATTTAATAGATGAAGTTGACCTAAAAAATCCACCAGACGCATCAATACCTACATTAACCGCAGAAGCACTTGTTCTGTTGTATGTTGGAAGCGAATACATTTCACCATCATCACGCACATAAAAATTATCTGCGCCTCCAGAACCCTCTACCAATAATGTGTAATTAGAACCTGATGTGCTACCACCTGTAATGCGAAGTCTTGAGTTGTTTTGAGAACTCATAGCCCCCACCAGCAAGTTACCGCTGGAGTCGATACGCATACGTTCTGTTAAAGCGCCAGCACCCGCTGAGCCACCGACCTTATTTGAAAATACGGTGTGGTAGCCAAAATTACCATCATCAAGTGAATTGATGCGCCCAGTAAATGGTTGCGATGCATTAGATGCGTAAAAATTAAGAGCAGTTCCATTTCCAGCGCCGCCACTATTATTATTTAAAGTGAGTGTGTTTACTACAGTTCCTAAAGAATTAACTTCACTGGTCAAACGACCTACCGGTACATTAGTACCAATCCCCACATTACCTGAGGTATCAATCCTGACTCTCTCACTGCCTCCTGTGTAGAAGGTCATGGGGAGGTATGTGCCTGTTCCAGTAATATCTGACCTAATATCAGCGGTAGCATTGGTAACAAGACCAATCAATAGCCTTGAAGCATTTGTTGGGTCAGAATTGCCGTAAGCGTTAAAAACGGCTGTTGTACCAGTTCCGTTTGGTAATACGGAAACGTTAGTATTGCCGTTTGTGGTGCTAGTCTGAAAAGCAACACGATTTGCAAGAGTCGCATTGCTCATGTCACCAGTGATGCGGTTGCCTGTGCCTACAAACGATTGATTGCCAGTAACAACAAGCGCAGATACATTTGCAGTGCCACTTACATTAGCGCCAGTAATAGTCACATTACCACTGCTGATAGTGACGTTAGTGAGAGTCACATTTCCAAAAGAAGTTACTGTGTTACCTAGCTGTACAGCGGTATTGCCGATAGTAACAGGGGTAGCAAAGTTAGTGTCTAGTTGCGATAACGGAATTGCCGAAGTCGCAGTACCGAAAATATTAGGAACAGCCATGTTAGAACCTCACTCTTAATTCATGTTCAAACTCAATCGTATTGACAGTTAGCGCAGGGTCTGTGCTAGTCATTGTCAACCCCAAATACTTACCATACTGTTGTGCATCTGACTTGTACAGGGCATACCCCGCACTTGTCAACCACCCTATAGTATTAGAAGAATTGTTCACCCATGTGAGAGTAACATTCTGATTGTTATACCAAGTGACACTGTTATTCAAGGTATACACAGGGCTAGAACCACTCTCACTATCCACAGTCACATTAAACGTACCGCCTGTAGTAAGAGTAGCCTCAATACCAAACTTAAGCGCTTGTTTGGTACGGATAGGGTCTTTCATAGGAGATAAAGAAGTCTGTATCTCGCTAGAAACGTTTGCAGTTGCATCTCCATACAAGCGGAAAAGTGCAGTGTTTGTGACTCCATACAAGTTTATCAAGCCACCGACAGGTGCAGATGACAAATAACGTAATGCACCCTGACTGGTGATAAACCACTTCTTCTCAAAAAACACGCACTGTACAAACCTGTCTCCCGTTGTTGTTGGGAAAGTAGGCAACAAATAGAAGTTAAAAGCCGCACACAGAATGTTGTTGAGCAGGACTTGACCAGCAGTAACAGGCCTAGCAAAGTCTATATACGGGAAAATACCGTCTAGTTGGTCAGAAATCTTGCTGGTTGTGGAGCCTACTAGGGCATACACACCGTAGTTATTCATGAACAAAACTGAGCGGAAGTATGGGAATACAGCGTATTTCAGCTTACTACCAACAGACGCAGACACGTTTGTGTTGGTAAACAGGGTATCCCCTGTATTTGTAATCCTGACATCAGAGAAGACGTTAATGCTGTCTTCACCAAAGATATAAAGAAAGTTGTTGGCAGACACCATGTGCTGGATATTGCCACGCAAGGTAGAGTCGGTAATAGTCTCTGAACCCGCAGAAACAGATGTGAAGTCAGTGGGACTTGTTGCAGACGAAAAGGTTACTGTACGACCTGTAGACACCCAGACACGACCAGAAAAGGTAGCAACACTAGATATTTCATCTAGGTTTGGAACACCTATAACAGTCGCATTAGCATTGCCTGTAGGTGTAGGTGGTGCAGCTATGGTAACAGTAGGAACACTTGTGAAGTTATTCCCCACATTCGTCATGATGACTTCTGTAACAGCATTGCCGAACACGATAGCTGTCGCAGCGGCATTAGCACCGCCTCCACCCGTAATAGTCACAGCGGGAGGAGAAGCAGGGTCATAGCCAGAACCACTGTTGGTTACCTGTACATATAGCGCACCTTTGGTGAAGGTCAACAGTTGAGCGATAGCATTAGCACCACTGCCACCACCGCCTGTGATGGTCACTGATGGTGCAGCGGTATAGCCGCTACCACCTTCTGTAACAGCTATAGAAGTTACCGCATTCGCTGTGATTGTTGCTTCTGCTGTAGCCTGTGTTCCGTTTGCTTGGTTAGGCGCAGAGATGGTAACTGCTGGCGCAGAGGTGTAACCAGAGCCTCTAGCAGTCAAACCTATCCTACCTACACCACCAACATTAAGTAAGTTAGTGCCATCCCAACTGAACAGTCCCTTATTAGGGTCACCTATATATACTTCTTCGTTTTTCCACTGGGCTGTAGACACATTGGCAGAAGAGAAAGTGCCTGTTACAGCTACATTGCCTACAGTACCTGTATCTATGACTACATATTGTGCTCTTCCATCTTCTTGGAAAGCTAATAAATAGTCATCCAATCCAAGATTGGTGTTTGTAAGAGTAGTGACTGTGTTACCAAAAGAGATAGCATTATTACCGCCATCTTTAACTGTGACTTGAGCAGGAACAATCTTGATGTTGCCAAAGCCAATAGGCATGGCGTTTTCTATCCACGAGAATTCTTCGTCATCAATGGCTGTCCTGTTGGACTTGGTGTTTAAGCCCTTGAAGTTCTTATAGACAGCATAAGATTTCTTTTGCTCTGCTGCTGCCATGATTAGAACGTAGAGTAGGGGTCAGGGATTCTGCGTGTGTACACAGAGTTCAACACCGCTTGGATTTGCTTCGCATACTCCTGCTTGTAAATCTCAGCTTCTCCATAGCTCTGCTCTTTGTATTTAGCTTTGTAAGCCGCATAAAAAGCTACAGGCGTAGTGTAGGGGTCTTGTATTTGGTCATTAGCATTAGGCGTGTTCAAACTTAGCGCAGTAGGCAAGATAGTGCTATCTATCTCCACCACATAGGCTTGGTCAGGAACAGGGCCAACATAGATGGTGTTTTGCCCGTATACAGAAAAACACACGGGTCTGCCTACATAGTTTTGCCAATAACGCAGTTGAGCGTTGAAGTTTGACCAGGGCAAATACCGCAGTGGAATACGACTGTTACCCCAGTAAACGTTGACGTTCAAAATGTCTAATGTTGTACCAGTAGCAATAGTGGCATAGGGAATAATTTCCGCAGGGCCAGAGTATTGCAAAGTAGCAGTTCCATCTGTAAATGGGGTAGAAGGCGGGAAAGTGTATCCAGAAGCGGGGTAGGGTGGTGGTGTAGTGCTGAGAACACCGCTAGTTACTACTTCATAGATGAAGATGTTATTGAATATAAACTGACCAGCAGTAACAGTAGCACCCGCAGTCCACACGGTTGCGGGTACACCTGTACTAGAAATTGGGGTGGCAGTTATTTGCAGGGTGCGTAAACACCCCGTATCTCTCGCTACTCGCTCACGGGCATCGTTGATGTAGTCCGTTAGCTCCGAGGTAGACCAGAAGACAGAGTTTGCATCATGCAATAACCGCTGTACTTCCGTAATGTAGGAAGAGAGAGTTGCCATGTTACCTTCATGTTAAGCAACCCTCTGATTGACCTTTCCCCCAACGGATTTCTCAATCCGTAAGGGTACTACGCCAACCGCCGAGGGTAACGAGCGGTTCTTTGTTGGAGGCTCTGAAGAAATATGTACTTTCTTCAAATTCTCCATTGCTTCTTCAAGTTCGCTATGAAGACGTATCATGCCCAACTGGACTAGATACTTCTCTTTGTCCTCATCTCCGTAACCAAGCATGTGTCTAGCAGCAGGTACAGTAATCTCTACCGTATTGCCAACAGGAAAATCATAGCCAACAAAGTTGTACTCAGCGTACAGGTCTTTGTTGGTGTTATTGGTTACATAAACGAGTTCTGTCATAGTGATACAACGTCACCGTATACGTGTATTTCAACCGTGTTGTTTGCAGCAGCCGCTGTGTTAACGCACAAGAACAAAGAACCAGAGTAGATTGTTGTGGCAGTGTTTGCTGTCAGGTTCAAATCTTGGTACTTGGTTGTAGCTGTTACGTTTGATAACACAGTTGCATTTGAAACTGCATTTGCAAGCGCACCATCACTACTTGTTAAAATAGTGACGTTTGCAGCAGCGACAGTTCCGTTTGCTTGGGACACGGTTATACGGCGAACAATGTAGCTTGTACCGATAGTAGGAATAACGGCAACAGCATTACCAGTGCTTCCCAAACCTACGGGAGCAGAGGTAACACCGATAACGTAATTGCCAAAGCTATCGGGATAACGAGTTCCTACAGCATTCGAGTTAGCCATGCTATCCCCTTATGATGTGTAAGTACTGTTTGCGTTGATACCACCATTGATGGTCAATGCAGTAACTGCACCTGCGCCAGCAATAGTAGATTGTGCAAACACGTTCACGCCATCAGACAAAATCATGCCGCCAGTGTTATTGGCAAGCAAAGTTGTGATTGATGAGCCGTTATTTGCAGTAATCACCACGTTAGCAGCGGGAAACAGCATATAAGTACCAGCAGGAATCACTGTGCCAGCGTTAGCGGCAGTCAGAGAGACATTGGCAAAGTAAGCACCAGCAGTGTTGGTGGTTGCATTCGCCAGAATGATTTTGTTCATTGCTAAAGCCATGTCTTTTTCTCCTTACAGTGAGAGGTAGTTGTAACCCGTCACCTTGGTCATGGCTTTGGGCTTGACGTTCACCAATTCGGCAATCATCAAAACCGCACCAACATAACCAATTTGCCAGTTAGGAAGTGTGGACTCAAAACCTGTAAACACAAACGAACCTTGCTCATGGATGTACAGAGACAAGTAGTTGGTGTTCAGGAAGTACACAGTACCTTCAGGACAGTAGGGGTCTGGATAAATAGGTACGCCAGCAACCATCAAAGCACGGAAAGCTGCTTGAGGGCCATTGGTTTCACCGTCAAAACCTGCACCTGGGGTGATAACGTATTGCTCTTGACCAACAAAGTCTTGAGCCAACAGTGTCCAAGTACCAAATCCGCAAACGCCAAATGAAGGCATTTCAGCACCGTTTTTAACAGTACCAGAGATGTATTGCAGGATGTTTTGACGAGTTGGGTTAACAGAGCCAGCGGCATACTGTGATGATTTCCACCATGTGTATGTGCCACGGTCAATGTTGCCGTATGTGCCAGAGTTAGCAACAGCAGCGGGTAAACCGATAAACTGTTGTGTATTCGTGGTGTTGGTGTACAAGGCTGTAGCCATAGCATCCATCATCACGTTGGTTGCATCGTTCATACGAGCTTCAATCAACGGAATAATAGCGGCATCTTGCTGAACTGCGCCTTCCATACCGAGGAACGGCACGGGAGAAATCATCAGTTTCAGGTCGAATTCAGCGTTGTAAGCACCTTGCTGAACTGACGGTTGGGCAAAAGAGCCACTGTAGTCAGACCATTGAGCGTTTACAAACTGTGCACCCTGGACAGGAACAGTTACAGAAGACACACCGCCAGAAGCAGACTGACTGTTTGCAATCAGTGCCGCCATCAAGGGCGTGGAGTTATAAAGCTGGACAACCAGCTTGGGAATAAAAGCTCTACGAGTTACATAAGTCAGTTCGTTGAACTGTGCTGACCCTGTAGCTGGTAGGATGCCGCCGCCAATAGCCATAAGGCCTCCTTACGTGGTTTAAAAAATTACCCTCTTACAACCCAATAGGACGTTGCGGTTTCCGCAGGTCATTGAGTGCATTCATTGCCTCGTTCCGTGCAGCGGCTGCTGGATTCTTCCAGTACTTATTCAAGTCAAATTGCTTGACAGCACTTGGGTTGTATCCAGTTGAAGTAGGCACTGCTGCTTGCTTCATCCACTGATGGTACTCGGCTGCTGTTTCGTGGTTAGTGATACCACGCTCCAACATAATTTTTTCTACATCACCGACTTCTGACTCATTAGAAATCAAACCCTTTTTCATCAAAGATTGTCTGCGCTTTTGGAGTTCTTCAATCGCTTCCTTCTCACGCAACTTTGCTTCTAAAGCTTGCACACGGTCTTCTGAGCGGCTCACCGCACGGTGTGTGTAATCTTCAATGTCGAGTTCGGGTATTGGAAGGTCAGGCTTAACCCGCTTAGTCATACGCAAAAAGTCTTTACGTGTTTCTGGGTTCTCTGCGAGAGTTTGTGCAAGTGCTGCCAACTCATCACGTGCTTCTAAGGAAAGATTTTCTAGTGACATAAAGTTACCCTCTTTATACGATTAAATTACACGCTTGCCATCGGCTGGCTTTTGGACAGCCATGCTGGACTTGTTCAGTTTATTGGGAGCACTCAAGCCACCAAACTGAGAAAAACGGGGAGTGTTGGTGACAACGCCATTTTGTTGGTTGTTGTCAGTTGGGCGGCGAGGTGCTGCTGCGCCTCTAGGTTTGAAGAGTTCCATTTAATTTTTTCCTTACATTGGGGGTGGAGGAGACATACCGCCTTGTGGCGACATACCAGGGATAGGTGCTTGAGCCATTGCTCTGCCTTCAGGGGTAGCACCACCCGCCTGTGGCAAGGTTTGCAATAACTGAAGAATTTCAGATTGCTGTAATTCGTCAGTCTTGCCTTTTTTCTGACCAATCAAACTTGAAAGCGTCCGAATAGCGTTGAGAGCTTTCTTGCCCTCATCTGAAATAGAACCAAGAGCGGGTAGGGATTGCTCAAGCAAGTCGATAGCCATACTTATGTTAATAAGTGCGGCCTCTTTATTCCCCATCTTAGGTTCAGGAGTAGACATGGGAGAAGCCATTGGAGGAGCTTCAGGAAGCTCAGTATCCATTTCTTCTGGCATTTCATTAGGGGTGGGTGCGCCCGCAGCCGCTTGGCCACCTCGCATTAACTCCATCAACTTATCTGGTGGAACACTCATAATCACTCCTTGCCGTGTTTGTAACCACTTACAAACATCTTGTCAATAGGTAGAGGGCATTTTTTGTCAGCCCTCTGTAGACATTACTTACGACCTTTACGGGCTTTGCGTCCCATACGAGCCATTTTCGGAGCCATTTTGCCTTTTCCGTACATCATGATATTTCCTTTAACAAGGCCACCTCAAAGGGGAGGCAGCCACACCCTTTCCTTTCGGAATCTTGGATTAACGGCGGCACTTACGTCCACTTTTTGTCTTCATGTTCATCTTGAACTCCCATATTGTTTGCGGTTAGAGTCACGTTGACTCCTCCCGTATGAGGTTTTAAACCCTGTTTGACGCATTGTCAAGTTGGGTGCAGCCTCATTTCTTTTCAAAGAAGCGGTATCTACCCGTGGTTGGTCAGCCGTAGGCTGTGTCATTCCACCTGTGTTTGGAGCCATCATCCCACCTTTTTCAAGTCTGGTTTACCTTCTGCTTTTGGAGGCTGCATCTGTTGAATTTGCTGCTCCATTGCCTGTTGAGCTTCTTGCTTCTCTTGTGCTTTCTTCAATCGCTCTAACAATAATTGTTTCATTGGAGGTTCAAGCATGTCAAGCAAAGATTCTTTGTCAATCACACCAGCTTGGAATAACTCAAACGCCATCTTGCGGCTGTCTTCCATAAAGATTGGTGAATTTGAGTGAGCGTCCACTTTCACCACAAAGTCACGGGTGAACTGGTCTGCAATAAATTTTATGCCTCGTCCGTCTGTATAGTGGGTGTTGTCATACACCTGCATACATTTCAGGTACAGGGTAGCCATCTTTTCTAAGCTATCTTCAATAACAAGCGCACGTTTCTTGGCTCTGCTTGAACCTAAACGGGCAAGTTGTGAGGCATGACCAGAAGAACGAACACCTGCTTCACCTCTGCCTTGCAGTACAGAAACAATGCCAGATGCTTCTTCAAACATCAGGTCAACTTCTCCAATCTCACGGAATAAATCAGGTGGGATAGTAGGTGCTAACTTCTCTACTTTCGCATTCGGCATATCGGTTGCAAGCAAGCCACCAGCACGATTAAGCGCAAAGTTCTTCTCGTCCAAGATGCCTGTAAAGCCAATCAGGGCGGTAGGTGGGCTGACTTGTTTGGAGAGCAAGTCTAAGATTTCAGTCATACGCTTATTGCGTAATTGCTGGAGATATATCAAACGCTGGACTTCGGACGCACCCCAGTAGTAGTCGTACAAGGGATTAGGGCAGATTTGGATGAAAGGCAACTCGCCTTTGAGAAACATGCTTTCGCCAGAGCGGTCATAAATGATGACGTTGGGGTCTGCTTTGGTTACGACTTGGTAATCTTTGGTTTCGTCATTCCATACCCAAAGTTCAATCATCTCAATCGTATCTTCAGACACTTGAGCTTTGTAGGTAGGGTTACCAGACAAGTCTAAGTTGACGTTGCCGTACATGGTTGGGTTTGTTTGAGAGAGGATGATGCGCTGAATACCGCTTGCAATCTCTGTGCGCTCATGCTGTGTAGACATGACTCGCTTAACAATGCTGTCTCTTTGTGGATGAGAGTAGAGTCTGTCAAATAACTCAGACTTGGTGATGTAGTACGAGTGGACTAGAGCTTCTTGTCTGTCTGTGTATGCACTGTCTTCACGCAGTACGCCAATACAAGCGGGTTCCACCATATAGGGGTGAATACCGTTATTGATAACGAGTTTGACAAAGGTTGAGTTATAGCAAAGTGACCATGTAACTGCTGTTGAGAAAACTTGGTCAGCGTTGCTATTGAGCCACTCGTCATTGAGAGCTTTGCTGAGAGTTGGGACTTTAATCTGTTCTTCTGGAGATACAGCCGCACCCGTGTGGATAGAGAACTTGGTGGTTTCTGCTGAATACAGGAACGAGGTGAGTTGGTCTATGTGCGGATAAATCTTGTTGTAGATGGCAGGTACGTCATCAGGTGCGTTACCGAACAGGTAGTAGCTTCGCAGGGATGAGTAATCAACTTTGCGTTGCTCACGACTGACGAGACATTTTTCTATCAGCTCAAGATAGAAGTTTTCTCTAGCTACTGGTTCTTTAGGAATTCTCATTGCTTCACCTGTAAGTTATCTGGGTCTGCCATATAGCTGGCGGTTCTCGGCCCTTGCAGGTCACCCGCTGCTTTGGGATTGATGCCTACGGATTCTCCGTTAACAGACTTAAATTGTCCACCCATCACAGATTTCATGCTGATGTTACCTCCACCACCCCAGATTACGGAGTCGCCAGGGCGAGATTGCTTCTGTTGTTGCTGGTTTTGGGACTGAATAGCGTCTGTAGCCTCGGCAAATTGCTTATCTGTCAGCTTATTCTTGCGTTTCATGTAGCCAGTCTGGTGTTCACCCGCTTTTGTGGACTTGATGTCGGTCATGTCGTACTCAATAGCAAGTTGCTTCAAGTTTTTATCGGTTGCTGTCGTTTTTGGCGACCTTGTGCCCACAGGCTTCAAGTGAACAACAGATATTTCGCCTTTACACAGTTTCATAGGGCATTCTGGCTCCCATGCCTCAAAAATACCGTGGTTTGTGCAGTAATAGTCTCTCAGAATTGCCATAG
>Ga0247723_1000827_pt1 | contig 19672 bp, 23 predicted proteins | sample MSEWelMarce5H_FC_FD_189079 | JGI IMG/M metagenome (GOLD analysis project Ga0247723, IMG submission 189079) | Subsurface sediment microbial communities from gas well in West Virginia, United States - MSEEL Well Study Marcellus 5H_FC | ecosystem: Environmental > Terrestrial > Deep subsurface >... | reverse complement strand
TAATTATATATCCTTTTGATAATTCTAAACCTAAAACATTAAATCAAGATTTGATTAATCAATTTGAATTTTTAAATCAATCTCCTTTTAACCAACCTGGTAAAACATTAATTTTAAAATCAGATTATTGTCTTTCTAATGAATTTAACAAAATATTCAACACATTATGGTATATTGATTATTATATTTGGAGTTTACCTATTTATAATGCTAAATCAAAGGTTTCTCAACATGAAATTGATAAATTATGTGAATTAAAAAAATTTGAATTTGCATTTGATGGAGTATATTATAGAGGAGGTACAAATGATCCTATCACACCCGGATCATATAACAATCTTACAGAGTACATGCCTGATAGAAAAAAACCCTCATATGATGATCCTAAATTTATTTATAATGAATATACAGAGGGTAAACATTTTGACACTGATCCATCAATCAGATTCATATCGCATAATATACAAAATGATTATAACGTACATGTGTTTTCAAATGATACATTAGAAATTTGTAAAGATATTTCAATTAAAATATTAGATACTAATATAAGTTGGGGAGGTGCTAATAATATATTTAATGGAGCTTTTTTACATGAAAATGTAATGAAGATAAAAGAAATTGGAGCCTTTGCTGTACATATGTATCATAACATAATTTCCATTAATCGTTCTAGTATACGACCCGATAAAAGAAAAACAGTATTATATGAAGAATATTAAATAGATTTATTTTAACCTTATGTAATTTCTTAATTATATTTACAATAAAAAGGTTATATGTTTCAATCAATATTTTACGATTACCGCGAAAAAAAATATCACTTACGTGATGATAAGTTAGGATGGCAAGAATTCGAATACCATCCTACCTTTTACAAACCCGACCCGAACGGTACATTTAAAACCATATTTGGCGAATCTGTATCTCCAACTAAAAAATATGATCCTACTTATTATGAAACCGATGTTGATAAAGAAACACGTGTTTTGGTGGATTTCTATTCCGAATCAGATGATACCCCCTCATATCATAATGTGGTATTTTTTGATATCGAGTGTGAAATTGCCGGTGCTTTAACCCCAACCACAGTAATTGAAACCCCTACAAAGATTACATCGATTGCTCTATATGATGTAACAACAAAACAATATTATTGTTATGTATTAGATGAAAATAAACTACTTGAAAATTCTAAACAAAATGATAATATTGTTATTTCATGTTTATCTGAGAGAATATTATTGCAAATGTTTTTAGATAAATGGGAGGAAATAGATCCTACAATAATTTCTGGGTGGAATAGTTCATTTTTTGACGTTCCTTACACTTATAATAGAATAGCTAAAGTATTAGGTAAATCACAAGCTGATCGTTTATCTCCAATAAAACGAGTAAATGTTAATCCAAAAAATACAGATAATCCTGTTACTATTGGTGGTGTTAATCACCTGGATTATATGTTATTATTTAAAAAATTTGTTACTAAACAAGAACCATCATATAAATTAGGTGATATTGGTGAAAAATATGTTAAATTAGGTAAGATTGAATATTATGGTTCATTAGATAAATTATTTAAAGATGATGTAACTAAATTTATTGAATATAATATTAGAGATGTTGAGATTTTAGTTAAATTAGAAGATAAATTAAAATTTATTGATTTGACTGTTACTATTGGGCACCTATGTCACACTAAATATGATAATATTCATTATTCTACTGCCTTAAATGATGGTGCTATATTAACCTATTTAAAACGAAAAAATATAGTATCACCTAATAAACCTACTACATCGAATCCAATATTAAAAGATGTAGAAGAAGAATATGCTGGTGGGTTTTTAAAAGACCCAATACCTGGTTTATATGAGTGGGTTATTGATTTGGATTTTACATCACTATACCCCTCAATTATTCGTTCACTTAATATTGGTATTGAAACTTTAGTTGGTCGTATTGTTAATAATGGGAAATATGATAACCAATGGTCGTTAGCTGAGTTAGAATCTATGGATCCTAATGCTGTTATTATTGTCGAAAGATTATTAGCTAATAAAACAACTATATTAAGAGAAACAACAGCTGGTACTATGGCTGATATGATTAAATCTAACAATCTAATTATTTCTGCTCCTGGTGTTATATTTAGTAAATCTAAAGAATCAGTTGTATGTGAGATTCTAACTGATTGGTTTAATAAGCGTGTCGAATATAAGAATTTGATGAAAAAAGCGTTTAAAGTAGATAAAGATCCAATTATGGGTGATTTTTACAATAGACGACAACACGCATATAAAATTAAATTAAATGATGTTTACGGTGTATTTGCGTTGAATTCATGGCGTTATACAGATGGTCATAAAATGATATCCAAAGCTATTACTTTAACAGGCCAACGCTTAACCCAAGAATCTATCAAATATGTAAATGAGATACTAAATAAAAAATTAAATACAGATAATAAAGACTATATTGTTACCTCCGATACTGATTCATTATTTATTCAGGTTAAAGATTTACTTAAACAAAAAGGTATTGATTTAACAAATAAAGAAGCATGTATTAATGCTACATTAGAGATTGCTACTGAATTACAGCAATTAACTAATGATCATTTAAATACATTAGTTGTTGATCTATTTAATATACATGATAGGACACATTATTTTGAATTAAAACAGGAAGTAGTATTAGAACGTGGTTACTTTTCAGGTAAACGTCGTTATGCTATGTATATTGTAAATAAAGAAGGTGTACCTGTTGAGGAATTAGATATGAAAGGATTAGATTTGATGAAATCTAATTTCCCTCCAATGTTTAGAAATTTTGGTGAGAGTATATTAAAACAAATAATTTTTGGTAAACCCAAAGCAGATATTGATAAACAAATACTTGACTTTAAAACCAAAATAAATACAGTTGAGTGGCGTGAATTATTGAAACCAACTGGTCTAAAACAATTAAGCTCATATGTTGCTTCTAAACCAAAGAATGGTGAAATATTCTCACGATTAGAATCAAAATGCCCTATTAATACAAAAGCTGCAGTTCGTTATAATGACTTATTAAAATTTAAACAATTAGATAAACAATATTCTGCTTTTCAAATTGGTGATAAGATGTTAATTGCTTATTTGAAAGATAACCCATATAAGATTGATTCTATTGGTTTTAATGGTTATAATGATCCCCCTCAAATGATTGAATTTATCGAAAAATATATTGATAGAGGATTACTATTTGATAATGTAATGAAAAATAAAATTGAGTCATTATATGATGATATCGGTTGGGGTAAACCAATATTTAATGCTAACTTCAATAAGTTTTTTACATTTAATTAGTATATAATAAATTTCTTAATTAACTTCATATTATGATTAATAAAAAAATATTAGTAGATATTATTGAAAAATATTATCTGAATGGATTAACTGAGTCTGTTAAATTCAGTATTAGTAACAAAACATTAAATATTCCATTTACGACAACTAATAAAGATGTAGTTGGAGCTATTACTACTACTATTGATTTAGCAGATGCTGAATTTGGGATATTTGAAACATCTCCATTTTTAAAACTACTAAATATATTAGATAAAGATATACAAATTGAATATCAAGAAACCCAAAAAATAATTGAAAAATTATTAATTGAAGATAATCAATACAAATTATCATTTTCATTAGCTGATACTTACTTAATCCCCTCAGCTCCTAAAGCTATTGATGTTCCTTACCAATTAGTATATCAGATGGAATCTGATTTTATTACTAGATTTGTTGAGTGTAAAAAAGCATTAGGTTCTGATATTAGAACATTTGTATTAGATACACATGCTGATGGTAAAACTGAATTCATATTAGGTGATCCTTCAGGATATGCTAATAAAATCGAATTTTCTATTAATGCTCAATTAGATGGTTTTCCGTTTTCCCCAATGATATTTCCATCAGATGTGATGAAAGAAATATTAGTAGCTAACAAACATTTTGATTCCGCTACCTTAAAAGTAAATGAGGGTGGTTTGATTAATATGTGTTTTGAAGAAAATGGTATTTCTTCTTCATATTATATTATGGCTTCTCAAAATTAAATATATTTATTATAAGGAACCCGTCATAGGTCCTAATGGAATATGACGTTAAAAGTTGATTAATTTAATAACTTTAAAAATTCAAAAATCATGTATTTACAACTCTTAAATGAAAGAAACAACTCTGTTTCTGCTTTCGACAAAGTCTTTGACGACTTAATAAAAAAACAATTCCCAGAACTACAAAAAGAAACTGGATTATCATTCACTCAAGGATCATATCCTAAAGTTAACGTTATTGAATTCAATAATCGAGTTAAAATAATCGCCGAAATTGCGGGTTTAACCAAAGACGATATCGCTATTGATGTTGATGGGTATATTATGACTATTCTCGGTGATTCTAACGTTAAAGATGATGAAAAAGGTATTTATTTAATCAAAGAATTAAAACATTCATCATTTAAACGTTCATTTACTTTCGGAGATAAATTCGATATGGAAAGTATTATTGCTGATTTTAATGATGGTATTTTAACTATTGAAATTTCAAAGAAAACACCCGAACCTAAAGTAACTAAACAGATAGAAATTAATTCTAAACAAACTAAAAAAATACTAAAGAGTTAATTTTAAGGATTTGGTTCCTATCCTTTTCTTAATTATATTTAAATAAAAAAAGTTATGTCTGAAAAAAAAGTTATGTCTGAAAAAAAAGTTATGTCTGAAAGAAAATTCGGTCGAATCAAAGGCCAAACAAAATCACAATCCGTTATTTCTGATGTTTTATTGTATCCTTATGACATCCAAATTGATGATTATAGTTTTACAGTAATAAATTCAACCAAACCTTCAAATGGATTTGAAGGATCATTCACCACTTTATCAGGTGCCATAAATAAAATAATCCAGTATAATATAGCAAGTAAAAAACAAAATTATTCATTGCAAGAGTTTATCGATGAATATAATAAAATTAAAATTAAAATCCAAAATTTATTACCGTTATGATTAATGCAGTATTTGATAACATTGTCGTGAAACAAGACGACACAGGAGATAAAATGTTCGGTTCTATCGTCATTCCTGATATGGGTAAAGAGTTACCTCACGTTGGAACAATTGTTGATATTGGACCCGGTAGAGTAAATGAGTTTAGTGGTACTTTCATTCCTACAACATTTAAAGTAGGTGATAAAGTTATCTTACCTAAAATAGGTCCTGTAAGAGTAGAGTATGATGGTGTAGAATATCTTGTGACATCAGAAAAAAATGTATTAGCTTTAATCCCTAAAGAAGATAGTAAAAATTAAAAATATTATGAATAAACAAATTGTATTTGATCAAGAAGCAAAAACTAGTTTGCTAAGAGGTGTCAATAAATTATCTGATGCTGTTACATCTACATTAGGTCCTAATGGACGAAATGTAATTATTGAAAATCAAGGAGGTAATCCTATATCAACTAAAGACGGTGTTACTGTTGCTAAGTCCATTTCATTGAAGGACCCAATTGAAAATATTGGTGCTCAAATTTTAAAACAAGCCGCTATCAAAACTGCTGATTTAGCCGGTGATGGTACTACAACTACGGTATTATTAGCTTCAACTATGGTTGAAAATGGTTTTAATGCTATTAAAACAGGTTCAAATGCTGTTGAGGTGAAACGAGGTATTGAAAAAGCAGCTAAAGAAGTAATATCTTACCTAAAAGAATCATCAGTTGATATCACATCCGAGGATCAAATCCACCAAGTAGCTGTAATCTCAGCAAATGGTGATGAAGAAATTGGTACCTTAATTTCAGAAGCTATGAAAGCTGTAGGAGTTGATGGTGTTGTTACTGTTGAAGAATCTAAAATTGGAGAAACATCATTAGATATTGTTGAAGGTATTCAGTTTGATAAAGGTTATAAGTCATTATATTTTGTTACTAATAATGATAATATGACCTGTACATTAAATGATCCTAAAATCTTAATTTATAATGGTCGTTTAACTGCCGTTAAGGATTTATTACCTTTACTTGAAGGTTGTTCTCAAGCTAATTCTCCATTATTAATTATTGCTGAAGATGTTGATGGTGAAGCTTTATCAACATTATTGGTTAATAAGATGAGAGGTATTTTAAAAGTATGTGCTGTTAAATCTCCTGATTTTGGAGATCGCCGTTTACATCTGTTAGAAGATATTGCTACTTTAACCGGTGGTACTGTAGTTTCACCTGAAAAAGGAATGAGATTAGAAAAATTCAATTCAGATTGGTTAGGAACATCACGTTTAGTTACAGTAGCTAAAGAAAATACAACTATTGTTGATGGTAAGGGCAATAAAGAATCAATTGAATCTCGTATTGAAGAATTAAAACAACAAATTGATAAAGCAACTTCGTTTTTTGAACGTGAGAAATTACAAGAGCGTTTAGGTAAATTAACAGGTGGTGTAGCCGTTATTAATATTGGTGCTCCTACTGAGGTTGAAATGAAAGAGAAAAAAGACCGTGTTGATGATGCACTTCACGCAACTAAAGCCGCTTTACAAGAAGGTATTGTAGCTGGTGGTGGTGCTGCTTTATTACATGCTCGTAAAAAATTAAATAAAGAATATGAAACAACTGACTTAGAATTAGGTCGCCAAATTGTTCGTAAAACATGTATGGCTCCATTTACTAAGATTTTATCTAATGCAGGTTATGAAGCAACAAATATTTGGAATTTAATTAATACTATTGATAGTTCAGACGAAACTAATGGTTATGATTTAAAATCAAAATCCGTTATTGATCTAGTAGAAAAAGGTATTATTGATCCAACTAAAGTAACACGTATGGCTTTAGAAAATGCGGTTTCAGTTGCTGGTACTATTTTAATTACTGAAGCTGTTGTTTATGAAGAATTAGATAAAAAGAAAAATGAAGATTTAGATCATGGAATGTATGAATAAAGATCAAACTCCATCAGATATAACACCAACTTGTTGTAATAACGATGAAGGTATTTGTCATTGTGATCTGGAAGATAATACAGAACATAATACTCTTTATAAAACATTTACATCACATGGTGGTTTTTTAAATAATAATGTAACGTCAACTCAAGTTTTAAATAATACTACTTTACATTATACAGTTAGTTAAAATTTGTTAATTATTTATCTTAATATTGAGGGAGATGTATTTCTTCCTCATTATTTTTTCTACTAATATTTGAAAATACAATTTTCTTAGTTATATTTAATATATAAATTAAACAAACGGTTATATGAAGAATACACTTTGGGTAGAGAATTATAGATCACAAACAATAGACCAATATATTGGTAATGATGGATTAAAATCAACCATAGATAATTGGATTAAAAAAAACGATATTCCTCATTTATTATTATATGGTAAGCCAGGTACCGGAAAAACTACACTTGCTAAATTAATTGTAAATAACATTGATTGTGATTATCTTTACATTAATGCTTCTGATGAAAATGGAATTGATACTATTCGTGATAAGGTAAAATCATTTGCCTCAACCGCTACTTTTAGACCTTTAAAAGTAATCATTTTAGATGAATCTGATTATTTAACTATTAATGCTCAAGCATCATTACGTAATGTGATTGAAACATTTTCAGCTCGCACTCGTTTTATTTTAACTTGTAATTATGTAGAGCGCATTATTGAACCTTTACAATCTAGATGTCAATCATTTAAAATTGAACCACCTACTAAAAAAGAAGTAGCACTGCATGTATGTTCTATATTAAATGATAATTCAATTAAGTATGAGAATCAAGATATAGTTAATATTGTAAATACTTATTATCCTGATATTCGTAAAATAATTAATGTTACACAACAACACGCTATTGATGGTAATTTAGTTTTAAATAAAATTGAATCTGGGTTTGATGTTGATATCTTGATTAATCTAATTAAAGGTAAAAATGCATTCACCTCTACCAGACAATATTTAGCCGATAATAATATATCTGATTTTGAACCTTTATATAGAGCCTTATATGATTCAATAGGTAGAGATAATGGATTTGTAACTATGGCTATAGCTGATTATCAATTTAAACATTCAACAGTCATTGATAAAGAAATTAACTTCATGGGTCTAATAGCATCCATTCTAAACATAATTAAATAATTACAGAGATTAAAAAATGAAAACATTAATTAAAATAACCATTTTATTTGCTTTAATGACTCAAATCAGTCATGCCTCCTATGTATATTATACTTTATCAAATGGTGGGATGTTTGAACAAATAATGTCTTGGGTATTTGCTGTTTCTTTAGAAACTAGTATATTTATCTTCACTATGGCTGGTAGAAGAAATACTGCTATGTTTTTTGGAATCATCTCATGGTCAGTTAATATTTTAAGTTATTGGTTTGAAGCAGGGTTTACCCAAAAATTCGTGGCAATGAATGTTATCTCAATTATCATCCCTATAACCATATTCTTCTATTCTGAATTGATTAAAAGTGAGAAAAGAGCATATGTAAAAAAAGTAACAAAAGTAAATAAAAAACCTAATTTAAAAAAGTAAAAAAATGGACCAAATGCAAATGAATATTAATCTCGAAGATACTACCGAGATTAAATGTGAGAACTGTGACAACAACGTGTTTAACCAAGGAGTAATGTTGCGTGGTATTTCGCGTTTTATTACCGGGACTGCTCAAGACGGAGTGATGCCTATTCCTGTATTTGCTTGTAGTAAATGTGGACATGTAAATACACAGTTTCTACCTAAACAAAAACCAGAAGATGAGTCACAATCAATTGAAGAGAAAACACCTAAAAAATCACCTTTTACTATTATTAGATAATGAATGAATTTTTTAAAGTATTAAATTATATTTATTATGATAAAAAACCATATAATGAATTAAATGATATTGAACGGAAAAGTATAAATTCTTTTATGATGCATCGTTTTATCTCTATGGTACCTGAATATTGTAATATTGTGAACGATGTACAATCTATTCCTAATCTAACAGATGATCAAGTTTATACCATTTATTGTAATGTTTTACCTAAAGCTAAAAAATGGAGTAAATATATTAAACCATCATTATCTAAATCAAATAATGAACAATCAAAACAATTAGCATCATTGTTTGAATGTTCTCAACGAGAAGTATTTGATTATATGAAAATCATTTCAAATACTCAACTTAATGATATTTTAAAAAGTTATGGCCAAAACGATTCACCCTCTATTAAAGGAAATAAAAAATCGTCCCGTAAAAGAAATCAATTATCAGTTTGATAAATCCATTTCTTATTCACAATATTCAATATATAGTAAATGTCCTCATCGTTGGTCATTAGAATATAGAGATGGACATTCCCAATATCAACCCTCAATGGCTGCTGTATTTGGTACAGCAGTCCATAGAGCTATGCAGCATTATTTAGAAATAATGTTTACTATATCAGGTGTTGCCGCTGATAACCTTGAGATAATATCATATTTTCAAGATGTTTTTTTAGAAGAATATAAGAAAACAATGAGTAGTAATAAAGGAATACATTTTTCATCTCCAGTGGAGATGAGAGAATATTATGAAGATGGGATTGCAATAATTGATTTCTTTAAAAAGAATAAAGGAGAATATTTTAGTACTCGTAAGTGGAGTTTAGTAGGAATTGAAATGCCTTTAGTACAGAAAATAAATCCTAAATATCCTAACATATACTTAAAAGGCTATATTGATTTTGTTTTACTTCATGAAGATACAAATACTATAAAAATATTTGATATTAAAACATCTAGAATGGGGTGGAAAGATAAAGAAAAAAAAGATGAACATAAAATGCAACAAATTATAATCTATAAAGAATATTTTGGTCGCCAATATGGGATTGATCCCGATAAGATAGAAATAGAATTTTTTGTAGTTAAGCGTAAATTATATGAAAATCTAGATTTCCCACAAAAACGAATCCAATTAGTTACTCCTGCTTCTGGTAAAATTAAAAGAACAAAAGCTGTAAATGATATAAATAAGTTTGTTGAGGCTGTATTCAACCAAGATGGTAGTTATAAACAAGATCAATTAATTAAAAATGTATCTAAAGAATCATGTCAATGGTGTCCTTTTAAAGATAATGAAGTACTTTGTGATAAAAATTCAATTTCCTTATAATAGCGTATATTTATATATATAAAATATAAAATATATAAAAAAATGGGAAAAAATGAACAATTAGTCTTAACAAGTGTAAAGGTACATGGAGACATATTTGAGGAGTTTAAAATGGCCTCTATAAAAAATAAATTCAATCTACAAAAGTTAATGAATAGAGCTATGCATTTGTATTTAAATAATGATGATTTTAGATTACAAATTCATAATCACAACGCATTAGTATTATCCGGAAGTTTATAAACAATTTAAAAATAAGTTATGCAAAATTACATTCCTAAAAATAAAAGGAAAAAAATACTTCTCTTATGTGATGACATTCGTTTTACCTCAGGCATAGCTACAATGGCTCGAGAAATAGTAATGGGAACATCACATTATTTTAATTGGGTTAATGTTGGAGGTGCTATAAACCATCCCGATAAAGGAAAAATATTAGATCTATCAGAAGAGACTAATAAATTACAAAACATCACTGACTCTTCAGTAATTATATATCCTGTAGATGGATATGGTAGTATAGAAACAGTACGTGAATTAATGAAACGAGAAAATCCAGATGCAATAATGTTATTTACTGATCCTCGTTATTGGGTTTGGTTATTTGAGAATGAACGCGAAATAAGAAAACAAGTTCCTATTATTTATTTAAATATATGGGATGATTTACCTTATCCTCTTTATAATAAATCATATTATGATTCATGTGACGCCTTATTAGCTATTTCAAAACAAACTGAAAATATTAATCGTGTTGTGTTAGGAGATGCTGTTAAAGATAAAGTAATTAAATATGTTCCTCATGGAATAAATGAAAATAATTTTTATCCTTTAGATAAAACAACTAAAGATTTTATAGAATTTAAATCTCAAATACTTAAAGAGGATAAAGATTTTATAGTTTTTTACAATGCCCGTAACATACGAAGAAAATCAACATCTGACTTAATATTGGCTTTTAAAACATTCTTAGATAAATTAGAAAAAGAACAAGCCGATAAATGTGTTATGATAATGCATACTGATCCGGTTGATCAGAATGGTACCGATTTACCTAAAGTAGTAGAATTATTATTTGGTGCTAATCAAAATAAAATTTTATTCTCTGTTTCAAAAATAGGAACTGATATTTTAAATAAATACTATAATTTAGCTGATTTAACCGCTTTAATTTCATCTAATGAAGGTTGGGGTTTATCATTAACTGAATCTATGGTTGCTGGTACTCCTATATTAGCTAATGTAACTGGAGGAATGCAAGATCAAATGCGTTTTGAGGATGAGAATGGTAAATGGATTGAATTTACTGAAGAATTTGGTTCTAATCATTTAGGTAAATATAAAACACATGGTAAATGGGCATTTGCTGTTTTCCCACGTAGTATTTCATTAAATGGTTCTGTTCCTACACCTTATATTTTTGATGATAGGTGTGATTTTAGAGATGTAGCTGATCAATTATTAGAAGCATATACATTAAAAATGGAAGATCCAAATGAATATTCTAAATTAGGTGAAGCTGCTCGCGAATGGGTAAAATCAGACGAAGCAATGATGACCGCCTCAAATATGTGTATTAATATTATTGATGGGATCGAAGAGACATTTAAAAAATGGAAACCAAAACCTAATTTTAATTTTTACAAAATCAAAGATATAAAACCCAATTATTTACAATATCCTGTTTCGCAATATGAATAATTTTTTCCTGTAGTTACATATATTTATTGACACAAATAAATAACCACAGGAAATGAATTATAATAAGATATATAACCAAATAGTTGAACGTGCTAAAAATAGAATGTTAGAAGGATATATTGAAAAACATCATATTATTCCTAAGTGTATTGGAGGAACAAATGATGAAATTAATATAATAGCGTTAACAGCAAGAGAACACTTTTTATGTCATTTATTGTTATGTGAGATATATCCTGATGAATCTAAATTGAAATATGCTTTATTTTTAATGTCTATAGGCAAACAAAAAAATAAAAATAAACATTATAAAATAAATAATAGACTATATGAACGTTTAAAATTAGAATATGCTTTATTTTTAACTGGTAGGAAACAATCTGATAAAACTAAACTTAAAAAGAGTGAATCAATGAAAAACATCTGGAGAAATAAAACAGATGATGAAATGACAAATAAAGCTAAAAAAGTATGGGATACTAGAAGAAAAAATAAAACAGAATCTACACAACAACAACGTGATAATATATCTAAAGCTTTAAAAGGACGTAAAATATTATGGGATAGAGGGGTAAATAGAATAATTGAACAATATGATTTGAAAGATAATTTTATTAAAGAATGGCCAAGTGTAGAAGAAGCTAAAAGAGCAATTGGTGGAGATATACGATCGTGCTGTAGAAAAAAACAAAAAACAGCTGGGGGTTTTAAATGGAAGTATAAATAAATAAATAAAATAAAATAAAATGAATAAACCGTTATGTATAGTATCATCAGCATTAGATACTTTCTCTGGGTATGGTGCTCGCAGTCGTGATTTTATTAAATCATTAATTAAAGTTAGAGGAGAAGAATGGGATATTAAATTATTATCACAACGTTGGGGAAGTACTCCCTTCGGTTTTTTAGATAATGAACTTGAAGATGAAAAAGATCTAATTGATAGAATAATCCCCCAAATGGTTGCTCCACCTGATATTTGGTTTCAGATAACTGTACCTAATGAATTTCAGAAAATAGGAAAACATTTAAATATAGGAGTGACAGCAGGTATTGAGACTACCATTTGTGATGCTAGTTGGATTGATGGGTGTAATAGAATGGATACAGTTATAGTATCAAGTAACCATGCTAAAGCCGTTTTTGAAAATACTAAATTTGAAAAAGTAGATAAAACTACAAATCAAAATACAGGAACTTTAGAATTAACTACCCCTATCGAAGTTTTATTTGAAGGTGTAGATGTTGAAAAATATTTTAAATCTCCACCCGTAGTAACTGATTTAACTAAATCCTTATCTTCTATTAATGAAAATTTTGCTTTTTTATTTGTTGGGCATTGGTTACAAGGTGATTTCGGTGAAGACAGAAAAAATGTTTGGTATACTATTAAAGCGTTTTTGGAAGTATTCAAAAATAAAATAAATCCACCTGCTTTAGTATTAAAAACAAATTCGGGTCCTACATCAATATTGGATAGAGAAAACATATTAAATAGAATTGATAAAGTTCGTAAATTAGTTAATGGTCGTTTACCTAATATCTATTTAATACATGGTGATTTAGAAGATGAAGATATGAATGATTTATATAATCATCCTAAAATAAAAGCAATGGTATCATTTACTAAAGGTGAAGGATTTGGTCGACCTTTATTAGAATTTACTACATCTGAAAAACCAGTAATTGCTTCGGGTTGGTCAGGGCATGTTGATTTTTTAGATAAAGAACACTCAGTATTAATTGGAGGATCATTGAAGGAAATACATCCAAGTGCACAGATTGATAATATGTTGATTAATGGATCTCAATGGTTTACTCCCGATGATTCCCACGTAGGATATGCATTTAATGATGTGTATAATAACTACAAAAATTACTTACCTGGAGCTAAAAAACAAGCTGATTTAACTAATAAAAATTTCACATTAACGGCAATGACTGACAAATTAGGTAAGTTGTTGGATGAAAAAACAAAACCTATACCTAAATTTATTCCTTTAAATTTATCAAATTTGAATACAATAAAATTACCAACATTAAAAAAAATAGAATAATGAAAGATTTAAATGATTGTCCTATATGTGAAACCGAATCTAGTGTATTCGGGGTTAAAATGAGTGGAGTTGATTCTTGGGTTTGTGAAAATTGTGGTTATCAAACTAATGAAGGAATGATTGAAGGGAGTGATTTAGAAAAATCTCTTTATGATATTCAACCTGAGTTGTTTAAAGATTTAAAATTAGTAGATAAGAATAGGTTTGTTTGGTATCCAACGATTTTGAATGAAAAAAACAAAGCAATGTTATTCCCTGATGGGAAAAACACAGACGATTGGGGTTGGAGAGTAGCCAAAGAAATTCCTATTAGTGAAACTGATAGATCAGTTCCCGGTCAAACTCATAAACTTGATATGGTTAATTCAAGTGTGTTCCCCCCTTTAATGTTTCCGGCTGCTATTTATTTATATTATAATTTTTTACAAGATGAAGATTAGTTATGCTATAACAGTTTGTAATGAACATATTGAACTTGAGAAATTACTTCGTTTTCTGAAACGAAACATTCGTGAAGAAGATGAAGTAATAATTCAATTAGATAGTATCAATACCACAAATGAGGTACAGGAAGTATGTAATTTATTTACTGGTTTTAACCATAAAACAGAATTAGTAGATTCTATTACTAATAGTAAATCATACCAATTCCCATTAAATGATGATTTTGCTACATTTAAAAATGAATTATTTAAACAATCAACAGGAGATTATATATTCTCAATAGATGCTGATGAAATCCCTCATATTGATTTAATTAAATCTTTACCATTAATACTAGAACAAAATTCAAAAATAGATGTATTTTTTGTCCCTAGAGTAAATACAGTAAAAGATATCACACCTGAACATATTACTAAATGGGGGTGGAATGTCAATAATAAAGGATGGATTAATTTTCCGGATTATCAAATGCGCATATATAAAAATAAACCTGAGATAAAATGGATTAAACCAGTTCATGAAATATTAGAGGGATTTAAAGCATTTTCTCACTTGCCTCCCGAAGAGGGTTGGAGTTTATACCATCCGAAAGATATTAAACGTCAAGAAAAACAAAATAAATATTATGAATCTTTATAAGACATTAGATTATTTCCCCCCTTATAGAATTTTAGATATTGGTGCCAATATTGGTCAGTTTCATTTAGAAGCTAAACATGTATTTCCCGATAGTTTTATTTTTTCAATTGAGGCTTCAATAGAATGTGAATCTTATTTGAAACAAATAACAGAAAATTATTATATAGGTTTATTAGCTAAAGATAATAATGAATATGATTTTTTTAGCATTAAAAACAATCCTACAAATACCGGCAATTCAATTTATAAAGAATTAACTCATTTTTATTCAGACGATCAGTTAAAAATAATTAGAAAGAAAGGAATCAAATTAGATGATTTATTTGATATTGATTCAGAATTTGATTTAATAAAAATAGATACTCAAGGTTCCGAATTAGATATAATATCAGGTGGGTTTGAATTATGTTCTAAAGCTAAAGGTATATTATTAGAAGTATCATTAACTCAATATAATGAAAATGCTCCACTATATGATGAAGTAATTCAATTTATGGATAATTTTGGTTTTATTAAAACTGATATATTAGACGAAGCTAGAAATCATGGTTCACACCAACAAGATGTTTTATTCATCAATAAAAAAATACTTAAATGAAAAACCTATTAATAGGAGCAGTAAGTGGTAATTATTCACCTAGTGATCTATCAGGATGGGTTGAAACCTCTAATTTTGATGGAGTAGAGCGTGTGTTGTTACTATATAACAATAACGATAATTTATTATCTGATTATCTAATAAAAAATAATATTAGAGTATTATGTCCTGATTTTGGGTTTTTTGCAGAATATAATAATTTTTTTGAAACTAACACGGGAAATAATACATTAGAAAATTCATATAATTTGATTCATAATATTAGATTTTTTCATATTTGGAATTATTTAAACAATACTGAATCTGAATATGATAAGGTTATCATAACTGATATTAAAGATGTTTATTTTAATGATAATCCGTTCAATGATTTAGAAGATAATAAATTAACAGCTACTAGTGAATTAATAATATATCAAAATGAAGCATGGAATAAAGAACATTTATGTGTAAATCTAGGACTTATAGGTGTTTCAAAATTATTTGACAAACCTGTATATAATGTTGGTGTTTTTGGTGGTGATAAAAAATTAGTTCAAGACATATGTGCTGATATTTATTTATTATCAGTAGGTAAACCCAAAGTAGCAGATCAAACATCATTTAATTATCTAATACAAACTCAATATAAAGAAGTAACTAACTTTACAGAAAATTTAGCAATACACTTACATGTTGTGAATGCTGGTTTAGTTGATATTAGTTTAGATAAAATACCAAGTTATAAAATAGTACATCAATATGACAGAATCCCAGGATATAAACGATAGTTATTCAATAATAATCCCTTATCGAGATAGACAATCACATTTAGAAGTGATGTTACCTAGATTACAAGAAGTATTTAAAGATAAACAATATGAAATTATAATATCAGAACAAAACGATAATGATGTATTTCAAAAAAATAGTTTATATAACTTAGCAGTATTAAAATCAACAGGGAATATATTAGTATTTCATGATGTTGATTATTACCCTTCTGATACAGTTAATTATTATACAGACAAAAATACCCCTTTATATCCCGTTAAACAAGTATTATTTTTGAATGATAGTGGAGAATTACGTGATAGAAAAGATGTTCCTTTAGGTTATATTAATTTTCATAACGATGTAGGTGACCACTCAGGAGGTGTGTTTGTTATGCATAGATCTTTATTTTTTAATACTAATGGTTTAAATCCTTATTATAAAGGATGGGGTAAAGAAGATGATGATACTCGTGATAGATTAAGATTATTAGGATATAAATGGAAACGAAATGATGAAGGATTATTTTATGCTTTATATCATGAAGACAATAAACCAGAAGATAATGATATTAATTTTATTAATAATTCAATATTGTTGTATAACTTAAAAAATACTTTAGATTGGGGGTATAATGATGTAACAGCCGATGTAGAAATGTATGATGCTGGAGATAATATAAAATGGTTAAAAATTAAAAATTTTAAATATAATGAAAAAATTATTAATTAATACTGTTGGGTTTATTGGAGATAATTTATTTGCTAGCTCAATAGCTAAAAAATTAAAACAACAACAAGATTGTGAAGTTGATTTTAAATTATCATTACCTCAACCGTTTGAATTACTATCTTTAAACCCATATATTGATAATGTTTATCTTGAAAAACCAAATAAACAATACGATATTGAGTATAATTTAAAGCCAATACATAGAAAATTAACCCCATGTGAGCAATTTCAAATTCAATGTGATGTAAGAGAATATTCACCTGAATTTGAAATATATACTAATAAATTATTAGATAATTATGTTAGTTACATGTTTAAAAATAAAGGTAATAAAAAAATAGTTGCTTATTTATCTAATTGGGAAGAACGTTCATTTTTATTTACCGAAGAAGAATATCAGCGAGGTATAGATGTTCCTAATTTAGGATACGGTGGAAAACATAGAAATATTAATTATATAATTTCCCAATTATCTTTAAGAGATGATTTACACTTAATTGAAGTTGGTAAACCAAATGGTTCATCCTCTACAAATACTGACTTAGCTTCTGTATCTGAATATAGTTTAACTGCTTCAATAATAAAAAATTGTGACTACTTTATTGGTGCTGAAGGTGGATTAGTTAATTTAGCATCTGGAGTAGGAACAAAAACAATAATAACTGGTGATTTTATACATCAACTATATGGGTGGAATGGAGTAATTGAAAGATGTAGTGAACCTAAATTAGGTCCTAAATATTATTTTGAAGAAAAAAACCATATTACCTTAAACCCCTATTTAACAGATCAACAAGTGACAGAAAAAATAAACGAAATAATATGTTGAAACTAATTATATTTGATTTAGATGGTGTTCTTGTTGAAGCAAAAACAATTCATTATGATGCTTTGAATAAAGCTTTAGGAGAAAAATATAAAATTGAATGGAGCGAACATTTATCTTTATATGATGGTTTAAAAACCAATCAAAAGTTAGAAATATTAACCGAAAATAAAGGACTACCAGTTTCATTATATAAAAAAATATGGGATCTTAAACAAAAATATACTATAGAAGCTTTATCTAGTTTAAAACCATCTACTCAATTAATAGAATGTCTAAATAAACTAACATCAGAAGGATATAAAATTGCCTGTTGTAGTAATAGTATTAGAAAAACAATATTAACTGTATTATCTAAATTAAATATTATTGAATATTTTGACCTAATATTATCAAATGAAGATGTAAAAAATAGTAAACCCCACCCAGAAATATATTGGAAAGCCATATCAATTATGGGTTGTTTACCTGAAGAAGTATTGATTGTTGAGGATTCACCATATGGATTATTAGCGGCTAGTAGAAGTAAAGCTAATATAATGAGAGTTAGTTCTCCAAAAGAAATCACTTATATTAATTTAAACAAACATTTAATAAAAGAAAAAATGAATATCACCCCTAAATGGAAAAATGATAAACTTAATATACTCATACCTATGGCAGGTGCTGGTTCAAGATTTGAACAAGCAGGTTATACATTTCCCAAACCTCTAATAGAGGTTAAAAATAAACCTATGATTCAGGTTGTAGTTGAAAATCTTAATATTGATGCTAATTACATATTCATTGTCCAAAAAAAACATCGTGAGAAATATAATTTAGATACACTTCTGAATTTGATTACCCCAGGATGTAAAATAGTTGAAGTGGATAGAATAACTGAAGGTGCTGCTTGTACAGCATTATTAGCTAAAGATTATATTAATAATGAAGATCCATTATTCTTTGCTAATTCAGATCAGTTTGTAGATTGGGATTCAAATGAATTTATGTATAAAATGCAAGAAACAAATGCTGATGGTGGTATAGTTACTTTTAAAGCTACCCACCCGAAGTGGTCGTTTGCTAAAATAAATAAAATTACAGGATTAGTAGAGGAAGTAGCCGAAAAAAATCCAATATCTGATAATGCAACTGTAGGGTACTACTATTGGAAACATGGATCTGATTTTATTAAATATGCAGAAAAAATGATAAAAGAAAATATTAGAGTTAATAATGAATTTTATGTTTGTCCTGTATTTAATCAAGCAATTGAAGATAAAAAAGAAATAAGAACATTCAATGTTGAAGGAATGTGGGGATTAGGCACACCAGAAGATTTAAAACACTATATAGAAAATTATGGAAAGTAGATATGTATCTTTAGGTTTTCAATGTACTGTATCTACAGTATTTGAAAATATGAATGTGAAGACAGAAACTTTACCATTTGATTGGATGTTATCTTCTCCAAAATTTGTATATGAGATGATATTTCTTCTTTTATCTAATAATTTATCTATAGAAGAAATAGTAAGGAATCATTTTTTCTATTGTACAAAAAGATCAAGTATACTTAAACATAATGATATAGCTACAGTAGAACATTATGTTGAAGATATAAATGGAGATTCATTATATAATGAGAAATATAAAGTAATTTTCCCTCATGACCATTTTGATGAAGAAAATATTCAAAAATATATTAGAAGATTTGAAAGATTAAAATATATTC
>Ga0247723_1000826_pt1 | contig 19672 bp, 22 predicted proteins | sample MSEWelMarce5H_FC_FD_189079 | JGI IMG/M metagenome (GOLD analysis project Ga0247723, IMG submission 189079) | Subsurface sediment microbial communities from gas well in West Virginia, United States - MSEEL Well Study Marcellus 5H_FC | ecosystem: Environmental > Terrestrial > Deep subsurface >... | reverse complement strand
TCTAAATATATAATTGAATATGAAAATAGAAAAAAAATTAACGAGCGTCCATGTATTGGAAGACGTTTACAGAAAATTTAAAATAAATGCAATTGATGGTAATATTAACCTACAAAAGTTAGTTAATCGTACTTTAGATCTTTATGTTAAAGACGAATCATTTAGAAATAAAATAAATAATTACACAGATTTAGCTGTGAGTGGATCAAAATATTAGTATGGGTAAACCAAGAATATTATTACTATCGGATGATTTACGAATGACGTCTGGTATTGCCACAATGTCAAGAGAAATTGTCATGGGTACTGTCGATCGTTTTAATTGGGTTCAGTTGGGTGCAGGTATAAATCATAATGAAGCCGGAAAATTTGTTGATGTTAATGCCGATATTAGAGAAAAAACTGGAGTTATAGATGCTGAATTAAAAATTATACCATATAATTCATATGGTGATATTGTAATGTTAAGAAAAATATTAAGTGAATTTAAAATTGACGCAATATTACATTTTACAGATCCTCATTATTGGCAATGGTTATATGATGCTGAACATGAAATAAGACAACAAGTTCCAATTTTATATTATCACATTTGGGATAATGTTCCCGATCCAACATATAATAAAGATTATTATGAAAGTTGTGATTGGTTAGGATGTATATCTAAATTAACGTATGGTATTGTTAACCGTGTTGGTAAAATGGAAGATGGTATTCGTAAACCATTAGAAGATTGGCAAATTAGTTATGTTCCTCATGGCATTAATGAAAATCTATTTAAACCGTTAGAAGATAAGGAATTAATTGATGTTAAAAGAGAGTTATTTGGTGATAAAGAATATAATTTTGTTTTATTTTATAATAACAGAAATATTCGTAGAAAACAACCATCTGATGTTATTGAATCGTTTAAATTGTTCTGTGATAAATTAACTAAAGAACAATCTGAAAAATGTGTGTTATTAATGCACACAGCTCCGATTGATAATAATGGAACTGATTTATATGCGGTAAAAGATAAAATTTGTCCTGATTACGATGTGGTTTTCTCAACTAAGAAAATTGAAAGTGATGTATTAAACAAACTTTACAATGTTACCGACTGTACAATTAATATTGCAAACAATGAAGGATTTGGTTTAGGAACGGCCGAAAGTATTATGGCCGGTACACCGATTATCGTTAATGTTACAGGCGGTTTACAAGATCAATGTGGATTTGAATTTACCGCTGAGGACTATATTGAGATTAAAAGTTTAAGTGATAAAGAAGTTTGGGGAAATACACCTTATGGTTCATGGGTTAAACCTGTGTGGCCATCCGCAATTAATATTAATGGTTCTCCATTAACACCTTACATATATGATGACAGGGTTAATAACAATGAAGTTGCAGATAAAATTACCCAAATGTATAATTTAGGTAAAGAAAAAAGAAAAGAGAATGGATTAGTAGGTAGAGAATGGGCAATTAAAAACTTATCATCAAAAGTTATGTGTGATGCTATGAGTGAAGGAATACAGAACACAATAAAGAATTTTACACCACGTGAAAGATTTAATTTATATAAAGTAATTTAATGAAACCAACAATATTATTTAGGGGACCAGTTAAAACGAGAAGTGGGTATGGTTCACATTCAAGAGATTTATTAGAATCATTATATCAAATGAATATGTTTGATATTAAGATTGATAGTTGTATGTGGGGAAATACTCCAATGACCGCATTAGAATCTGACAATACATTTCATAAATGGATTGAAGGTAATATAGTAAATAGATTTGAAGGGTTACCCGATATCTACATACAAGTAACTGTACCAAATGAATTTAAAAGATATGGTAAGTTTAATATCGGAATTACTGCCGGTATTGAAACAACCGTTGCTCCTAAGGATTGGATTGATGGGTGTAATCAAATGGATTTAGTAATTACCACGTCTAATTTTTCTAAAGATGTTTTACTATCAACAGTTTACGATGAAAGAAATAAAACAACAAATGAATTAACTAATCAACACAAGATAACAAAACCAATTGAGGTTTTATTTGAAGGTGTTGATACTAAGATTTATAATGATGTTGTTAATCCCGAATTTAAATTAGATATTAAAGAAAACTTTGGATTTCTATTTGTTGGTCATTGGTTAAAAGGAAATATAGGACAAGACAGAAAAGACATTGGTATGTTAATTAAATGTTTCGTTGAGGCATTTAAGGACGGTAATGATATGCCGGCGTTAGTACTAAAAACATCATCATCAAGTTTTTCAATTAAAGAAAGAGAAGTTTTTATTAAAAAAATAAAAGATATTGTTTCTGAGATTAAAAATCCGCCGTCAATTTATTTATTATTTGGTGATTTAACCAATAAAGAAATGAATGATCTTTATAACCATCCAAAAATTAAACTAATGGTTTCATTAACCAAAGGTGAAGGATTTGGTAGGCCGTTGTTAGAATTCACAATGACAGGTAAACCTGTTATGGCATCTAATTGGTCTGGTCACAAAGATTTTTTACCTGTTGACAAATCAATAATGGTTGGTGGTAAATTAACAGATGTAGATGACAGCGCGATTGATCAGTTTATTATTAAGGGATCAAAATGGTTTACTGCAAATTATGGTGAAGTTGCTGAAATTATGAAAATAGTTAGAAACGATTATAGTAATTTTTTGTTAAAATCATTAAAACTAAAAGAAGAAAACTCAGAAAACTTTTCTTTAGAAAAAATGAGAGAACGTTTCTTAGAAATATTAAAACCTTATCTAGTTGTTGCACAACCCACCCCACAACATACTAAACTAATATTACCTAAATTAAATAAAGTTAAATAATGAACTTCAAATTTTTTAAAGGTGATGAAACACCAATGTTATATTTTAGACCTACCACATTCGAACCTTCGAATGTTGAATTTTGTTTTCAATTTGGTGATGAAGAACCAATTGTATTTGCTAACGGTCCCAGTGAATGTAGTATTCGTTTAAGTCCAACGAGCAATACTGAAATGACGTTTAATGATAGTGGTAAAGTATTTAAATTATTCGCAAGAGAAAGACAAAATGATTAGAGAGTTCAAATTTTTTCATGGGATAACAATTCAAACAGAAGGTATACGGAATATCATTAGAACTTTACGCGCACAATGGTCACCTGAATTGGTTGATGATTTAATTAATGTTCATGCGATTGACGCTGAGGCGGAATTAACAAGAATTTTATCAGAAGAAATTGCAAGAGAAATGGATGAAAATGTAATAAGAATAATAAACGGAGGACAAAGAGCATAATATGAAAATAAGTTTTGCAATCACAGTTTGTAATGAGTTAGAAGAAATAAAAAGATTGGTTCCGTTTTTATTGGAACATAAAAGATACAATGATGAAATTGTTATCTTATATGATCAAAAGAATGGTAATCCCGAAGTATTAGATTTTCTTTTACCGTACAATATTAAACCAAACGTACAAACATGGAGAGGATTTGGATTTGAGGGTAACTTTGCCGATTGGAAAAATAAATTGAATGAGTATTGTACTGGTGATTATATCTATCAATTAGATGCTGACGAAATGATTAGTGAATACATGGTTAAAAATCTTAATACAATATTAGAATTAAATCCAAAAGTAGATTTAATATTTGTTCCTCGTATTAATACCGTTAATGGTATAACTCAAGAACATATTGATAAGTGGGGTTGGAGACTTAATGAAAATGGATGGGTTAATTTTCCAGATGCACAAGGAAGAGTGTATCGTAAAGGAATGACTTGGTACGGTAAAGTTCATGAAAGAATAGTTGGTGGTCAGAAATTTTCATCATTACCATTGGATGAAGAATATTGTATTCAACATCATAAGACAATTGAACGTCAAGAAAAACAAAACAATTTATACAATTCATTATGAGTTATCAATATCCAGAGCATTTTAAATATCCCGAGGGAGAACGTTATTTCTTTTTAAACCACGTAGATGCATGGAAACATTTTTTACCTAACTATGGTGATGAACCAAGAGTATGTTTAGAGATAGGTGCATTGTACGGTGGATCTTCTGTTTATATTTTAGATGAATTCTGTAAAAAAGAAGGTTCACATCATTATATAATGGATATCAATACCAACGAATTTATTGAAAATAATATTAAACCTTACGAAGATAAAGTAACATATATTTTAGGTGAGTCATCCGATAGTTTTAAAAGATTTAACCACAAGGGTGAAACAAAAGAGTTTTTAGACTTTATCTACATAGATGGTAATCATATGTCAAAATATGTTTTAGAAGATGCGGTAAATGCATTTTACTGTTTGAAAAATAATGGTTATATTATATTTGATGATTATGGTGGGGGACTTGAACAAGAACAATACTTACAAGTTAAAACGGGTGCTGATGCATTTTATCACGGATACCACAAATATTTAGAAATAGTTCACAATGGTTATCAAGTCATTATGAAAAAAATAAATTACATAAATGAAAATGACTTAAAAGAAAATTATTATAAAGTATGAAATCACTAAATGAAATATATCTAAATTACCAATCACCTGAAGGTCATGGAGATAAAGGAACCGCGCACACATATATTAACGAATATGAAAAGTTATTAAAGGATTATAGAAAAAACTCAACGTTTTTAGAAATCGGTATCTGTCGTGGTGAATCATTAAAAATGTGGGATGAGTATTTTATTGACTCAAAAGTTTATGGTATTGATATTACAGATCAATATATAAAGGATTTAATTGAAGAAAATAAATATAATATTATTATTGGGAATGCTTGTTCTAATAAAATTTTAGAACAATTAAACGGTTTGACATTTGACGTAATAATCGACGACGGTAGTCATCTAATTAATGATCAAATTAATTCTTTCAACATTTTAAAACATAGGATGAAACCTAACGGTATTTATATAATTGAGGATGTAAGTAACATTGATCAAACAAAAAATAGATTAAGTGAACTACATGATAACGTAAACATAATAGACAATAGACACATAAAAAATAGAATTGATGATGTGTTAGTTATTTATAAATTTTAAAAAAATATGAAAATATTAATTACAGGTGTTGCAGGTTTATTAGGGTCAAGATTATCCGATTACATTATTGAAAATCATCCACATGTTCAAATTGTTGGTGTGGATGATATGAGTGGTGGATATAAAGAAAATGTTAATTCAAAGGTTGAATTGTGGGAAATGAATTTGGTTAATGGTAACATTGATGAGTGTTTTGAAAGACATCAATTTGATTATGTATATCACTTTGCAGCATATGCCGCGGAAGGGTTGTCACCATTCATTAGAACATATAACTATCAAAATAACTTAGTTGTTACATCACGTATTATTACACAATGTATTAAACATAATGTTAAAAGATTAATTTTTACATCAACATTAGCCGTATATGGTCATGGTTATGGTGGAATATTTGATGAAAGTCAAATACCTAAACCAATCGATCCATATGGTGTGGCAAAGTATGGTTGTGAAATGGACATACAAATTGCCGGTGAACAACATGGTTTAGATTGGTGTATTATACGACCACATAATGTATATGGTATTAAACAAAATATTTGGGATAAATATAGAAATGTATTAGGTATTTGGATGTACCAACATTTAAATGGTCAACCGATGACAATATTTGGTGATGGTACACAAACTAGAGCATTTAGTTTTATTGATGATTCGTTAGAGCCATTGTGGAAAGCATCATTTAAACCCGAGGCATCCAAACAGATTATTAACTTAGGTGGTATTGAAGAGGTATCAATAAATGACGCATCTAAAATTTTAAGAGAAGTAATTGGTGAGGGTGAAATAACATATTTAGAAGGTAGACATGAGGTTAAAAATTCAATACCGACATTTCAAAAGTCGATTGATATTTTGAATTTTGAATATAAGACATCAATGAAAGATGGTTTAACAATTATGTGGGATTGGGCTAAAAAACAACCAATGAGGGAGAGATTCGTATGGCCATTTTACGAATTAGATAAAGGTATATATTCATTTTGGAAAACTAAAAAGTAATGATTAAAAAGGTTTATACAGGAGGAACATTCGATTTGTTTCACAAAGGACATGTTAATTTTTTACGTCAATGCAAAGAAATTGGTGATTATGTTGTTGTGTCATTAAATACAGATGATTTTATTTATAGATATAAAGGAAAGTATCCAGTTATTAGTTACGAAGACAGAAAAGAAGTATTATTATCGTGCAAATACGTTGACGAAGTGATACCTAATTCTGATGGTGAAGATTCTAAACCGGCAATTACTTCTGTCATGCCGAAATTTGTTATCATTGGTAGTGATTGGGCAAAAAAAGATTATTATAAACAAATGAACTTCACTCAACAATGGTTAGATGATAATGGAATAATTTTAGTTTATTTACCGTATACGGAGAATGTGTCTACAACATTAATTAAAGAAAAATTAAAATGAAAAAATTATTTAGTTTAGGTGAATTATACGTTTCAGATTTCATAAAAGAAAATGAAATTGCGAGAGCAGGTAAACATGATTTAACATTAATGATTGATGAGAGATATGGTGCCGCTCGTTTAGAAAAATGTACATCTATTCATTCAATGTTTGGAAAGTATTGGTATCGTAGTGGTGTCAATTCTACAATGAAAAAAGAATTGTTTGACATTGTGGAGAATATCAAGAAGGTACAGAAATTAGAAAAAGATGATTTATGGTTAGATATTGCCTGTAACGATGGAACACTACTGAGTTATGTTGATAAACATATTAATAAATTGGGTATCGATCCAGCAGAAGATTCTTTTACCGTTGAATCAAGATTAGTTGCCGATGATATTATACAGGATTATTTTACATTAGAGAGTTTTAATCGTTCTAAATTTAAATTGAAGAAAGCTAAGGTGATAACATGTATTGCCATGTTTTATGATTTAGACGAACCAATTGATTTTTTAAATGATGTTAAAGAGGTTTTGGATGACGATGGTTTATTTGTTATCCAAATGAGTTATACACCTTTAATGATTAAACAATTGGCTTTTGATAATATATGTCACGAACACGTATACTATTGGTCTTTGAGTTCCTTAGAAAAATTAATGATAGAGGCTGGTCTGAAAATTGTTGATTGTCAACTCAATGATGTTAACGGCGGAAGTTTTAGAATCTACATTAAGAAAATAGAATCAGATATAACTAAATTCGCCACAAGACCTTATAGAGATGTGTGTGATGTTAGAATTGAATCTATACGTCAATGGGAACAAACTCAATACTTAGATTCAACAAAAACATGGTTGGATTTTTATCAAGGTATAGAAGACTTAAAAAAACAAACTGTTGATTTTATTAAAGAAGAAAAATCAAAAGGTAAAACAATATGTGGTTATGGAGCTTCAACTAAAGGGAATACCTTACTACAATACTTTGGTTTGGATAATAGTTTAATTGAAGCAATTGCCGAACGTAGTCCATATAAATTTGGACATAAAACTATCGGAACCAATATACCAATTTTATCTGAAGATGATGTAAGAAAAATGAAACCAGATTATATGTTAGTACTTCCTTGGCATTTTATTTCTGAGTTTACTGAAAGAGAAAAAGAATATTTAAACAGAGGTGGTAAATTTATTGTACCATGCCCTAAATTTGAAGTTATAAGTAAATGAAAATAGAATTTGTAATTCCAACATATAATAGACCAAACCAACTAATGGGTGTAATAAGTTCTATTTATTCTCAAACATCTCCTAATTGGAAGATACATGTTGTTGCCGATGCGGTTTATGATGGTTATCAAAAGGTTAAAGATTATTTTATAGGAGACGATAGAATTAGATTTACCGAATTAAATGGTCCACATAAAGATTGGGGACATACACCTAGAAATTATGGTTTAGAACACGCAACCGAAGAATGGGTTGTTATGTCGGGAGACGACAATTATTATATGCCAGTTTTTGTTGAGGATTTTTTGAGTTCGGTAGATAATGAAACTCATTTTGTTTTTTGTAATATGGTACATAATTGGACAAATAAACAATACATTCCAATAAATTCAATACCAAAATTAGGTCATATAGACATAGGAAATTTTATGTCAAGAACTGACTTAGCAAAAAAGATAAAATTAGATGTAACAAATGAACAATCCGATGGTTTATTTGTTGAGGAGTACTTAAAAAAATATTCGGGTGGGATTGTTAAGAAAATAAATAAGTTATTATATATACACAATTAAAATTAAAAAAAATGAATATAAGCTTTGTATTAGCGGTTTACAATAAATTAGATTTAACAATAGAATGTTATAAAAGATTACGTTTGTTATATCCTGACGCACCATTAGTTATTAGTAGTGGTGGATCAAGTGACGGTACTAAAGAGTGGTTAGAATCATTGGAAGATGAAAACTTATCTTTCTTTCACGATGATGATCGTTTAACATTCTCAGAAACATATAACGCAGGTATTGATCTTGTTGATACTGAAAAGATTGTTCTTATCCATAACGATATGGTTATTGGTGAGGGTTTCTTAGAGGCGATAGAAAGATTACTAACTGAGAATATGATTCTATCTTATACAACAATTGAACCTCCTATCTTTAAAGGTCACGCGAGACCTGGTAAAGTGTTATTAGATTTGGGTAGTGGATTTGATAACTTTGATCAAACCCATTTTGATAATTACGTTCAACAATGGAAAGATACAGACACCCTACATGATGGGGCGGTTTTCTTTATGTCATCATATAAGAAAACATTTATCGATTTAGGTGGGTTTGATGGATTTAGTTTTGTTCCGTGTTTTTGTGAAGATGATGATTTCTTAATCCGTGCGAAACTAAAAGGATATGAATTAAAAACCTGTGATTCTGCAATTACATACCATTTTGTTTCGCAGACATCAAGATTCAGTGATGAAATGAAAGATGTACGTGGTACAATTGAGGCTCATTCAATTAGAAATTTTATTAGAAAATGGGGTATTAGTATTCCAATGTTTAATGCTATGGATTACCAAACAACCGATAACTTTACATATGACAAAAAAGTTGTTGGGGTAAAATTGAGTAGTACTAAACATATCGAACTATTAGAACCATTTTTTGATAAGATTGAAATTGATGAGTTTCCAAAAGAATATGTTGAAAAAGAACAAGAGTTTACTCGTTATAATTTAACTAAGAAATTTGAAGATGTTAATGATGTTGATATTAAAGTATTCGTTACCGATACTTTTACTCAGGACGATTTTAACATGGTTAATGCGTTGAGAGTGTCTCTTGATGATTACGGACCTGGTGTTTATGAAAATGGTAACTTAACCGTATTAATTATTGATAAGGATCAAAAAGCGTAATTACCGACGTGTTTAACCATCATACTCAAATATGTGTCAATAAACACTTCGTAACCCAATTCTCTTAACTTACCCAATAAAATAAAGTCTTCTCCGAAGTAATCTTCGGTGTCTTCTTTATATCTAAACTCAAAATATGGTTTTTCTAATTTATCGAATATATCTAATTTCATTAACATACATCCCATACCTACTCCCTCCACTTTAATAAGTTCGTCATGGATTTCCATTGGTAACCAACTATTCCAATCATTTAGATCGGTATAAGCGACCGTTTTAAGAGGTTTTGAACGTCTCATATAGTTACATGCTACGATGTCCTTATTGTGTTCTAAAAGACGTAATGCGGTGGTTGGTGGGAACATCATATCACTATCTAACCAAAGTACATAATCGGATTTTACTTCCTTAGCCTTCTTAATAAGATTGTTCCTTTGATTTAATAAAATAGTACTAGAATCAAAAAACAAATAAGCATCAATACCAGCCTCTCTTGTCAAATTGTATAACTGTGTTAAACAATATGCAAATTGATTATGAACGCTATCTCTTGTTGGGACTAATATTGACAATTTAAGTGGTTTTACTTCCCACATTGAACTATTGTTGATTGATTTACTCATGTACCTGGCGTATTGTCTGTTATTATATTACTTTGATAGGTTAGATTTCTTCCAGACGTAACCATCTCTTCCACTCTTTTCATAAGAAGCTGATAATCTTTGATCGGTAAATTGGAAATTGTTGTAAATGTTGATCTTGAATAGACGTTGGTTAGTAAGATATCCGTAGATGCTATTCTTGCCCACTTTTCAATTAAACATCTTTTTAGTATTTCCTGATTCCCACTTAATAAACCTTCAATACGATCTTTATCGTATACGTTAAGTATTTCAGTTAACATTTGATGTTCTCTCCTGTAATAGGGTATAAAAGATAAAAAATACGTCAATTTTAGACGTTTAATGAACTTGATGAGCTTTTCTCTATCAAAGTCAATACCGTTCCATTTAACGTATTGTAATTCGTATTTTGAGGGGTATTTTTTATACGTAAGATTCATACGTATAATATAATAAAAAAACGTGAAAATGTAAAATTAATATGTACCTGATCCTGATAAACCACCGAAATCTGAAGATTCTAGCGTTTGCGATCCACTTGGGATACTTGCAACTGCCGAATACGATCTATTACGACCAACACCTAAGGTTGAGTTTAACCCCACCTGTACTTGGCCCGGAGTAGATGCTAATCCTAACACTACACTAATTCTTCCCATACTTACTTCGGTTCCCGTTGCTGGTACTGTACCCATGATATAATTCTTTTAACTAAAGTTCTTTGTTATAAATACTCACCATATTTTTTTAGAACATGGTGAGTATCAATTAATATAATTATTTTATTTTAGCTTCTAAAGCTTCTATTCTACTTAGTAATTCTTTGTTTGTTTCAATTAACAAAGCAACTAATTTATCGTATTTAACCGCTTTATATCCGTTTTCTCTTGTTGTGACAATTTCAGGTAACACAGCCTCAATTTCTTGTGCTTTAACACCAATATCATGACCCTCATTTTCATGAATACCTTCCATTGGAATCCAATCAAATGAATAACCGTTAATTTGTTTTAACTTATCTAAAGAATTAGGGATATTTTCAAAGTTTTCTTTTAATCTTTCGTCAGATGAGTAATAAGCGATAACATCATTTGTTGCTCTGATTAATCCGACAGTTGCTGGAGCTGCCGTACCTACACCTAAACCTGTTGTTATACCAACATTATTAAATTGTACTGTTGATCCTGTCGCAACTGCTTGACCGATTGAGAACGTAACTGCTCCTGTTCCTGCACTTACACTCACACCTGTACCTGCAACCGCTGAAGTGACACCCGCATTTGTTAATGTTACAGATGAACCTAACGCAACCGATCCACCGCCACTCATGCCTGTTCCTGCCGTTACAGTAACCGATGAGTTAGTTAATTTAGCGTTTGATACAGAAGCATCAACTAATTGTGATGCGTTAATTGTTTTGTTTGTAAGTGTTTGACCTCCACTAATGGTTGCAATTTCAATTTCACTACCCAAAGGTCCCGCTATCCATCTATCGTTAGTTGTGTCCCATAATAATGAACCCGAAACTAATGTTGATGCGGTTGCATCTCTAACAACTAAACCACCATTTGCTGCCCCCGAACCATTTAATGATATAATATTATCACCAATCGCAACTGTTGTTGAGTTAACTGTTGTTTGTGTTCCTGAAACCACTAAATTACCTCCAATCGTTACTGTGGTACCATCATCCGTAATTGTTGAGTTACCGACAGTAGATGCGGATGTGAATTTAACTAAAGTGTTACTTGTTCCTGAAACTGAAACCGAAGTACCTGAGGTACCGGCTGTTCCAGAAGAACCTGATGAACCACTTGTTCCAGAAGAACCCGAAGTTCCAGAAGAACCTGATGAACCACTTGTTCCAGAAGAACCCGAAGTTCCAGAAGAACCTGATGAACCACTTGTTCCAGAAGAACCCGAAGTTCCAGAAGAACCTGATGAACCACTTGTTCCACTTGTTCCACTTGAACCTGATGAACCTGAGGTTCCAGAAGAACCTGATGAACCTGAGGTTCCAGAAGAACCTGATGAACCTGAGGTTCCAGAAGAACCGTTAGATCCGGATGATCCTGAAGTTCCGCTAGATCCCGAAGTTCCAGAAGAACCATTAGAGCCAGAAGTTCCAGAAGAGCCAGATGATCCTGACGTTCCAGAAGTAGCGGCATTATATGACGTTCCGTTAATTACGACGTCACCAGTAACATAAAGAGAACCTGTAATAGTTTGGCTCGCTTTAAATGTGTTACTACCTGTTATTGCAAATTCGGTGGAATCTTTACCATCTAACTTATCTGCATTAGTTGCAAAAGATGAAGAAATGGCGTTCGATGTTGTACCACTGATGGTTGCGTTTATTGTTCCGTCTACCGTAAGGTCACCAAAAATGCGAGCTGAAGCTGATACATTAAGTGAACCGGAGATGTTTGCGTCAAATATTTTCATATGGTTATATTGTTATACTCATATAAATACTTGAAACTTTAACTTTGTGAAAAAAATCTACGAAAACTAAGCTATATTTTCAATTTTATTTATAACATCTTGACCCGTAATCGCTTTTGAACATATAAACTGTTCATTTGTTCCCTTTTTAACGGGACACCAATCCCAATCTCCTGGATCAAATTCGTGGTTAGACCAACAACTATTACATACTTCTTTGTTAATTATTCTTATTACACCGTCTAATGGTTCTAAATCTACATCCGTAAACCCTGAAATGATAGCCGTAGGGGTTCCCGATGCCCAAGCCAACCAACTTAAACCACTGCTGATACCTATGAATAGTTCAGACTCTTGTAAAACCTTAATTAATTGTTTTAATGTACTCTTCGGTTGAATTGTTATTCCCTTTGGGTGTTTGTTACCCATATAACCATCCTCTTCTCTTGACAACAATCTAACTTCATACCCCTTATTTTTATAGTGATCAACCACCTCTTGCCAACCTGTTGGATTATTCCAATACTTACATTGTGAGGTTGAGTGGATGGCTATTGTTATTAATTTCTTTTTCTTTTTAGATAACTTAGGTAGTTTAGGCTTTAATTCCTTATAAGTTAACCCTAATATGTCTGATCCTACTTTCATTAATGGTTCCTTTTTTGGATCGTTGTAGTGTCTTGTATAATCTATTTCACGTTTATCATTGTAGAATAATCCTAAACGATACAACGCGTAAATGTTATTTACATTTGATCCTGGCACCACAAACTCAATTTCTGGATATTGATCTTTAAATAAATCTATCTGGAAAGAAGAACATATTACTTTACATTTGTTTTCTGTTCTGAATTTCTCAACATATTCCATCCACGCCAAATTGTCACCCAATGATTTTGATTCAAAACAAATCATTACACGTTTGTCTGTTAAATCTATGTTATATTCTTGGTAAAAGTCATTATCGACTCCTTTTATTTTGATTAACCAATCAACATAGTATTTTTTAACTGATTTAACCCAATGATTACTCTTTAAATTAAATTCAAATTCCAATTTACCATTTCTCTTATCTATGAATTGAACATTGTAAAGATAATCACCATCTTCTAATATTTCAACAAAAGGACCGTCTACAAAATGTATGTTTGTTCTTCTATTTGTATTTACATTCTTTCTTGACAATTTATTCTTTCTTCTAAACTCATTCATTTCATCCTTCAATTCTTGATTGAATATTTCTTTACCTTGATAAAAAACCTCAACGGATTTCCCTTTCTCATATTGACCTAACCTTTCTAATTTAAATTCTCCCTTTTTAATTGTGTGAAATCTTTTATATGAACCATAATTAATTTCAATTAGATAATCCTTATCCGCTGGTTTTTCAGAAAACCCTGATATGAAGTGAATGAATAGTTGACCCGCATCATCAACACCCAAATATGTTTGTAAACGAGCACCGTTTTTTAATATACCATTTCTATTCCATACCGCAAATATGTTAAGTTCGTTATCATTAGGTATATACTTGCTAACAAATACACTGTTGGTAACCTTTTTAATTGATTGGTATAATTGTTTTTCTAATTGCCATCTATCAGGTTTACCTTTGAAGTATTCTTCCTTATTGTTGATAAGACTAATCATCTTTAACGCAACATCAGTTTTGATTGAAAAGATATAAGCTGAACTATATGGATTATTTTCTCTTGTTGATCCTTCGGAATATTCATATACCACCGCATCGTTGTTTCTAACATATTCCATGAAAGATTGGCGATACTGAATTTCGTCCGGTAAATTGTCGTACTCTAAGAAATGGATATATTGTTTTCCTAATTGTTTAACAAGATTGAATGCGTTTTTCATTGTCAACCAAATGGCATAATCGTGATGGAAATCAATTTTGTTGGTTATTTTATATGAACCCATATCTGTCCATCTATCACTATTAATACCGTATTCTTCAAAATCCTTTTCTAAAAGAATATCATTGTTACCATCATAAATGTAATAATCCGCCATCACTTGAATCTCAGGTGAAACAGGATAATGTCCACATAATATAATGGGACAATTATATACCTTTAAACTTGTAAGTAATTTCTTTAAAACATTCTCTTTATCTTTATTATCTGGCCAGCAGTCAACTACAAAAACATCATCATTAAATTGTGTGTATCCCATTATCTTTTTCTTATTAAAATAATTCCATTAAGGAAAGTTATTGATTCTATATCAGTTCTACAATCAGGTTGTACTTTATTTGAATACGGTATTAAAAAATCTTCTCTTCTCCACCATACCGCTTCTTGATTATCTAAATTTTCTATTCCTCTAAAATTGACGTCGTCAGCTAAATCCTTAAAATACTCCATCATACTTTTTGGATCTTTCAAACCTCCTCCATACCAGGGCCAATAAGATGTTGACACGTCCTCAATTGCGTAAACTCCTCCTGATTTAACTGATTGAAATAAATGTTCGAAAGAATAGATTACATGTTCATTCATATGTGATCCATCATCTAATATCATTTCAAATGGACCATATTCTCTCATTACATCATTTAAAAAAACATGATCGTCTTGTGATCCGATTTCCACATAGATATTATTATCTCTATCATCATACTGTTTACAATCGGGATCAATATCAATACCAATGATATTTGATTGGTAATAATATTCTCTCCACGTTTGTAGTGATTTTCCATCTAAGACACCTATCTCTAAAATATTCATTTTATCATACCTTTGGAAGGGGAGATATTTTGAATATTTTTCACAGTAATTATGTTTTTCTGAACTTTTATCGGTTCCGTATTTAATTGCTAATTTTTCTAAATTGTTATTCATTATCTCCAGAAGTATATCATTTGTAAAGAATTATTACTACCCATAAACAATAGGTAAGAATTAAAACCTAAATTGTTCATTCTTTGTATTAGGTTGGATCGCAATTCCTCATCGTGGTCGAAATGACTGTGATGATATTCCATCGCAATCGTTTTAACCTTTCTAAGATTATCGTCACTAATACCCGCAAACGCTGCGTGTTCCGCCCCTTCGATATCTACTTTAAGAAAATCAATGTGATCAATTAAATTACTTTCAAATAAATAATCTAACGTGTAAGTTCTAACACTATATCCTTCTTGACCGTCTATACCGAAAACATTAGATCCACCTAAATGATTACTTTCATATAAATTCAATTCACCCATTTCATGTGCCGCAGCGGCATTGAATAATACTGAACGAGGATCCGCATTTAATGATAATAATTTAAAGTATCTTCTGTCAGGTTCAAATGAAATTACTCTACTCGCACCTTGACTATATGCCCATCTATTAAAGATACCCATATTACCACCTAAGTCAACCACAATATCACCATCATTAATACGTTTCATATCTCTACCCTTATAGTAGTCTAAAAGATTGAATATTTCGTGATAGATAGCTCTTGCCCATCCGTACTTGTTAGCAATTTCTATTGTCCCACCCTCAACACCTTTTATATCACCTAAATTTTCTAACTTATATACGTCAGTATAAAATTGTTCTGATTTATAAAAACTATCATCACGTTTCATCTTAATGAAGTTCACCATGAAATCTGACATCTGAGCATTCTTGTTACCATGGAAATATATAATTTGATTTTTATCTTTTGGTATCGCCTGGTATCCAAATATTCTATTAAAATTTTGCGGACCTTCTTCATTCCAAAACTTTAAGAAATGATGTTGTGTTTCATTTGTCATTCCATCGTCACCATCATAAGATGATGTATCGAAATTAGATAATGGTAAATGTTTCTTAAAATTATATTTCCATCTCATTACATTCTCAATACCCTCATCATTCCATAGATATAAACGTTTGTAATCTTTACCGCCGTCTTCCATTACTTTGACGTAATGACTAATAATTTCCTCAAACCACCATTTACATTCTTTATTGAATACATACATACAAACATGCATATATGGTTGTTGTTTTTGTACACCCCATTCATTGGCAACTTGTTCATTGAATAGTTGTGATTTAGTTCCGTTATCATACCAACCAAAGAATTCTTCTTGTACGTGAATATCCGATATTGGATAGTTATCAATTTCTTTAAAGTGGTTTTTAATGTTATCAACATTATAGTTAACCACGACATCTCCGTCCAACCAAACATAGTTATCAAATCCCTCATTTAAAGATTCAATACATGCATGTTGTTTCCAATACCATTTATCGTGTTCAGATATCTTTGGTGGATTAATTGTTCTTTTAATTACATTTGGATAATCGAACGGTACCTCACAATCAATACCGTAAACAATAATTTTACGTTTAGAAAATTCTAATAGTGATTTAACTAAATCTTCAATCACCGGCATGTATCCAATATTGCCTGTTGTAATAAATGCAAAATCATCAAATCTATTTGTTAATAAATCGGATGCACCTTTTGCCACAACATCCCAATTAAAATTGTTATGTATTTCTGCCGCCTCGATTATGGCAAATGACTTATATTGTTTATAATCGTTAAAAGCATTTAACATTTGTTCACCCAAATTATTCCAATCGGGTTCACAATATTCGCCAGGAAAATCTTTATGTTCAATATTTGCCGGTCTTAAATAATCTATCTTAACAGGTATGCCTTTACCTTCGGCAAATTGTAATTGACCTCCCCAATCTGAATAGATTGATGGTGTTCCGCAAGCCATTGCTTCAATCAACGGTAAGTTCCATCCTTCACTACGTGCACATGAAACAAACACATCACCTTCTTGAAGATACTTTATATATTCTTCCCTTGGTGTAAATTTTATGAACTTAATATTCTCAGTATTGATCTTATGGAAATCTACTCTCTCTTCAGTTGTTTTTAATCCATCATATGGATAAGGATTTTCTACGGACGCAATCATCTCAACATCCGTTCTACCAGAAAATACCTCACCAAATGCTCTTAATACTTCTGTGGTTCCCTTTCTATAATCCCATCTACCAAAATATATAAATCTAAACTTATCTTTTTTTGGTGTGACATCTAATGGTTTGAATGTTTCAACATCAACTCCTTCAGGTACGATTGATATTTTATATGCTGGGTAACCCTGCTCAACTAAACAATCAAATTGCCATTGTGTTGGAACCCATACTTCATCAAAGTAAAATAATCTTTTAAAGAAATCATCAGGATAACGTGTTGATTCCCACACATTATAAGCAATCTTATATCCTTCGTAATTCTCGTAGAAGTAATAGTTATTTGTTTCCGCCAAAACGATATTAACATCAGGTACAAAATCATTCTTATAACCATACATAGGATAATCCGATCTTGTCTTATCCGCATTGAATAATGTTTGTAAGATTAACATATCCTTTATCTCATCGGTCATGTATGGTTCTCCGTCATGTGGTGTGTCGTTCATACCATTCCAACTGTCTCCGATAGTTAGGTTTCTTACTTTTACCGTATGATATTTGTTTAGGGCACAAAAAAAGGATTTTGCGTGATTAGCATATCCTGTTTTCCCTATAAATGATGTGTGAGCAAGTATTTTCATTAAGTATAATATAACGAAAATACTTTAAATAATCAAATCAAATTTTGTTTATTTTTTCTTTCAATTTTCTTAAAAAATACAGATGTTTCGGTTTTTTCACCAGTTTCCCTTTCATATGGAAAATCAATACAATAATAATTTTCTCTTAAAATTCTATACGCATCTATATTCCACGTACCATTATCTAACACAATAATTGATCCTTCTTTTCTATGTTTATTTATAATTTGTACAAACGTACTTCTTGGTATATGTGTTGGATTATTATCAATTAAAAAAACATCCGCAGTTGAAATTAAGTCAATAAAATCATCTTTTTTAATTGTTTCTGTATCAAACTTGGATAATTTTAAATTATCGATATTGTTTTCCTTTGATAATACTTTCATTTTGGTAAACCAGTTCTCGTTATCCTCAAATGAGTAAACAAAATTAAAGTGATTCGTAAAAAATATTGTAGAAAATCCCGAACCAATTTCTACAATTGTTTTGTCCGTAAAATTATTTTTTTCAATCCATATTAAGAAATCTGGAGATAAATTTGGGGTGTTTGTCATGTAATTATGGATTGATTAGGCGTTTTATGGTAAGTAATTTCTAAAATTCGTTTTAATATGTTCAAATAACTTTATACTATATTGATAGTTGTGTTTAGGACCCGGATGTGCACCATCAACTCCATTATCAATAAATGGTGCTGAATAATCTCCATCAAATCTATTATTATCATTATAATCATTAGTTGCATACCATCCATTCCAAACCCAATTACATTGTTTTGATTCTAAAAATAATTTTATTAATTGATGGTTTTTATACCAATTGATAAAATTGTTTGATTTATTTAATAAAGTAAGATGTGCATTATGTTCATTTACACCATTTTCGGTTTCTTTAAAATACCCCCAACTTTTATGGTGGAATGGTTCTATACCACCTTCATTGGTATAAAATTCTCGTCTATGTGATTCGGTATACATAATTAAAACTAAATCAGGTTTTACTAAATCGTAATATGTCATCAAACAACGGGTGATATAATCGTTACTTCTACCACCACATCCGAAATTTAAATCAACTCCATTTGGTATTAAGTTACACAATTGATGTGACCATGTTTCGTTATCATTTACACCAACTCCCTCAGTAATAGAACAACCTAATGACATTACCTTAAACCCTTCTTTTTTTACACTAGCTCCTCTAAACCCCAATTCATTATAAGTGTAAGTGCAATTTCCTGTAATATCTGAACCCGATCCTTTATATGTTTGATTAACTCTTTCACTTAAATTGTTTCTAAACGATGAAATTTCAAATCCCGCAGGATTCCAATATTTTAATGGTTTCATATTAAACTTTTAATATTACTTTTTATATTATCCGGACTCAGAAACCACAATAAAGAATAACGTTCTCCTATTAAAATTGTCGTTATTTCATGTTCAATTTTTACATCAAAAACATATGTATTTCCTATTTCTTTGTTTAATAAATATTCATCTGGGTTATACAATTTAAAATCTCCGCCATCAAAATTTTCATTTAACAAAACACCTACGGCATATAACCTACCTTCTCTAATATCGTTATGTTTTCCAAACCAATCACCT
>Ga0247723_1000825_pt1 | contig 19722 bp, 16 predicted proteins | sample MSEWelMarce5H_FC_FD_189079 | JGI IMG/M metagenome (GOLD analysis project Ga0247723, IMG submission 189079) | Subsurface sediment microbial communities from gas well in West Virginia, United States - MSEEL Well Study Marcellus 5H_FC | ecosystem: Environmental > Terrestrial > Deep subsurface >... | reverse complement strand
AGGTACTGGCGGTGGTGGTATTGGTAACGGTACCGCAGGTGGAACAGGTTCAACTGCGGGTACTCTTACAACCACTGGTGGCGGTCAAGGTTCAAGTATTGCCACCGGTACCTGTACGGTTGGCGAAAGTGTTTACGCAGTCCAAGCAACTAGAGGGGCTAGTGGTGCAGGTGGAACCTACGGAACAAGTGGAGCTAACGGAAGTAATGGTAATTGGTATGAAGCCGGCGCCTGTGGTGGTGGTGCGTCCGGCGGTGCCGGTGGTGGTGCAGCTGGTGCTGCTGTAACGGGTAACTCAAATATTACATGGATTGCATTTGGTACCCGCAACGGTGCTGTAACTTAATTAGGAGATTATATGGACTATATTATTAGAAGTTTTGACGAAAAAAATGGACAAATTACAGTTGAATACGCTGGAAAATGGACTTATGCTATTGATTTAACTGTAGAAAATGGGGCTTTCCCCATAGGCGAAAAACTTGAAGAAGTTATTCAAGGTATGGCACCAACGTGGTTAGTAGAAAGGCAACAAAGCTTAGAAACTACTCCGTTAAATTCTGATGTGATTCGTGCATTGGTTCAACCACTACCTGAAGTAGCTATTGAGGTGGAGAGCATACAAAACCAGCGTAACTCTCAAGAACAACTTGAAAGCGATACAGCGTTTCTTACACAACTAATCACAGACATACTGGCAAGTAAAGGGCTTTAATGCTCCTAACACTTTTTGAAATTTTGCCAAAAGAAGCTAGTAACAAACGGCTAGAAATATGTGATACATGCGAGCACAAAAAAACTAAGATTATTAAGTATTGTGGCGTATGTGGGTGTTCTATTGACGCAAAGGTAAAATTTAGAAAGCAGACATGCCCTCAGAAGAAATGGTAAAAAAATACTATTTTGACAAGAGTCAAATGCTTTATATACCTTTGTTTCGTGAAAACAATATGTGGGATAGGACTGAAACGTTAACTCCTAACACCTCTATAAAATGTATTACGCCTATAGGTGCAGTGTCAAATAGCCTTACCGTAGACCAAATCTGTATGTTGAGAGCCCAAGAATTAGCTTCCGTGGCTAAGGTACAAAATAAAAAACTACACGTATTTTGGTCTGGGGGGTTAGATAGCACAACCGTATTGTTGTGTCTAATGGAGTTGCTGCCTAAAGACGGATTAGTAGTAATGTATACAAAAGCAAGTTTAGAAGAGTATCCAGGGTTCTTTGAAGCTCGGGTTAAAGATTCTTTTGCGTCATATGAGTTTTCTATGGCATGCTTGTGGGGGGCTGTTGAACATGCCTGTAATAACGGTATTGCAGTTACAGGAGAGCTTGCAGACCAAATGTTTGGTTCGGTTATGTTTATGGGTAAAAGTGTAAGTGAGCTTCAAGCGCCGTGGGAATCTTTTGATGATGGCTTGTGTAAGCTTGAAAAGGTTCATAATTTTGTGCAAGCGTGCCCAACACAGGTAAATAACGTAGCTGAGTTTTTATGGTGGTTTAATTACGCTACAAAGTATCAAAACGTTCAGATGCGTATGCTTGTGGATAACACAGTATCCAAACTTAACAACAATATTTTCCATTTTTTTGATACCCCAGAGTTTAATAGCTACACAGTGTCTACCCCTATGGAAGTAAAAATACCTGGGTTTAGCACCGACAACTACAAAAAGCCCCTCAGAGACGTTATATACGCGCTATCCAATGATGCTGATTATGCTTACACAAAACCCAAAGTTAGGTCGCTAGTGCCTATATATGGTAAGTATTCGGTAAAAAAGCTTGCAAAAACAATAGACTTACATTGGGAAAGAAGCTACGTATGATATTTGACGGTAGCGTACGTGAACTTGGGTTTTTTGATGTTGATAAAATACTCAAAGAACTGCCTGATTGTTCCGATAGTCTATGGACAAAGACAATAAAAAGGCAACAAAAATGGGCGGTTCACTCAGATACGCTAAACATACCTATTATTAGGGTTGAAAACTATTCAGATAGACCAATAACAGAAACCATAATACATAATGAGTACCCAGAAAGTTTAGTGAAAGTTGTTACAGATGCAGCGGAAGAAGTCCAAAAGCATATCAATGGTTTGATTACATTTGCTATTTTAGTATCACTGCCAGCAGGTAAAAAAATAGGGCTTCATAAAGATGCGCACCCATTAAATTTAATTCGTAGATGCCATTTACCGATTACTACAAACGACGAGTGTATATTTACGCTTGTTAATACAGAATTTAAGTTTGCTCCAGGGGTTATTTACGAAATAAATAATCAGCTACCCCACAAGGTTGAGAATAACGGCTCTACCGCAAGAGTACACCTTATCGTAGATATATTGCCTAATGAAAATATTTGACACCACTTCACTTGTTAGTTCAACCCCTCAGGACCTGTACCAGTATAGGTGCTATGTTAAAACACAGCCAGTTGTAACCGACAGCCGTTGCAGCTATTGGTACTTAAATACAAATGAAGTTGGGTGCTTTACCGGCGACGGTAAGGTGTTTTCTGACTTTGAAGTTTGCGTAGAGATATTAGGGTACACTCCAGAAACACGCACTTCTACCTACGCTCGAGGCACTGATTTGCCGTATTTAAACGGGTGCAGCACCAAGCAGCTTATCCCACCAAACCGTTCTGGCGACCCCACTTGGCAGCTGTTACAGATGGCACCAAGCACAACTGAGCAAAAACACCATGTGCATTCGACAGCCCGTATAGTCTATGTAATATCTGGCGAAGGCAAGTCAGTAGTCGGGATGCCGGGTAATCAAGAAACTTATGCCTTGAAACCCGGTATGGTTTTAGTGCTAAACAAGATGGAACCGCATCACTTTATTTCTGGCGTAAATGGGCTTCTTGTGGCACCATTACACGTATTCAGCACCGGAACAAATGAGTTTAACCACCCTATGTTCGCCGGCACTCACTTAGTATAAAGGCTTAATATGATTCAAGATAATGACGCAGTTAAACTAGAAGACGGTACCGTACTTGCTAAGCACAAGGTAGAAATCCTCTGCCCTAGCTGCAGTCGTGATGTTGACGAAGCAGAGTTGGCCGCACAAAAGTGCGGTGATTGCGGGCATAGCCTTGTTCAACCGAAACAAAACGTTGCTATTAACGTAACCTCTAAGCCGATTGGCACAAAAATCTGGGGGCAATAATTGAAAGATTTACTGCCGCAAATACTAGCCTATGTAAGTAGCCCCTTTAGGTTATTTGCGTTGGTCATTATGGCGGTATTAACGTTTGCTGGTTACTTTGTTTGGCAGAACCAAGGCTTGATGCTTGATGCTTACACCAAGTCAAAACAGCTACCTTCTATGAATTCTGCTAGGTATGACGATGCTGCCAAGGTAATCTTTAAGGGTACAAACGCTGATTTAGTGGTTATTTTTTCAGTTAATCCCTTGCTAGGTACCCGTATTGTTGAAAGAGCATACCAGCCAGATAAGCGGTATAAAGAGTTTGATGGCTACGATGTAGGTCTTTTTACAGCCAATATAAACAACAACAACGACATCATTAAGCTAATGGCTAATGAAATACCGTGCGGTGAATATAAAAAAGCGCAATCAGAAATAGGTTTATGGTACAAGGCTATTGGTATTAATTACACCTGCCGCGTATCTGTGCCACCTGATGTTAATAAGTTTATTGGTCAAATTACGGTTGGTTGGAAAACAGCGCCTGAAAGCCCTGAAGCCATGTTAACCATAGCAAGTTCAATGTTAATGAGGAAATAATATGTTACCAATTACAGCGTTACTTGATGTGGGAATGAAAGTATTAGATAAGTTTATTCCTGACCCTGAAGCCAAGGCAAAAGCCCAAACAGAATTGCTGAAAATGCAACAAGAAGGTAAGTTGGCTGAATTGCAAACTGACCAAATAGCTATGCAAGAAACAAGCAAGCGTTGGGAAGCCGATATGTCATCGGACTCTTGGCTATCTAAAAATATTCGCCCTATGGCCCTTATTGCTATTTTTGCTGCGTACTTCATTTTTACAACGATGAGTGCATTTGGCCTTAACGCTCAAGAAAGCTACGTCAACCTGTTAGGTCAGTGGGGGCAAATCGTCTTCCTTGCGTATTTTGGTGGCAGAACTGTCGAAAAGGTTATGGAGATGAAAAAGGACAAAGATGCAGCTAAGTGAACATTTCTCCATTGAAGAACTAACCGCCAGCGAAACAGCTGCCCGTAATGGCTTGGACAATACCCCAGGCCCTATCGCTTATCAAAACTTGGTGCGTCTAGCTAACTTCTTAGAAGAGGTTAAAAAGGTGCTTGGTGGCAAGCCAGTCATGATTAATTCAGCTTATCGAGGTCCAGAAGTCAATGCCCACGTGGGTGGGTCTAAAAACAGTCAACATATGGTGGGCTGCGCTGCTGACATCAAAGTACCAGGCATGACCCCAGACCAGATATGCAAAGCAATTATTGCCTCAGAACTACAATATGACCAGCTAATTCGTGAGTTTGACTCCTGGACTCATATCAGTATTCCTAACGAAGAAGGCTCGACACCGAGAGGCCAAACGCTTATCATAGACCGTGCAGGTACACGCCCATTTGTCTGAGGTAAATTATGCCATTTCAAAAACTACAGTTTAAGCCGGGAATCAATAGAGACCAGACTAACTACTCCAACGAGGGCGGTTGGTACGAGTGCGACAAGATTCGCTTTCGTTCTGGTTATCCGGAAAAAATTGGTGGTTGGGCAAAGGCTACTTCAGAGTATATGCTTGGTTTTTGCCGCCAGATGTTTGGGTGGATTACGTCTTACCAAGATAACCTTTTAGCGTGCGGTACTAACGAAAAGGTATATATTGAAGCGGGTGGGTACTTCTATGACATCACACCACTACGTCCTACAACGCCTACTTTAACTACACCTGTTACAGATAACTGCATAACCACAACTAACGGCTCTGGCACGGTTACTATTATTGCTGTTGGCTCTGATGCTGATGTGGGTAACTATGTAGATATTTCCGGTGCTACAGCTGTAGGTGGTATCCCAGCAGCCACACTTAACGCAAGCCATAAAGTAGCAACCGTTATTAACGTTAATGCGTTTACTTTTGTTGTCGGTACAAATGCTACATCCAGTGCTACTGGCGGTGGTACAGGTATTAACTTAAGTTTTGAGATTGATACTGGGTACGGTACTACTACACAGGGCTACGGTTGGGGTACAGGTGTATGGGGCGGCGCTTTTGGTTGGGGTTTATCAAGCCCAGACTCAGTTTTTTTACCGCAACAAGATTGGTGGTTTGACCAGTTTGATAATAACTTAGTAATGAATATCCGTAATGGCCCTATTTATTATTGGGAGCGTGGTACAAACGCAACTCCTGATGTATCTTTAGCGACTAGAGCTATTTTACTTGAAGACGTATCTGGTGCGGCGGACGTACCTGATTCTGCTATGCAGACCTTAGTTTCTCAAAATGATAAGCATTTATTAGCTTTTGGTTGCCAACCATACGCTGGTTCCGCTGGCGACTTTGACCCACTATTAATCCGTTGGGCTTCTCAAGACGACCCTGGTATGTGGACCCCACAAGTAACTAACTCAGCTGGCTTTATTCGTGTTTCTCGTGGTTCGCAGATTGTACGTGCTATTCCAACTAAGCAAGAGATTCTTGTATTTACTGAAGCCACGCTAAGTTCTTTGCAGTTTACTGGCACTACTGACGTGTTTGCTTTGCAGGAAATTGGCGACAACTTATCTATTATTGGCCCTCGTGCAGTTACTGTGGTTAACAACATGACCTTCTGGATGGGGCATGATAAGTTCTATGTATATACAGGACGTGTAGAAACACTTCCTTGCTCTTTACGTAACTTTGTATTTAATGATATTAACTTTGACCAGTCAGACCAAGTTATTTGTGGTACGAACGAAGGTTGGAACGAAGTTTGGTGGATGTACCCAAGCGCTAACTCTAATGTTAATAACCGATATGTTATCTTTAACCATTTAGAAAGAATTTGGTACTACGGCAATATTGGCCGTAATGCTTGGTTAGACAGCCCATTGCGTGACTTCCCACAAGCTTCTTATACTGATGCCACTTTAGAGCGTAGCTATTTACTTAACCACGAAGACGGCACTAACGATGATGGCGCTGCATTAGCTGCGTATATCCAATCTTCTGACTTTGACATTGCCGAGGGGGACCAGTTAATGCTTACACGCCGCGTAATACCAGACATTAACTTTGACGGGTCTACGGCTAACAACCCAGAGGCTAATTTTATTATCCGCCCACGGAACTTCCCAGGTGGCGCTTATCAGTCTAATACTAGCAACACACAACGCGTTATTCAGACTGTGGTTAATCAATACACAAATGAAGTGTTTATGAGAGCACGTGCTCGTCAGGTTGCTCTACGGGTTGAATCGGCTGGTTTAGATACACAATGGCAATTAGGTAGCCCACGTTTAGACCTTAGACCGGACGGTAGAAGATGACGATTAAAAAGTTCGTTGCCCCAGCACTGCCCACTGCCCCGGCTCAATACGACCAAAGTAGGGATGACCAGCTTAACCAGAATTTACGTATTTACTTTAATAACTTAGATAGCTTTTTAACTACTATTTCTACACCACAAAATGGTACAACAGCTAACAGACCAACCCAAAACTTGCAGATTGGTCAGTTTTACTATGACACTACACTAGGTATTCCTATTTGGTATAACGGAACAGTGTGGAAAAACGCTAGCGGAACAACAGTTTGACATGATAAACTTCAACATAATTAACCCAGCGGGGCAACAATGAGCCTACATGTAGCAGCAAAACACTTGGCGTCTAAAGGACGTGACGGCGACACCGAATTAGTCCATATGACTAAAGGTGAGATTAAAAGTCTTCAAGGACTAGCCTTAGCAGCTGGTGGGTCACTAAGTATTAACCCTGATACAGGTCTTGTAGAAGCTAGCTTCTTAAAACGCCTTTTGCCGACTATTGCTGGCGCGGGGCTTATGATGATTCCTGGTGTCGGCCCATTGGCTGCTGCTGGTATGGTCGGTGGTTTTGAAACATTACGCACAGGCGACATCGGCAAAGGTCTAATGGCTGGTCTAGGCGCTTACGGTGGTGCTGGTTTGACTCAAGGATTAAGTACGGCTGGCGCTTCTGCCGTTGGAGATATTGGGGTAAACGCCACTTCAGTAGGGGCTGAAAACGTAGGTGCAAATGCTTTAAGAGAATCCGCCGGTGCAGGACTATCAACACCGATGCCTGGAGTAACTAACGCGGCTGGCGAAGCATTAAGGGCCGGTGCTCAAGCTCCTGTGACACTAGGCAATATGGGGCAAGGAGTATCTCAAGCGTTCCAACCAGGTGGTGCTTCAGCTATTTACAATGCAGCGCCGACTGGAACAATGTTAGGGCTTGGTTCAACAGCGGTTAACGCTTTGACTCCAGAAGCTCCTCCAGTCCCAGGTACACCGGAAGAAGAAGAGCGCTACAAAGGCGCGCCATATCGTTATAACTTATCACCTAACTTTACTGGATATGTACCTGCTAGACCGAATCCATACTATCGCCCAACTGGCTTAGGCTATGCTGAAGGTGGTGACGTTATGGCAGCTGCCGGTGGTTCTTATGACGACGAGCCTATGGGAGATGTAGGTATGGCCTCTGGTGGCATAGCTGCTTACGCTGCTGGTGGGTTAAGGATGGGCGAAGGTATTGCTAGAGATACCGACGAAGATACAGCTTCACTAAACGCATTTGATGCAGCTAAAAAACGCATGGCTAAGATTAACAAAGCAGCTAATATGCCTAAAAACTATGCAGCCCAGATGCCACAAGTACGTGGTTTAGGTGAATTAGCTATGGCACAAGGCGGTTCGTTGGGTGGATACTCAGACGGTGGGCGTATGCTTAAGGGTCCTGGCGATGGTATGTCTGATGATATTCCAGCCGTAATTGGTAGAAAACAGCCAGCTAGATTAGCCGACGGTGAATTTGTTGTACCTGCTGACGTTGTGTCTCATTTAGGTAATGGCTCTACGGATGCTGGTGCTAAGAAGCTATACAGCATGATGGATAAAATACGTACTGCACGCACAGGCAAAAAGAAACAAGCTCCAGCAGTTAAAACAGATAAATATATGCCCGCATGATTGAAGTCTCTTTAGTGCCTCGTGAGTACGTTGACACTTGTTGGGACAAGATTGAGGGTTTTATAGCTAAAGCAGCAGAGTATACTTACGGTAGGTACACGGTTAGTAATATTTATGACCTTGTAAAAGAAGAAGATTATCAACTTTGGGTTGCATTTGATGGTCCGGTTTTTAAGGGTGCAGTAGTAACTAATGTTATTACTTATCCGCAACGCAAGTTGTTAGGTATGCAGTTTTGTGGTGGAGATGAATTAGATACATGGAAAGAGCCGATGATAGCTCTTTTAAGAATGTTTGCTCGTGACTTAGGGTGTGAAGCAATTGAGTCGACAGGACGCCCAGGATGGGCTAAGATATTTAAGAATGACGGCTATAAGGCCACTTGGGTAACTTACGAGTTACCGTTAGATATGGAGAAAGACAATGGGTAAAGGCGGCGGCGGTGGCGGTCCACAAACTAGCACGACACAAACATCAAATATACCTGAATACGCTAAACCGTATGTAATGAATATGCTGGGTGCTGCTCAGAACCAGTTGTTTGATACTAGCGGCGACCAAATTACTGGTTTTAAACCATATACGCCATATTCAAACGACCCAACCAATTACTTTGCGGGCCCTTCTTCTCTACAACGCGGTGTGTACAACGAAGCAGGTCAGATGCAAACTCCCGGTCAATTCGGTGCTGCTACTGGTTTAGCTGGCATGTCTGGTATGGGGCAATTAGGTACTACAGGTCAAGCTGGTATGTACGGACAACAAGGTAGTATGTTCGGTGGTTTAGGAGCCGCACTTGGTGCCGCTGGCGCTCAGCAAGCAATGCCGGCTTTTGGTGCTGGGCAACAATTTGCTCAACAAGTAACCGACCCACGTTCTATGGCTCAATATATGAGCCCGTATCAACAGCAAGTCACTGATATTGCTAAAGCAGATGCGGTTCGTAACGCACAACTTGCTGGGCAACAGGCTAATTTAGGCGCAGCTCGTCAAGGTACTTATGGCGGTGCTCGTCAAGCTTTAGCAGGGGCCGAACGAGAAAAAAACTTACTAGCTAACTTAGCTAATATCCAAGCACAAGGCTCTCAGTCGGCTTACGACAAAGCTATGCAAGCTCAGCAGTTTGGGGCTAACCTAGGTTTACAAGGTATTCAAACTGGGTTACAGGGTATTGGTCAAGGTTTAGCTGGTACTGCACAAGGAATGCAAGGCGCTGGGCTAGGGTTACAAGGTGTTTCGGGGCAACAAGCTGGATTTGCAGGTGCAGGTCAAGCCGCGTCTACATTAGGTAATTTAGGTAGCGCACAGCAGCAAGCCGATTTAGCACGCATGGGCTTCCAACAACAAACAGGAAAAGAACAACAAGCTTACCAACAGAACATTATCAATCAGGCTATTCAAGACTTTGCTACAGCTCAGCAGTATCCATACATGCAGTTGTCGACTATGTCCAACTTGCTTCGTGGTTTGCCTATGCAGTCTATGTCTACTCAGCAATATCAAGCGCAGCCGAGTGCACTACAACAAGGCCTTGGTTTACTAGGTACTGGCGCATCACTATATGGTGCTATGAAGCGTGAAGGTGGCGCAATTAAAGAGTACGCAGTTGGCGGAACAATTAGAGGTCTAGAGAATAAGATTGACGACATTGGCGATGCAGGTGGCGCTAAAGGTTTGCAGGCGTTACTAGCGCAAACAAAGAGCCCAAAGGCTAAAGAATTAATCATGGAGCGCATGCGTGAAGAAGGTATTGCTGCGGCTAATACTGGCAAGCTAGGTACTAACATGGCTGGTGGTGGCATTATTGCTTTTGAAAAAGGCGGTGACATAGAAGGAGAAATGTCTGATGAAGAGCGTGCCGAGTATATTAAAAACAACGAATACTTACAGCGCTCTAAAGCATTATCTAACTTTCCAGAAACAGCCGGTAATTTTTTAAGAAAATACAATCCAATAACTGGTTCTGCATACAGTGAAGGCGTAGCTAATTTTTTTAGTTCGTCTCCAGAAGAGCAAGCGGTTGAGTTTAAAAAAGCTTCAGACGCACGCGATGCTAAGCGTGGCATGTTTACGACGTCAAAAGAAGAGCAGAAAAAAGATGACCGAGACATAGCTGCAGCAAAAGCCGCGGCTGCTGTACGTAAGGAAACCGAAGCGGCTAAAACTAAACAAGATAAAGCTAGTTGGAAAGTTGACCCAGATGCTATCGATAGAGAAGATGCGGGTATAGGCGCAGCGCTAAGAGCTAATCAACCAAAGCCTAAGCCAGACACCCCCCCTCCAGCTGCTCCAGCGACAACAACCGCTAACGAAACCGAAACAGGTATAGATGCAGCATTAGCTGCTCGTAGAAAACGTCTAGGCATTGACGGCCCTGGTGAGAAGAACGAAGCCCTAATGAGAGCTTTGGAAGAACGTCAAACTGGTCTAGGTAAACAAAACGAAGCAGACCGCTATTTGCGCATGGCCGAGGCATTTGCTAAGTTTGGCTCTACTGCAGGTCCAATGCTAGGAGCAGCATCAGAAGCTCTAGGCGGATTTGCTAAAGGTGAAGGCGCAGCTCGTAAAGAGCAAGATAGAATGCGAGTAGAAGGTATGAAGGTACAAGCCGACCTTGAGAAAGCTAGACGCGCTGAAGCTCGCGGCGACCTTGATGCGGCTGAGAAGTTTTATACTAGCGCTGAAGACCGTAAGAACAGACTTCAAGTTGCTAGCCGACCTGGTGAGTTTGAGAAGATGTATGCTAAGTTTGCTGAAGGTGAAGTAGCTGCAGGTCGTCAACCATCGTTTGAAGCATTCCGCAGAGCTTATTCAGGTACAGATGAAGATTTAGTACGTTTAACTAAAGCTGACGCTGCGGTTAAAATTCTTAAAGACGACCTTGGGTATATGCAGCTAGCAGCTAGTAAGAAGCCTGAAGATAGGCAAAAAGCTGCTCAAATGCTTGCAGCTGTTTATCAACGATATAACGTTGACCCAACAACGGGCGGAGTAATTGGCTCACAAGCTGCAGCACCTGGTAAAGTAATAGACTTTAACGCAATTAAATAAGGGAGCCTCATGGCCTATAGTATCCGCCTACCTGATGGGACGCTGGTAGAGAATATCCCTGACGACGTTGACCCGTCTGCGGCTAAGCAAAAGATTCTATCTGCCTATCCAAATATTGGCGCAGCTCCCCCTCAGCCTAGGGTTAACCCTGAAGAACTAGGTGCTGGTGAGCGCTTGGCAGCTGCGGGTAAACGAGGTATTGAATCCTTTGGAGAGATGCTTGGTGGTCTAGGCTTAGCCAAAGAAACACTAACTGGTGATACTGAAGCAGCCCGTGCACGTATGCAGGGCATTCAAGAACAAAAACGTTTAGAAGAGCGTGAAGGTAGCAAGACTTTATCTGCTGCCGACATCGGTAGAATTTACGAAAAAGAAGGTTTACTATCTGCCGCTGGCAAAGTTCCTTCTTATATTGGTGAGCAGTTATTACAGTCTGCCCCTCAGATGGCTACCCCGCTTGCTGTAGGTGCAGCAGCTTCCCCGTTTATTACGCCTGTCGGCGGTGCTATTGCTGGTATTGCTACTTATGGTGTGCAACAGTTTGGTAACTTTCTAGTACGCCAAGCTGAAAACAGAAAAGACCCAGAAGAACTTGAGATTGCTAAAGCCGCATTAACTGCAGCAGGCACTGCGCCTCTTGGTTACTTTGCGGATAGATTTGCTGCTGGTTTAGGTAGCGTAGGTAAAAACGCAGGTAAAGAAGCTGTTGCAGAACTAGCTAAACGTAGAGTACTTGGCGAGGTTGGTGCTGGTACCGTTGCTAAAGAAGTTGGTAAAGGCGCACTTAAAGGTGCTACGGTTGGTGTAATTGCAGAAGCGCCGACTGAATTTTTAGAGCAAGTTGCTGAGCGTTGGCAGGCAGGGTTGGCCTTAGACGACGAAGAAGCTAAGAGTGAATACATAGAAGCGCTATTCGGCGGAGCCGCAGTTGGTGGTGGCTTGGGTGGCGGGTCTCGTGCAGCACAAACATATGGTGGATACAGAGCAGAACTACCTGCAGCTAGAGAAGCTGCTGCTCCTGGCACTACCGCACTTCAACAAGCCGGAGGCACAGATGCAGGAATTGGACTTGACACCGGAGCTCGTCAGCTTAGCCTTCCTGGTTTTGACGAACCAGGCGGAGCCGCCCCAGGAACTACTCCAGTTGCCGAAGGAGACGTGGCAGGAACTGAGATACCTCCTAGCGATATTGGAACAGGAAAAGCTACAGAGCAGCTTACATTAGACTTTGCAGAACCTCCTAAACAAGAAATAAAAGATGAGGCACCTCCAGCACCTCCTAAATTAACTGAAGCGCAGGTAGCAACGCGTCAAGAGTTAGTAGATAAGATTAGAGAAGCCCAAGCTTACGTAAACGAAATAGCTAGCATTAACCCAGACGATGACCGCATTCCTGGTGCTATTGCACGTATACAGCAGTTAGACGCAGAATTAAAACAGCTAGAAGCAAAGCCAGCTGTGGCTAAGCCTTTGGGTGCGCCCCCACAGATAAATAAAAACATTAGAGTATATGAAAACGGCGCTTATACAAAAGAAAAAGATGAATATGGCAACCCAAAAGCATCTATTAACTTTACGGAAATAGTACCTAGCAATAGTTTGTACGATGCTTTCTATGAAGACTTCCCGCAATTTGCAAAAGGCTCAATGGATGGGGCTATCTTTGTCCATAGTTTAAATTCTAATGAACGCCAAAAAGGGTATGGTAATCAGTTGGTAGATGCCACAATTGACGTGGCTAATGAACGAAATAAACCCGTATTTTTAATTCCTCAGTCTGGCGGAGAAATGTCAAATGAGCAGTTAAGAGATTGGTACGGAAGAAAAGGGTTTAAAGATTACGGCGAGTTTATGATGTATAACCCGGCTGTAGCTAAACCTCTACCTGCACCTTCTCAAGGTGGGTTTGACTTTGGTGAAGCAGATGAAACTACAGAGCGTAGTATTGGGGCTAACGTTCCTAAAGCTAAGCTTAACTTTGCTGCCGACACAAACCGCCCATTGGATGCAGTTACAAACTTCTTAAGTGCATTAAAGCCAGACACAGCTACGCCGCAACAGGTTACAAACTACAACTCTGAAGTCAAAGGCATGCTTGAGGACTTGCGTGAGTTCTTCGGCCAACCTGCAAAGATGGTTCAAGGCAGAGCTCCTGGTGTTAAAGTACCAGACGTATCCGCTGAGTTATCAGATAGAGAATTGCAATTAAAGTCTGCTTTAATAGACGACTTCTTTAATAAAGCCAGTGTTACACCAGAGAGTGCTAGCGCTTCTATCCCAGAAGTATTGGCTAAGTTGCCTCAGATGAATGCTGAGCAGCAGAAGATGGCGTTGTCTCAGTTAGTAAACTTCCCTAAGTTAAATACCGTTAGAGGTATTAAAGACTTCCGTGCACAGCTAGACGACGTACTTACTAGCTACGAACAATATGCGCTCGGCGAAGAAACTGGAGCGGTTCCGTTTACGGATAAGAGTATCCAGGAAATGACGCCACGTATTATGCAGGCGTTGACTACTCTAGAAAAAACGCCTAGCAGTCAGCGTACCCCAGAAGAGAAAGCTGCATATATCTACTTCACTAGAAAAGTAGTTGGTGCTGACCCGTACAACATGTCTATGCGCTCTGCAGCGTACGACCTAGGCGTAGAAATAGACGACAAGTTTAAAGGTGCAATCCGTAAAGGTGAAACCAAAGAGAACGCCGAGTTGTTTAAAACATGGGTAGAAGAGAACCTACCTCAGCAGCAATACAGACGCTTCATGGCAACGGTAAAAGAGTTCCAGCGTATGACTCGCCGTGGAGAAAGATTTGCCGATAAGACTAGAGATACAAAGCCTAGAAGAAAAGTAGAAGTATCTCCTACGTATGTAGCAAGCATCGGTCGTGCGCCGTCTGGTAAAGAAGAAGGATTTGATAAAACTGCAACTGTTCAGCCTGGCATGGGGCAATTTACTCGCCCAGGTTTTATTTCTTTCGCCCCAATGCACCCAGCCGTGCAGGAGTTTATTGACCGCAACGACATCCAAGGTGCGTTAAAAGCTTTGGCCGGTGATAAATCTAGCTACTTAGGTAGAGCTGCGGCACGCTTGGCTGAGTTACCACTAATGACATCCGTGCAGTTTAACGGGCAGGAACAGTTAGTCAGCAACTATATCAACGCCGAGTTTGGTGAGACACGCACGCAGTTAAACAAATTACTTGAGGCGGTGTACCCTGAGCTATACAACACAGCGTTTAAAAACAAAGATATTCGTGATACATACCTAGCGTTGCAGATGTTAAAGTCTGGCAAGTTTAAAGGTGTCGATACTGCGCCGATTATTGGGCAGATAGACGTGTTGTTAGAAGCATACGAAGAAGGTGTATACCTATTAGATACACCGGGAACTTACTTCCCGCACTTAGATGCTATTAACCTAAATACAAACCTAGGCGGTGCATCTAACTATACGTTCATTCATGAGGTTACTCATGCGGCTACATCTTGGGCGCTAAACCCAGAGAACTTTACTAAGCTAACCCCAGCACAACAAAGAGCTGTAGGCGAGCTCAACAAGTTGTGGGAGAAAGCACGTGACTATAAGCCGACTCGCTACGAAACAAAGATAATAGACGGCAAAGAAAAGATTGTAGAAATTAAGCTCCCTAAAGAAGCTAAAGAGCGTCTTAACTCTATGTATGCCTACGGCATCAAGAACTTAGATGAGTTTGTAGCCGAGGCTATGTCTAACCGTCAGTTCCAAAAACAGTTAGCACAGATTAAGTACGATGGTGCGATTTCTTTCTGGGATAAGTTTATTCGCTTAATCTCTAAGCTAGTCGGGTTTGATAACGTGCTTGGGCATACCCTAGCTAACACCCACTTAATCTTGCAAGCTCCTCCTTCTTTAACACCTAATGCAGCTGCTTTGAGTTCAGGCAAGGCTATGCTTAGCTCTTTAACGGGCTCTCGTAAAGTTGGTGACGCGGGTGCAGGTATAGCTCGGATGGTGTCTAACACTTTCACCAACCGCCCAAGCTGGGACTTCATGAAAGAATCTATGCCGTTCTGGCTAGATAGTTTGAAGGATGCAACACGCCAGCATTTCTTAGGCGCGTTTACCCTTCGCCAGTTGCAAGACATGATTGGGCACAAGCTACCGCAGTTTAAGGGGTTCATTAACCAAACAGAGAAGATGCTTGAGGATAGAAGCGCCATCCTTAACACCACTAGTGAGATAACCACAAAGTGGCAGAAGTTCCAAAGCAACTTCCCTAAGTTAGCCGAAACACTAAATCTGTTGATGATTGACGCCACTGTTGACGGTATTGACCCAAGCTCAACTAATGGTAAGTCAGGCAATAAGCCGATTGATGATGCTTGGAAAGCTATCGGCCCAGAAGGTCAAGAGATTTACAACGAAGTTAAGAGCTTCTATGAGAAACGTTTAAAGGAATACATCGAGGTTATCTTACAACGCAAAGCCGAGTCTTTAAGACTTGAAGGCGTAAGTGATGCCAACATCCCTAACCATCCAGAATACGTAAAGATTAAAGACCACTTTAGTCAGCACGTGCTTAAGCCATACTTCCCATTGCGTCGTTTTGGTAGATATTGGTTGCAGTTTGGTAAGGGTAAGGACAAAGAGTTCTACCAGTTTGAGTCTGCTATTGACCGCAATATGTTTGCCTCTAAGCGTAAAGAAGAGCTAAAAGGCACAAAAGAAATGGACATGGGCAACAACGTCAGAAAGATGGTTGAGTCCAACATCCAAGACTTTGAGTTCTTAAAAGACTTAAAGAAAATGATTCGTGCTACCGAGGGTACTACTAAAGATAAATATCAGCAGAACTTAGAAGAAAGTCTTGAGCAGTTGTATTTGATGACATTGCCAGACCGTAGCGTGCGTAAGATGTTCTTGAACCGCCAAGGTATTCAAGGTATGAACTCAGACATGTTGCGTGCGTTTACTTCATCTGCATTCCATATGGCTTACCAGCATTCTCGGTTTAAGCACAGCGCTAAGTTATACAGCTTAGTTGATGCAGCTCGTGGCTACATGGACGGGCAAGAACCTAAAGACAAGAAGGTATTACGTGACTATATTAATGAGCTAGAGAAGCGCCTAGACTTTATTATGGACCCGCCTGACACAGGCACAATCCCTTCTACGTTATCTAATGCGTCATTTATCTGGTACATGACTGCGCCTGCTTCAGCGTTAGTAAACATGCTAGGTGTGCCAGCAGTTGGTATCCCAGTCATTGGAGCTAGATTCGGTAACGCTAATGCAGCTAAGAAAGTGTTTGAATTTACTAAGAAGTTTAGTAAAGCTGGCTTCAGAGATAAGCAAGGTGACTTAGCATTCCCGTCATTGTCTAATAAAGCTGGTCTCTTGAGTCCAGTGCAACAGAAAGCTTACGACCAATTTGTAGCTGACGGCTTGATTGACATTACTTTATCTCATGACCTAGTAGGACAAGCAGAAGCTCCGTCTAACTTATACACCGGTCGTGGGCAACGCATGATGAAGATATTGTCTGGTGCATTCCACGGCGCTGAAAAGTTTAACCGTGAAGTTGTAGCTATGTCTTCGTTTGACTTGGCAATGGATTACTACGCTAAGCCACAGAATGGTGGGTATAAAGGCGACAAATTAGTTAGCAAAGCTGTTGAAGTAGCTAAAGAGCTAACCTATAGGTCTATGTTTGACTACTCAACGTTGAACAAGCCACGTTACTTCCAATCGGCTACGGCTAAGGTTGTGTTGCAGTTTAAGCAGTTCTCTCAGCAGATGACTTATATGTTGGCCCGCAGTGCTTACGAAGGTTTCTACAAAGAGTTTGATGCCAATGAGCGCACCGACATCGGTAAAGAGATTAACGCTACTCAACGTATTAATAATGAGCCTGAGTACTCAGGAGCTGCCTTACAGAAGCAGATTGATAAGTACATTACCGACCTACGTGTAGAAGGTAAGAAGCGTTTGATGGGCACCCTAGGTATGACTTTCTTGTTTGCTGGTGCTACAGGATTGCCTGGATGGTGGGCACTCGGTAAGACAATGGAAGCTTTGAATGCTGTGTTTGGTGACGAAGACGAAGCCGACAAGCCATTTGACTTCAACAACTGGTTTAAGAACTGGGCTGCTGAAACATTCGGTGGCTACGTAGGTGACTCTATCTCTCGTGGCGTGGTTACTCAAACCCTAGGTGTTAACTTAGCAGACCGTATGGGGTTGAATGACTTATGGTTCCGTGATGCACGTAACAGCCCTGATGAAGTTACTGCGTTCCAAGCCTTCTTGGTTAACTTGATGGGCCCATCTGTAGGTCTAGGTGTGAATGCAATGGAAGCCTTGAAGCAGGTAAAAGACGGACATCTATGGCGTGGTGCAGAGACTGCATCCCCTGCAATTATTAAGAACGCACTCAAGGGTATCCGCCTATCTGACACATTTGGCGACGGTAAGGCAACAACTATCAGGGGTAACGTACTTGTAGACGACCTAGGTATTGGTGAAGTTGCATCTCAAGCAATCGGCTTTGCGCCTGAGCGTGTTGCACAACGTCAAAAAGCTAACATAGAGATGAAGACCGCTGAGCAAGAGATTTTGCAAAAACGGCAGTCTTTATTGAATGCTTACTTCATGGCGTTTGATAACCAAGACTCAGATATGTTGGAGCGGGTATCCGATAAAATCTCACGGTTTAACAGGTCTAATCCTGCCGTAGGTATCAAGGGTTCTAACTTGTCTAGGTCTATACGTGACAAATATAGGCAGCGTATGATTGCTCAGTTGACTGGCGGCATGAATATCAACAAGAAACTTATGAGTGACTTAGGCGGCATGGCCGAGTACGGCAACCCTGACTAGTAAAAAAGACCCCGGTTTTTACGCCGGGGTTCAAACACTCTCACTAAGGAAAAACTTCAATGAACAAACCTGAAGAGGTACGGAGGGTACCTGAGCGAATAATACTACTTTATACGCCAAACCCGCAACCCCATGATGCCTTTTTCTATTACAACACGGGATACTATCTTATAGCGTAGCCTGTTCGTGGTCCGTTTAACTTGAATTAAGGCATCGTCGGTATCCAAACACGGGATAAAAAACGATGCCCCAACCACAAAGTTCTTCCAATTAACTCTGAAGTTCAGCCGATGAATCTGCATCTTGCTTAGCGGCTTGTATGTAATTTTCGGCGTTAATAAAGTCAGGGTTATCCATGTCAAACACATACACATCAACCGCAGGTGACTGAATATCAGTGCCTTTGGATAGACGCTTCTTGACCTGTCCTTTGTAGATACCGTCGGCTTCTAGACCTTTGAGTGTCTCTTTCAACGTAATCTGCTGCTTGGTGCAGTATGTGCGTAGGTGCTTAGCATTGATAAACAGCTTCTTAGTATCAGGTTCGATGCGGATTAATAGGTCACCAAACTTAGGTTCAAGGATGGCTACTTGCTCCATGCCTGTACGCTTATCTGCTTCGCCATTAATAACCAAGGTAGACCGACGATGTTCGTTCATGAACTCACCAATCACACTGGTTTGGTTTTGAGCTGGGGCTTTAATCTCAGTTCTCATAACTTTTAGTTCCTGAATAATCCAGTCGTACACACGCTTAACGTCAAAGTCAATGATGCCCAAGTCCTTAGCAATCAAAGCACCAGCAATGTTGCAAGCTACTGTGCCAGACCAGAAGCGCTCACGGCTAGTAAATCCAACTGCCTTGTCAATCTTTTGCTGCACTTGCATAACCAAGCTAACTGCATCCTCTAGGTTTCCTACAAGGTACTCGGCGTATTGCACACCTGCGTGCCCGTAGTGAGAATAGACTGGGTTAAATATAGCGTCAGCTTCTTCCTTAGAAAGGATGTCTGTAACCTCAATGCGGTACTCAATCAAGCGCATAAACTCGCCGTCAGGGGTAGACTTAAGTGAAGCTAGCTTATCGTAAAAAGAAGCGTTAGACGAGCATAGAGCAATCGTCGCCCACTTGGTAGCATTGTGACGCTCTTCGTTTGAGTGCTGCATCATACGGTTCTTACCACGACCCTGAGAGATGCTGTAAACCAAGTCAGAGAAGTGGTCGCCTGACATCTTAGTAATTTCATCAATCGTAACAGGCAGGTTATTCATTACGCCGAGTCGGTGAATCATAGAGTTCTGCGTATCTTTCCACTGCAACATTAGTTCTTCAGGATGACCCCATACGCTATTGCACATCTTAAGAATCGTAGATTTACCTGTACCTGATGTATTGTTAATCAAGTTGATAATGGCGCCTTTGAGGTTCAAGTGCTTTAGCAGTGGTGCGCCAAATGCAGTAAAGAAGCCGAACGCATGCGGCTCAAACTGCGGCTGGTCATAAATTTTAACTATTGCTTTCCATTCGTCATAGTCACCACAAGGAGCCAAAAACCCAGCCAAACTGCCAGTGGTACTAGAAGGTGGGCTATAGGTAGTTCCAGCTGCACCAATCTCTTTTTCACCCAAGATAAATTCATCATTC
>Ga0247723_1000824_pt1 | contig 19756 bp, 13 predicted proteins | sample MSEWelMarce5H_FC_FD_189079 | JGI IMG/M metagenome (GOLD analysis project Ga0247723, IMG submission 189079) | Subsurface sediment microbial communities from gas well in West Virginia, United States - MSEEL Well Study Marcellus 5H_FC | ecosystem: Environmental > Terrestrial > Deep subsurface >... | reverse complement strand
AGCAACATCATATCAAAATTTAGGTGAATTATTAGGATTGGCAATTAACTATAGAATGGACGTTGCCGATGATAAAGGAAATTTAGATATGTTTTTTAAAAATAATGGATTTAATACTGGTGTTGGAATACCAAATGTCCTAGACGGCGATATTTTACAATTATTATCAATAAATAATGAAAGTGGAATAGAAGAATTTGATTTACAAAATCCAAAATATCTCGGATATCAATTTAATATTTTAGATCCAGAAGAATATCCACAAGTTTTTAGTTTAAATGGAGACGGTATTAATTGGGGTCCACTACCTCTTACATTAGAATTATCCGAAGACGGACAGAGAATTAGATCATGTTTAAACGAAGAAGGTAGATTAACTGAAGCGTCACAAAAAGTTCCATTTTATTTATGGGATAAAAGAGGATATGGTTTCGGTTCGTATGGTATTGATAAAAATAATCAATCTTGGGATTATAGTGAAGTTCAATTAAAACCATTACAAGGTATGACACATGGTTATAATTTGACAGGTGATACATCAGATCAATATCTTTTATTACCGATGACGTATACTTTTGGTGGACAACCAATATATGGTATAAATCAAATATCGGGAACAACCATAGAGTTTGACGTAATATCCGATATTGATGATCACACAACCTACGATAGTCAATACCCCGGATTTACTTATTTATTTGTAACAGGTGGTACAGAAAATGAACCAACATCGGGTATGTTATATACGAGATACGGTAATGCGGGTACTTGGGAATCAACTCCATGGACTAATACAACATTTATTATTAAGAGAACACAAGATTATTATAGTGGAACAACTAAACAAATACTTTCAACCCCATTTCAATTTTATTTTGGATTAAATGCGGGTAAAACGGGTATGGATAAATTTATTGACCTATTTGGTCCAAAGGGTGCATTCCCGTCATCTGAATAATGGAAAAGAAAGAAATATTATTACCGAGTAAAAGGTACTTCAAGGCGGAAGAACAAGATTTAAATCTCAATATTAAATTAGAGAATGATGAAACATTATTAAGACAAGGAGATAAAGATATTGTTTTAAATTTATCTGATTTATTTAATGAAGAAAGAAATAAATCTATTAATTATAAAATTTATGGTAAAATAAAAATGGTATTTAGAAACATGTATTATGGAAATACCAACTATGATCCATTATTAAGAAATTTATATTTGGTTGGAGACGGAACAACCGAATTTACAACAGATAGTAGTGTTGGATTTGTTCCGTATAATGAGTTTGCATTTTTAAGAAATGATGTTGTTAGAGAAAAAACAATACCAACAACAGGGTCAACACTTGGAAATCAAACCGTAGTACCAAATATTAGTTTAGATACAGGAGTACCATACGGAAGATATACGGGTCATACAACCATGTCACCATTGGATGCTCCATATAAAAATTGGAATTTATATTTAAGTTACATTCATTCACATGATACTGGATTTACAATGAATTATACGTTATCGGGTGGAACAAATTATAATTTTGTTTCTGGAAATGGTATTCCATTTAGAGTAACCACGGGTGATACATACATAACATTAACATCACCTGTTGAACATGGAATGTCGGCTGGTGAGTATATAATTTTATCAGGAGGAACATATACGACATATTCGGGTAATACTAAAGCATCAAGGACATTTTATACGATCCCAATTACACAAAGTACAGAACAATATAGAGCGTTTTATATTGATAATGTTGGAAATGAAATTTATAATTCAGAAAAATATGTTATTAATATTTTAAAAAATGAATTAATATCGGGTACTACATTTAGTTCAGTTGTGTTAGGAAGAAGATGTACTGACATAAAGGATATAACAGGATCAACATCAACATATTACGTACATAAACATAAAACACTAACAACAATAGATGATTATATATTAGATAAAGTTGGGTTTGAAAGTTCAATATGGGAAGACGAAAGAAAAATATTGTTTGAAAATACAATAGGTGAGAACGATGTTTTAGTAGAAAGAAACAGACAAGAGGCTTTGTTATTTGATTTTAAAAATACATTTTCGTTATCTGGTATAACAAATAATTTAGGATATACCCCAACGGAAGTTTATGTTACTACAATTTTTAAAAATAGTAATGGTTTCTTTAATTATCCACCAAAAGTAGGATTTAAATTTAATTTTCATGATAGTTGGATTGATAATCAATTTACAGGTAATACCGAAACAAAAATAGGAACAACAACTTTTAATGGTAAAGGTGTTTATAGTGGAGTCACATTTACGGGTGGAACATCAATACCTTTAAGTACAACTGGTATTACTGGTGCGTTTGTGGAATACAATAGAAAAGAATTGAAAGAAAGAATTATAAGTGAAACATATCATAAGTTTTCACATAGATCAATTTTTTCGGGAACAACAGTAGGAAGTAATAATAAATTATTTTATCATTCACAAGATCAATCAACTTTTTATTCAGGAGCAACAACAGGTAACACGGTCGGTTATTATTATCAACCACATTATAGAGTTAAATTAAGAGAGTTGTCACCGTATATTGAGACATCGAAACTTGACGCAACACAACCAAATACTTTAATTAATTTACCTGAAAATGCGGTTTATGATCAGAAAGAAAAACTTTGGAAATGGAGAGATGTTTACGATCATGGATTTATTGATCAAGAAGGAAACGGAACAAATTTTCCATTTATAAACAACATACATTACGTTAATAAAAATATCAATTTTTATTTAAGAAACGAAAAATCTTATACAAATAAACAAGATGGTTTGACGGGATTTGATAATTATCGAAATAAAACTAACTGTTAATGGAAATATTAAAAAACAATAACAATTTAAATATTGTTATTAACACAGAACAAAACTTCAGAACTGATTTAGGTTGGCAGGATAATCTTGCTGAATTTGAAAAAGAAGTTTTGGAAGATATTATTAATCCATCCAAAAATTACGAAACGGTTAGGTATATTCATAAACCATATACAAGTAATTTAGGATTATTACAATCTGACATATGGTTTAAATTTTATTTTAGAAGCGGATCAACACCAAATTATGTTTTAGATTATAATCCAATTGGAATTACAACAAGAGAAAATGAACTAATGTTAAAACAGTCTACGGAAAGTTTTTTCAGATTAGAATTTTATAAAACACCGGGAGTAATTTCAAATATGGGAACCACATTAACATGTGAACCACCAACAAGACAAAATAGAAGACTTGTAAATAGTAGAAATCTTTCATTACCATTAGGTGAAAAGTTTTTTTATACAACCACAAATTCAGGTTACTATATTCATCTACCCGTTTTCACAGGTTCTAACTATAGAAATAAAGAAAACATGTACTTGTTTTGGTTTGATGATGAAAGCACTTTAACAGATACAAATTTAAGTGGAACCACAACATTAGATCAGTATGTATTTGGAACTGGAACAACAATTCAAACTATTTTATTTACTAATGAAAATAATGATATTACACAAGTAAACATACCAATAAGTGGTACAACATTAGTCGGATGGACAGGACAAACTTTTACAATTCCAAATCAAGTAACGTATAATAGAAATTTTTATCATGGAAAAAATACATTCTTCATGACCGCTAAATTCTTTAATGGTAAAGATGGTAGTATTATTGATTTCACAAATCAAGCTTTTAGTACGTCACATGTTATCACAGAAGAAAGAGACATGTACTATCAAGTGGATTTTGATCATTATGAAAGAACATATCAAGTTTACAAATATAGTGGATCAACACCATCGGTTATTGTTGGAAAAAGTACTATAGAACATACTGCGGATATTGAATTTTTTGAAAAAGGGGGAGCTTCGATACCTCCTGCCCTAACCCCAACCCCTACACCAACGATAACACCCACACCAACTATAACATCAACACCGGCAGCAACAACACCGACCCCAACACCAAATCCAACAAATGTATTTCAAAATTATAACATTACCGGAATCTACTCATGTTCAGATAATTTAACTTGTTCAAATTATACCGAACAGTTAACCCTCCTAATTTATTTAAACGATAGTGATTACGCTGTTTATCAATCTAATGGTTTTAAATTGGCTAGTGGAATGGTAATATATGATGATAGTTCAGGAAATCCTTGGTATGCCTCAAATAAAGTATATGATTCAATAATTACAACAATCTTCGATGTAACAAACGGAGTATTAAGTGTTAATACAATATGTCCACAATAAAAAAATAAATGAAAAGAAACGAATATACATTATTAAAAAGACAAATACCTGATGTGAATTTACACTCACTTACGGGAAAGTATTGGTTTGATTTTACAAACACTTGGGTGTCTTGGAGTAGTGGTTCTGGTATGATACCCGAAACAGGAAGTTTAGTTCGTGATGTTAGATGGTACACTGGTATAACATATGATAAAGACATAGTCTTATTTCATAGTGGTAGTACATATAATTCATTAATAAGTTCAAATTTAAATAACATACCATCAACAACTAGTTCTTTTTGGAAACCTGTTGAACAAAGGGCAATTAATAATGAAAAAGGAAAATATTATAAATGGAACGGTAATTCGTGGGATTTATATAATGGACCATTAGGTTATGATCAAGTAATTCCAATTGTATTGGAGGCCAATGCCGATGAAATGGGTGTTATGTCTTTTTTTGACGGTAACATGGAACAGGTTGAACAATTAGTTAATTTCACATATAAAGTATCAGGTTCAGTCGTTACAGTTTATAATACCGTTAATCCTGATAAGTTAAGAAAAATTGTTGATCAAAAATACACAATAAAATGGGGAGACACAACATCGGGTTCGTTGGATGTAAACGGAGGAACACTATACTCTAATTTTCCAACAGCTTCACGTACATACTCAACAACGGGTAGTTATACTTTAACGTTATCTTTGGATTCTCCGTGGAGTAAAGAAAAAATAAATAAAAACATAACGATACCAAATACAGGATCGGTAGTGGAAAATACTTTAGGAACATTTAGTGGATTTACCATACCTTATACTAATATAACGGGATCTTTAGATTACATAAACGAATCTAAATTTTCAGGTTTTACAGGTTCGGCCATTTTAAAATACATGGCGATAGGTGGTAGTAAAATAGGTGAATTGAGAAAATACGGTCAAACCACATTAAGTACTTCATCATATATTACAGGAACTTTTTCTGGATCATTATATAGTGGATACACATTGGAAACCGGAGCATTAATAGTTAGTAATAGTTTGGTTAGTGGTAGTGTTCCTAACGATAGTTTGTGGTATATGGATTTTGCCGATGGTTATACGATGATTACCGGTAAAACCTCAAATTTTACTAAAGAAGAGGTTATTAATAATATGATAACAAGAAATGAACATTTCATTGGATTTATTGACGATCCGTCAGTTTATTCTGACATTTTTGTGGAAAGAGGACGTCAAGGGATAATGGAACCAAACCTAAGATTAGGGGAAATTGATAATATGAGTGAATTAGATGTTTATGGAAATGGATATTTTAAGGTAAGAAAATAATAAAAATTATATTTATAATAAAAGTTTATGGCAGTAGGATCATACGGAATAGTTAGACCAGCGGATGTATCACCAGATGACGTAGAAATTCTATATCATTACGCAGCAAATAGAGTTGCAACAACGGCGGTTACACTAAAAAAATTAACATCAAATCAAGTTCTAACACCTGTTTTACATAATTCAGTAACCACAACAGATAGTCAAGCAACAAATACTGAAATTTTGGGTGGGTTATATAATTTACAATTGAATGCGTCAGATTTTAGTAATTTGGGAATTTATACACTTTACATAAGACCAAAACAAATTAGAACCACGGTAATGGATTGTGGAATTTTAGCATCTTTACCATCCGTTAGAGGAGTTGTAATAGATTTATCAAATGTTCCATCTGCGGATAGAAATAAGTTTACACCACAAGGTTTAGTTGGATATAGAATTGAATATATTAATCCAAACGATAATAAGAAATTACCTAACTTTTACAAGATAGTTACATCTTCTTTTTATTGTACACCTGTAACTGCAAACTTAAACACAACAACACAAAAATCTGTAAGATATCAATATAGTGAAGGTGCAACAAACTTTATGTTTTTAACAGTTACACCATCATCTGCACCATCAAACAAACCAAACACGGTTCCGTTTATTGGTAGTCCGGGTCAAAAGATTATTTTATCAAATACATTTTTCAATCCAACAACAATTCAAATTGATATGGTTGAACATGACGCGTCAACACTTGCAAATGCTCTTTACGGTAATCAAACCAAGGCGATTACTCCGGGTATTTACACAATTTACGATAAAGATAATAACATATACAGACAATATAACTTATTTGAGATTAAAGACGACTTTAATGAAACTCTTTACGAGGTTAGAGAAAATCGTCTTGATATTGATGAGACTTTAAACTTTGATACAATCACTAATATCTAATGGCAAAATTACGTAAAATTCCAAGTCAAGCTGCTAGTGGTGCTGATACATTTAGTGACAATTTAGTTGGTAATCAAATTACCACGGGTACCGGTCAATTGACTAATACGAACTTTTCGTTAGATAGTGAGGTAGTACAAAGAGACACAAAGAATTTTAAAACAAATCCATTTTCTGATTTTTTAACATTAGATGATTTAAAAAGGGAAACTGCTTCATTATCTAACGATGAAATTGCAAAAAGAAAAAAGGAAATCAGATTTAAAGGTTCCAAAAATGATGCTGGTAAATCTTTGTTTGGTTCATTAAAAGAAAGATTAGGAGTATCAACAAAAAATATCATTTCTAATTTTCCGGCAGGTATATTAATAGACTCATCTAGTTATGTTAGTGTTAGTGGATTAACTGCAACTGGCATCAATTATAATAGATTAAATGATACTACGGAATTTGATATTGAGTTTGGTATGTTATATAATCCATTTGGTGTTATTATGATTACACCAAAAAGTAAGGATAATAATAAATCATTAAACGTCATAAGAGATTTTTATAGTTCATTTAAAAAATATGTAATTATCGTTAGTGGTAAGACCTATAATATTACATCATATACACAACCAAATAGTAATAACGTATTTAAATTAAAAGTAAGCGGTAAACCATTTGGTATTTTAACAAGTTATACACAAAACATTTTAATCAGACCAAACGACGGAGTTGTCGAAGAGTTCTTTAAAGGTTTAGATGATTTAGAAGAATCGTTATTAAATAGAGAAACATCTCCAATATATACCGCAAGTTTTAAAGTACCTCGTGATAGTTTTGATCAATCAAAAACGGAATTAGTTTCATTAAATTATACTTGGCCATCATCGGATAAAGACAATTGGAACATTAAAATTGCGGGTTTAGAGTTTGATAATTATTTAAGAAATTTAAGTGATATTGCAGATGAGATAGATGATTATAAATCAAACTTATTTGTTAGATTTTTAACATCACCACAATTATTTGAGTTTGATAGTCCCGATAAAAAGGCCGAAGCCATCTTTCAATTGTACGGCCAATCATTTGATAAGGTAAAAAAATACATTGATAATATTGCTTACATGAGAAATGTAAGTTATGATGGAATTAATAACGTACCTGATATATTGTTAAAAAATTTAGCTAACACATTAGGTCTTAATACTGTTAATTTAATTGATGAAAAAGGTTTAGATGAATTACTTTACACTAAGACATCACAACAATATTCTGGTTTGGTTTCAGGAACATCATTAATTGATGCTGAATATGAATTCTATAGAAGATTATTGGTAAACTTAGCGTATATCTATAAATCAAAAGGAACAAGACAATCGTTACAATTTTTCTTAAGATTTTTAGGTGCACCTGATCCACTTATTAAAGTTAATCAGTACGGTTATAGAGTTACTTCTTTACCAAAAACAACCGACTTATATAATCATGTTTATGATGTTGTTGCTGGAAGATCGGTTACTAAAACAAGTGAATTTTTACCGACAGGTGGAACCATCGACGGTGTAACATATCCACAATATTCATATTACATAAAATCAACCACAGGTAGTACAACACTTACTATGGATAATTACCCTGTGGATTTGAATACATTATTACCTAAGGGTGTAACTGGATCAACAGAACTCTTCTTCCAGAAAGGTTCAGGTTGGTATGATAATACTTCGGATCATAAATCACCAACTGTAATCGATACTGATTTATCAAGTGGTACCACAATTGATGGTGAATTTGTGTTAACTGGTAGAACAAAAACCGCAATTACAAAAAATAGTCCATATAGATATGGTGAAGATTATTTTGATTTATATAGAACATTACCCGGTTTAGATATAGGTTATGAATTAGAAAGTGTAATTGACAATACACAATCGGAAATTTTTAATGATGATTCTGGTTTACTATTAAATAGAAAAAACATAGAGGTTTATTTATCATCAGCTCAGGCAGTTGATTTTGATATCTATCGTAAATCAAGAGATTTGGAATTAACATTCGGAACCAATAGTTTAACACCACAAACGGGTGTAACATTTGCGGAGTATGTTAATTTAATGTTACATCAACAAATTAAAAATTCCAATGTAATAAAGTATAGAAAAAATTATATTACATTAGAAGACATCTATCAAGATTATATATCACATACAGATTTTACCCCATATACGTTTCCTGATATAAATTTATTCATTGAAAAAATGAGTCCATATTGGACAAGTGTAATAGATCAAATTATACCTTCAACAACATTATGGACTGGCGGTAATTTAATTGAAAATAATATTTTTGGTAGACCAAAATATCCGTATAGATATGGTTGTCAACCATTAATAGTAAATGATTACGTATATCCCGATCCACCAAATGAAGAATTAGATTTTTTTGAATATGAAATTCAACAAGCAGATAATCAATTTGGATTTTCAACCGAAGTCAATTTAAAGGGAGAATATCGTTATGATGGTTATATACAATTTTTACCAAGTTTTATTATTGATGGGGTAGAATATGTCGGTTCATTAAGTGACCCAACCACATATGTTTTAGTTAGTGGTTATACATCTTTTACTGGTGGAACAACTCCACATGCAAGATTATTTAAAACACCAAATAGTGAATCAGTTCCCGATCTATATGATTTAATTGGTGGAACAACAAATGAATTGGATCCCGATTATAATGCGATTAAATTTTTATGGAAGAGATCCATTTTAGGTACTGTTGATTATATAAATAATCAAATATCAATAGATGGACCGGGGGTTATAAGTTCGTATGCACCATATACGGGAGCAACAGGATCAACATTAACAAAAATTAAGAAAAAAATAATTAGTGTTGATTTTTATGTTGATGAGAACGGAGAAGAAAGGATGAAAATAACATCATACAAATACGGCCCAAATGATTGTACTTTAATTAAAGATTTATTATTTAATATCGATGTATATGGTAATAACGATCTTGTTAATTGTACTTTAGGTGATGGAGATGCACAATATAAATCAGGACCAACCCCAACTTCAACTAGTACCGCAACACCAACACCTACCCCAACACCAACTCCAACTAGTACCCCTATACCACCAACCTCAACACCAACTCCAACTAGTACCCCTATACCACCAACTAGTACCCCTATACCACCAACTAGTACCCCTATACCACCAACTAGTACACCAACCCCTACACCAACCCCTAGTTCCACACCTAATTGTGTATTTGATGTTAGTGTAAATATAGTAACACCAACTCCAACTCCAACACCAACTAATACTCTTAATTGTGTATTTGATGTCGATACAATTATAATAACGGCAACCCCAACCCCAACACCAACTGGTACTCTTAATTGCGTATTTGATGTTGAAGTGGATATTATTTTGGCAACACCTACTCCAACTCCGACACCAACTAATACATCAATACAACCAACCGCAACACCTAATTGTGTATTTGATGTTGAAGTGGATATTATTTTGGCAACACCTACACCTACTAGTACAACGGTTCCACCTACACCTACACCTACTAGTACAACGGTTCCACCTACACCTACACCAACATCAACTAGTACACCAACTCCTACACCTACTAGCACACCGGTTCCACCTACACCTACACTTACATCAACTAGTACTCCAACTCCTACACCGACTGCAACTCCTATACCGTTTAGTATGGTAGTTTATTCAGGTAATAGTTTAAATAACGCTTGTAGTAATACAACATCAACAACAGTATATTATCAAGGTCCATTAGTAATTGGAACAATATTATATACATCAGTAGATTTGTCAACACCAGTAGCACAAGGATATTATGAGTTTGATAGTTCAACAGTTTATGTAGTTGCAATACCATTAGCAAATGATGGTGAAATTACAGGAATAGTTGCTTGTCCTACTCCAACTCCAACTCCTACACCAGTTCCAACAACATTTACAGGATACATTAGTTATGTAAGTGCGGACAACGCTTGTCAAGGTGGTTCATTTGTTCCATACTTTGCATATTCATTTGATGGTGTAGGTGGTGATTTATGTTCAGCAACATCAATCTATGGTGATATTATTTTAAATGAAATAGACCCTGGTAGTGAGTTTTGGATTAGTAGTGGAACACAAGTTAGAAGTTTCACAAAAGGTTTAGGTATTACAGGAAACGCAACACCAAACGGTGCTTGTGGGACTTGTCCTACCCCAACTCCTACTAGCACCCCTATACCACCAACCTCAACACCCACACCTACACCTACAGATACACCGGTACCAACACCTACAGATACACCGGCACCAACCTCCACACTAATACCTGACCCAACCTCAACACCCGACCCAACGGCAACCCCTGTACCACCAACATCATACACATATAGATTAGGACCATCTTATACAACCGCAACTCAAGCATGTACAAGTTTTGGTCAGGATTTCTATATTGAAGCATTTGCGGCAACGAGTGAAATAACTCAAGTGCAACAATTCTTCACAGATTCTGGTTTAACAAACCTTTATACCGGTGAAAATGAAACACATGCATTTGCAAGAATGGATGGATTTAGCCAAGTTGGTTTAGTATATTCAGGGACAATTTCAGGTACTGGTCAGGTATCAAACAGAAGTGTTTGTCAAGAACAAAATTAACAAAATAAACAGATATTTATAAAAAGAAACAAATAATATGACAGTAACATTTACATTAACCGCAGAAACATCGGGAACCACACAATCTGGTAACTATAGTATATCGGGTACAACAGATGGTGGAGCGGCAAACGCAGTTTTTATTGCATCGGGAATAACAAGAGCAGAACTTACAACGGGGTATACCGCTACAGGTATATCCGATACAATAACTGGAGGAACAATAACAAGTACAGGTTCCGAGAGTGGCGGATTTTGCACAGATTCAATAAATTGGTATGTAGATGGTGGAACAGGTGAAGGAGGTACTGCACGTGTAACATGTCAATTACAATATACTAACATAGCTAGCGGTGATGTCATAACAGTTTCTAACAACACAACAGGTACTGGAACTGTTTCAACTATTACTAGTAATGCGGGAATTACGGTAAATGGTAGCACTAAGTGTTATGTTAACGATCCAGATGGTTCATCGGTAACTTTTACAGTTCAAAAAACTAGTGGAAATGGTTTATTGGCTAGAGATATTGGTAGTGTGGAATTAATAGTTAACTTAAGTCCCGTTGATAGTTTTAGTTTTTTTGAGGGAGGACCAATAAACGACACACTTACGGCAACGATTGGACCAACGGACATTGTTTCAATTGTTATACAGGAAGGATAAATTAAAAATTCATTAATATTAAAACCCCTTTATTATAAGGGGTTTTTTATTTAAATTCTATATAATACTATTTATAGAATATGTCGACGTTAATGCTGAAATTTACATTGGAAATAGGGGAAATACTATTTTAAGTTTTGATCTTTACTTAGGTACAGGTACGACTCAAAACTATAATTGTAATCCTGATAGTGGAGTGACATTCAATAGTACTATACATTCAGGAACCACAAGAGGTTTATATCAAGATGTTTTATGGAGTGATATGTATAGTGGACAAACTTTATTTGTTGATAGTATACCAATGGGAACAACACATATTAAAGTTGTCGCAAATAGACTTTCCGGTGTTTGTAATAATTTACAACCACAAATTATTTGTATTGAAAATAGACCAACTCCGACACCGACACCATCACCTTCACCAACTAGTACACCAACCGCAACACCAACACCAACTAGTACACCTATACCACCTACACCAACTAACACAACCGTACCACCAACCCCAACACCAACCCCAACACTTAACTGTGTATTCGATGTTGTGGTAAATATTGTTACCCCAACCCCAACTCCAACATCAACAACACCACCACCAACTCCAACACCAACTCCGATAAGTATTTGGTATCAATTAACCAATTGTTCGGATAGTTCTATTGCATATTCCGAAGAATATCCTGAAGGTCAATTTGTAATTGATGAAAAAGTCACATCACCGGGTAACGTATGGGTAGTTACAGGTGTAAATACAACAACAAATCCAGGAGGAACACTATACGCGATCATATCAACAGGATTTATGGGTTGCGGAGGAGTTGCCACTTTTTCAAGATCTACAATTAGTGCAAGTAGGTCAAGTGGTGCGGGAACAACAACAGAAACAAGCGGAACCACCATTACTGTCACATATGACACGGTAACTATAAAATTAAAAACTTGGGTTGTCACTGGTTATAGAGCAGACACCACAATAGATGTTAACGGAAGTTCAATTTCACCAGATTTTGCAGGTCAGGGTGCGTCACCTTTAAGTGGTACGGGAGAAGGAAATGCTTCATTTACAACATTTACGTTACCTGTTGGGGTACATACCGTAACAAATTGGGATGTAAGTGCAATTTCCGACGGTTCATTAACTGTTGCACAAGCTAAATTAGAACAAGTATAAAATTAAATAAAGATATTTATAACATATGAGTTTTTTAAACAGTAATAATTCAGAGTACCTATCGGCAAGAATTACAAATAGAGGTAGAAAGGCAATAGCTAAAGGTAATTTCAATATTCAATATTTCCAAATAGGGGATTCTGAATATGATTACACAAATCCTTTTAATTTGTTAACGGGAATAACAGGAAATCAAAAAGTGTTCTCACCATTTGATTATGAATCCGGTGTAAAATATCCTTTTGGTTTAGATAGTTTATATTCAACAACTTATGGAAATCCAATATCAAATAGTAGGACCGTTAAATTAAGAAATGAAATGGGTGCTGCTGGATTTGTATCACAATATTCTGACACACCAACAGTTGAAACTGAAACACAACAAATTGCTTATTCTAAAATAAGTGGAACAACTAGTTTGGTTGTACCCACAGGAGTTACATTTAATGATTGTGAATTTATTACATTAGTATTCGATAGTTTTTCGGGAACAACAATAACAGGTAAAACAAATAGTTTAATTTATAAAATTAGTGGAATAACGGGAAACACAATTGTATTAGATCGTAAATTACCAAATTTAACAGGTTTAACTGGTAACGCACAAGTTGTTTGTAATAAATGTTTAAGTGAAACATTATCAGATAGTTTAATTTATCCAATAGATTATACACAACAACTTAATTCATGGAAATTAAATACGGTTTGGACAGAAAAACCAATCGGTGGAGATTACGATGGAACTGATGAAAGTTTATCAGGTTATACAAGTAATGGTTACGTATCAATTAAAAATTATTTAGGTTATACTAAAACAGGACAAACATTTAGTAACCTTGTTGGTACAATGATTACAGGTACGACGTTTGCAAATTCATTTTCAACAGGATCAACACATGAATTAATTGAAGTACCACCATCTGAACAAAGATGTGTGGCGATAATTCATTATTCAGAATTGGGAGACATTTCTATTGATCCTGAAAGGTTTTTTAAATATGATGATTATATTGGTCATTGTACCACAACAGGTTTAAACGCTTGTAGTGTTTCATTATTTAATGGTTTAGATCCTGAAGATAGAGATTATGATAAAAGTGACAGTGAATATTTTGAAATTTACATTCCATTTATTTATTATCATAGAAATACCGGTGATACTTTGGGTGCATTATTTACAATGGATGAGACCGATTATTATATAAGACCTTTATCCGACACAACAGGATCAAGATTTGAATTGAAATATAGATATTTGTTAGATGAACAAGGTTATAAAGTTGGAAAGGTTTTTGTTAACAATAAAATTGTGGTTTTCGATGATCAAGAATTAGTTGCGTTATTAGATTATAGATCAAATAGAAGATACACATTACCATCACCAAAGTTAGGATTAACATCAAGTGACGGCATCTCAGATCAAACAATGTTATCAACAACTGGTGTTACGGCTTGGATTACATATATGTTTGCAAATACAAGTGGTGACACATTGAACGCTTTACCTTGTAATTATTTTAATAAAATTACAAGTAATGGAACACCATCACAAATAACAATGAAATTTAATACAGGAGCGTTTTCATATATAAGTGGAACCACATTAAATGATGTTAAAGATTCATTTGTTGCTAATAAATTTTATGCATTAGTACAAACAGGAGACACACCCACACCAAACCAATGGAGAAAAATTGATATAACATCACAAATACCTGGTTATACAAGTGGATATATTAATCCAACAAGTTTAACGGGAGTATCATTTATAATATCTTATTCAGGTTATACAGGTGCAACTGCATTTGATTTTGAAGACCATATGTCAGGAGTAACTTCAGATTATTTGTGGAACACAACAGGGTCAACAACACAACCACAATTTGGTGACGAACAACCATTTCCTGGTAGTATTAGATTAGTTAGATCAAGTGATATTGAAGAGATGAATTTTTTAATTAATTTACCGGATTCACAATTTAAAATAAGTCAAAACCCAACTTTTGTAACTGGTTCAACAAACTACCCTTATATTACTGAAGTTGCATTATTAGATTCTAATAAAGAACCGTTAGTTGTTGCTAAAACACCAACACCAGTAAAAAGGATAGGAACCCAAGTGTTTGCTGTTAGATTGGATTTCTAACTCTTTACTATTCAGATAATTTGATTTAATTTTTATTCTATGAATGATAATTTAATTAAATTTAAAAATACACCTAAAATTTTAGGATTAGATATAAGTACAAAAACCGTTGGGTTTGCTTTATTCGATATGTCAGGTTCTAAGTTATTAGAATTAACACATTTTTCACCAAAAATTAAACCACAACCTGAAGATAAGATTGAAGAATTAATTTTAAAAGCCGAAGCATTTAAAAAACATTTGGAGAACTACAAAGACATGGGAATTCTTCGTGTTGTTATCGAAGAACCATTGTTACAATCAAATAATATCTATACAATTGGAACATTATTACGTTATAACACATTGATATTAAAGAACTGTTATGATGTATTGGGAGTATTACCAACATTTATCTCAACTTATAATTCAAGAAAATTTGCGTTCCCCGATTTAGTGGGACCAAACGACAAAGGACGTAATGTTTTATTTGGAGGATATCCAAAAGACATAGATAAAAAACATGTAATATGGGAACACGTTAATAGTGTGTGTCCTGATATCAATTGGTTATACGGTAAAACAGGTAACCTTAAAAAAGAAAATTATGATATGGCCGATGCTGCTTGTTGTGTTATTGGATACGTTAATATGAATAAACAAACATCTTAAAATATTAGGCAACTAAAGTTTTACTTTACAAGTTGTTATAGATATATTTATTAATAGGACGGGACTTGTAGAAATACAAGTTTGGTTGGAGGGAGTCGAGGTGGTGTTCGGCTCCCATTTTTTTTTATCATACTTTTTTATTATATTATGATCATGAACACCCAAGAAGTAGATTACTCCGCAGTATTCGATATTTTAGAAGATATGTTTGGTGACTATAAGAATCATAATGATTATAGGTATCAGGTATCATTTGACTGCCCTGTGTGCTCACACGAAATTAAAGGTTTAGATAACGGAGACGGAAAGGGTAATCTTGAAATTAATTACAAATATGGGGTGTTTAAATGTTGGGTTTGTGCTGAAACTCATGGAACACACGGGTCAATATATAAGTTAATTAAGAAGTTCGGTAATCCAAAACAATTAAAGAAATATCTGTTATTGAAACCCGAGGATGATGAGGAAATTGCAAATAGAAGTTATAAACCTGTAAAGTTACCAAAAGAATTTATTCCATTTAAAGATGCAAGTATGGGTTTAAAAATGACCCCACAATATAAGCAAGCATATAATTACATTAAAAAAAGAAACATCACTGATTTGATGTTACAGATTTATAATATTGGATTTTGTTATAGTGGACCATATGAGAGTAGAATTATAATTCCATCCTATGATGAGAATAAAAGATTAACGTATTTCATTGCCCGTTCTTATTTACAGAAGACAAAAAGAAAATATATGAACCCCGAAGCACAAAAGGAAATTATTATTTTCAATGAGCATTTGATTAATTGGGACGAACCAATATACATAGTAGAAGGTGCGTTCGACAGTATCTTCATTCCAAACGCAATTCCAATGTTAGGAAAGTTTATGAGTGAACATTTATTTATGAAACTCTACAATAATGCAAAAAAAATAGTTATAGTATTAGATCCCGATGCGTGGGAAGATCAACAACGATTATATCATAGATTGAATTGTGGAAAACTAATGGGGAAAGTGTGGAGTATTAAATTAGAAGGGGATAAAGACATTGCCGATTTACAAGGGAACTTAAGTGAATATAAAATGAAACAAATAGATTAAAATGAATTTAAAAGACATCTCATTAGAGATAAATGACTTACTAGAAAAAAGAAGAAAAGAATTAGAATTAACATTCATAGAAGAGGAACATATCTACTATATGAAAGATACTGATGGTGAGATAAAAAAGAACTTCCCGTCAGTATCAAAAATTGTTAAGAAATTTCATAAACCATTTGATGCTGAGGGTATGGCACTTAAGATGTCTAATGGTGATCCTGAAGGTCAAGCACAATTACTCGCTGAGTGGAAGAAAGCCGGCGATTTATCCACCAACATGGGTAGTCGTGTTCACTTTGAATTAGAGAGTGACACAATTTCTCGATTCGGGAATTACAAATCGGTTAGACAACCAATATTTGAAATCAACGAAGAACAACAACGTAAGAGTGATAATATGATTATTGCCGGTAAAAAATTCCTTGATTTGATGTTAGAACGTGGTGCGGTTTTATTAGATACTGAAATTGTGTTAGGTGATCCTGAAGAACAATACACAGGACAACCTGACAAAATTTGGTTAATGATGAATAAAGAAAAAACTAATTTTGGATTCGTAACAACTGATTGGAAAACAAACCAACCTAAAAATTTTGAGGTTCACCATTACACCGGTAGATTATATCCACCATTTAACAATTATCACGACAATGCTTTAGGTCACTATTATTTACAATTACCATTATATGGTAGATTGTTATTAAAGATGTTAAAAGGAACAAAGTTTGAAGATACTAAATTATTAGGTAATGTGGTTGTTTTATTAAAAGATGATGCAACATTTGTCGAATATAAAGTACCACCACAAATTAACGAAGCCATTTTAAAAATGGATTTATCAAAATATATTTCAAGATGGTCAAAAAAATAATACACATTGCAGATTTACACATTCGTACAATTCAAATGCACGATTTGTATAGAGAACAATTTGAAACATTGGTTGATGAGATTCGTGAACATAATGTAGTATGGTATCAAGAAGGTATCGAATATGAAGAAATTCGTATCGTTGTTGCTGGAGATATTGCACATCAAAAGATTAACATATCTAATGAACAACTATTATTAACAAGTTGGTTCTTAAAAGAATTATCAAAATACGGTAAGGTGGTTATTATTCCTGGCAATCACGATTTCTTGGAAAACAATACTCAACGTATGGATAGTATAACACCAGTGGTTCAGTTATTAGACGACCCGACTATTGTTTATTATAAAGATAGTGGTGATTATATAGATGAAAATATTCAATGGGTGGTGTATTCATTATACCAACACAATGCTCGTCCTGAATTTACAAAAGACGAAGATAAATTAACGATTGGATTATTCCACGGACCTATTATGGGATTGTCAACTGACTTAGGTTACGAGTTTGAAGATGCATATGATCAATTAAATTTTGTTGATTTGGATTTATTGTTATGTGGAGACATTCACAAGAGACAACAATTCACATTACCAAATGGTGGTCATGCAATTATGGTTGGTAGTTTAATACAACAAAATTTTGGAGAGACAGTTAAACATCATGGATATGGAATATACGATGTTGGCACAAATGAATATACATTTCATGATTTACCAAATGAACAACCGTTCCTACATTTTAGAATAAACGATATCAAAGATATAGAAAATGAAACCGAAGAGCACGTTAATCTTGGATAATGAGTTTATTCAATATTGTGATTTAAATAAAATAATAAACGTAGATAAGTTAGCACAGGAAACCTTCAATAGAGGGTTTTCTTTGTTAAAGTATGGTGAGGTCCCAAACGGTAATAGAGTTAAAGAAATCGTAGAAGTAGAAAAGGAAGTTATAAAGGAGATTATAGTTGAGGTTGAAAAGATAGTTGAAGTTCCTATTGAAGTAATTAAAGAGGTTATTAAGGAAGTGAAAATAGAGGTACCGATAGAAGTAATTAAAGAGGTTATTGTAGAAAAGAAGGGTAAGACTAAGACCGTTACAAAGGAGGTTATTAAAGAGGTCCCTGTTGAGAAAATAGTAGAAGTCATCAAGGAGGTTTCCAATAACGAAGAGATTGAAAAGTTGATGAAGGAGAATGAAAAATTAAAATTTGATTTAGAAAAAATAACTAAATCTTTAAGTGGATTGGGTAGGGGTAGATACCTTAAAAATAGTGACTTAGGTTCACTATATGATGAGTAATAATTTCCGGCAACTTACTTTTTTTTACTGATTTTTTTCTCTATAATTTAATTACACCCAAGGGTGTATAAACGACATTAAAACGGAAAATATGTCAGTGAAAACAACAGGTAGACCAAGAGTCTACAACACAGGAGGTTTCGATGATTCCTCATCAAGAAATGCAATAATTAAATTCTTAATGGAAACATTAGAACTTGAAATGATTGTAAATCCAAATAAGTACGGTATTGATTTATTGTACAAAGAAGACCCAATATGGGGAGTAGAAATAGAACATTCCAAAAATTGGACAGGTGATTTTTTCTCAGATGAAAACAAGGGTCTTAATAATAAAAGCGGTTTAGGTTTTAAAACTGTAAACATTCCTTGGTGGAGGAAATCCAAATATTGGAATCCCGAAAAAAATCAAGGATGGGATAAAAATATTTACATTAGAACTAATGTGGATTTTTCTCAGGTCATTTTAATTAGACCTGAAACATTTGCAAATCCCGCTAAATGTCATGTTGCAAATTTCCAAACAAAATGGATTACCACAGGTGAACCTGAAGAATGGAGATCATTTAAAAGAGAAGATGTTGAAGTGTACAACTTAATAGAAGG
>Ga0247723_1000823_pt1 | contig 19763 bp, 24 predicted proteins | sample MSEWelMarce5H_FC_FD_189079 | JGI IMG/M metagenome (GOLD analysis project Ga0247723, IMG submission 189079) | Subsurface sediment microbial communities from gas well in West Virginia, United States - MSEEL Well Study Marcellus 5H_FC | ecosystem: Environmental > Terrestrial > Deep subsurface >... | reverse complement strand
CCGACAGGTACCGTGCTACCAATGGGGACATAGGTGTCTACTGCCCCACTGAAAACATTGACTGACTTCTCAAAGGATTCACGGACAGCAACGGGTGCATCTTGGACGGCTGACACCAGTTCAGTAAGTTGCTCCTCACTTAAGTCATCAACTACTAGAGCGTCAAAGACTTGGGTTGCTTCTTCGGCTGTGATGGTAGCCAACGCTTCAGAACTTGTAGCCAGAGCCACTGCTTGTTCAGGACTTACGACAGGAGGCACAACTGCTGGTGGTAGCGTTGTCGTCGTTGTCGTTGTGGAGGTAGTAGATGTACTTGTTGAAGTTGTTGGCGTGGTTACCGTTGTCGTGGTTAGCACAGGCGATGGAGCAACAGTTGTTTGAGGAATGGGAACAGTAGATGTTGTGGTTGTTGGCAACTCTGTGGTTGTTGTGGGCTCTACTGTTGTGGTGGTGGTAGACGATGTGGTTGTTGTCGTTGGGGCTACCGTGGTTGTTGTTGGTGGGAGCGTTGTTGTTGTCGTTGGCGCAAGGATGGTAGTAGTCGTCGTACTTGTTGTGGTCGTGGTGCTAGTCGTAGTTGTAGTAGACGAAGTGGTCGTAGTAGTGGACGAAGTAGATGTGGTGTTCGCTGGTTCCCCATTGAAACTCAACTCATACCGTTCATTCCAGCCGTTACCCCCACGCCACACATCGGGTTGCCAACAGCAAGTACCAGCCCGCAGACGGTACCGACCAGACTGTACCTCTACAGAAATGTACGACTGCAAACCGAAGTGGTCATCATTACTGACAATTAAAGTACCTTGCTCGTCATACAACCACAGTTGAGGGTCAGAGTTAAACCCGTCAATGTAAAATGTCCGTGCCTCAAACTGTGTCGGCTCGGTGTATTCAAACCAGTAATCAGAGATACCAGTGATGATTGGATTTACTGCGCTGGCACTAGATGACAGAAACAGTATGGAAAGTACAACCCCTACAAGGGCGTAACGGCTACCCCTTTTTGCCGAAGGCTGCTGCAACTTCTTCTTTAGTAAGGGTGCCGTCTTCAGACCATGAACGAAGCAACGATTCAGTTACTTTACCTGCGGCTACTACACCTGCGATGGCTGCTGATTTCCAGAGTTCAACTCCGAAGATTGCGCCACCTGCTACGGCTGCTAGTGCTGATGAGCCGAATACCCCAAAGATTCGGAGGATGAGTGTTTGTACTTTAATCATGGTTGGTATCTTATCCTAGTCGTGTTTGATGATGTAGTTTACTACGAGGTATGGCTGGTAGTAATCTGTCCCGCCACCTGTTGCCTGGTTCGTGGCTACTGTGGCTTGGTTGGTAGCGGTGGCTGCGTTGTTGGTTGCTGTTGTAGCAATGTTGGTTGCTGTCGTAGCAATGTTTGTGGCAGTTGTGGCTTGGTTCGTGGCAGTTGTGGCTTGGTTCGTAGCCGTGGCTGCAAATATGGACGAGCCGCCACCACTGGTAACACTGCCACCGTTAACGGCAGCAGCAAAATAATCAGCGTTATCGTGGAGATGCCCACTGGTAGTAAATGTCACCACTGAATTAGTTGTATGGTCATGCGCATCTTGCGTATGGTTGTGCGCATCCTGCGTGTGACCGTGCGAGTTTTGGGTGTGGTTGTGCGCATCTTGCGTATGGTTGTGCGAGTTCTGCGTATGGTTATGCGCATCTTGGGTGTGATTATGCGCATCCTGGGTATGGCTGTGGGAAGGCATGTTGCTTGTGGAGATAGTTAATGAACCACCTGTACCAAGCAGGGTTAGTGTGGCGTTGTCTCCAATAGGGAAACGACCACGCATGTCGGGGGTAGTTGCGCCTACTAATGCAGCCAATGCTGTGTAGCCAGTGGTGCTTGTGCCGTTACAAAGCAACCAACCTGTAGGTGCAGTGACTCCAGCATAGGCAGAGATAGTTCCTACAGGGACAAGGTAAGCCTGCAATGCGGTGGCAAGTTTGGCAAGTGTAATTGCAGAATCAGCAATACCAGCAGTAGGAATCTGACCCCATTCAGGGGCGGTAGCACCAGCGTTTACTTTCAACGCCTGACCAGCGGTACCAACAGGAAGTTCAGTGAAAGTTCCTGGCGTACCAGAACCTTGATAGACAACAGACCCAGCGTTGGCGTACTTAGACACCAACTCGTTAGCCTGGTTCGCTTCAATAGATGTGAACACAGGATAAATAACAGCACCCTGCTCATGCTGGCGGTCAACAGTATTATCAGCACCACGACCAGCAGCAGACGCACCCCACACGGAAGTAGCAGAAGGGTCCACAACGGTCAAAGTTGTTGAACTGCTGTACTTAACACAAATCTTTTCTTCCTTAGCGGTACCAGGGTCAACCACAACAAAGAAAGGTTCAGCATCCGTAGACCAACCAGACACCGCAACAGCCAAGGTGATGTTGGTTGCCGCTACGGAAAGGGTCACACCAAGCGTGTTAGATACAGGCGCACCCCTGTATGACCTTCTGCTCTTACCATTGACTGCCATAAAACTCCTAGTTTTCTACCGAACGCAAGGTTACTACAAGAGTTCCCTCAAATGCCCAATTGTTACCCACAGAATCCACAGGTTCCCAGACGACATCCTCAACAATAACATTATGGGTGAAAGACCCTATTTGTAGGGTGATGATACGAGGTGATGCAATCAAATCATCAAAGAACTCCTGCTGTTCATCAACATCGTAATAGTATTCCTTGCCCCTTACGGTTACTGACTTATGCAAGATAATAGGGATAGAGAAAACTTGTGAACGGAACGGGGCGGCATAGGCTCTAGCCATCCAACGGGTAAAGGTTGGTCCTGTGGTGGCGGTACCCCGTTCAAGGATGAACTTAAAGTCTGCTTCAATGGCTTTAGATTCTGACCCGTCAAACGAGTTCTCTGTGTCATCAGCAACAGACCATGTGCCTGCCGATTCATACACACCATCATCAATTTTCAGGTATGAAGCAATAGACCCGACGAGTGGGGTGGAACGGGTATCTATCTTGGCGATGAACTTGCGGTCTGGAATACCCCATCGCCAGGTGCCTGATTCTATTTCTCCTGAAGCAACAAGGTTGTCAGAGTCTTCAGCGATGACACCGACACCTGAAATAGTGAAGACACGCTTACCTCCGATGCTGGCTACAGATTTTACTGCTGCTGTGCTGGTATACATAAGGTCGGTAGCGAACGCTGGGGTGTTAGGTGCAGTAAATACTGACAGGTCTAAACGCCCAAGACCACTAGAGGTACCGTCGTAGTTGGTGTATGTGAACCAAACAAATCGGTCTTCAGCAGTGAATCCGTTAACTGCACCAGTTGTGGGGATAAGTGAACCAGCAACCAGGTTGCCGTTGTTGTCGGCAGATGCGTAACGGACACCTTTGTTGGTGCCGATAAGGATGCTTCCAAGATATCCATAAATACTTGTTGGGTATTCACCGATAGGTAATTCCAACGCAACGATAGCAACATCAACTGTGCCGCCTGCTGTGATACCTAAACGGTATACAACCCCACTGTCGGTACTTCTTCCTGCCACATAAATATGGCTTTGTCCACCAGCAAAACCAGCGCACACAAAATTAGGGTCACGCAATGTAGCCGTAGTTGTTTTAGTGTTTGACGCTTCCCAAGGAACAACATGAATATGGCTGTCAAGAGTGTCAGGATGGTATGACATTACAAAACCTTTAGCGAAACCAAGGCGTGTGAAGTTCACATTGGTGCTACTCAAAAAATGTTTAGTGACACTAGCCCCACCAGGTGTCGTAATATAAATAGAGTTGTTTTCATACGCCACATACACCCGCACACCATCAGTAGTGATGTCGTTAATCGCAGCAGCAGGCGCACCAGTCGTAACAGAAGTCCAAACAGGAGTCGCAACAAACGGGTTCGTTGTGTACTTCAAAGTCTGACCGTCAGCAACATACAGATAGTCGTTAACTTCTACCATCGGAAGGTTTGTTCCAGAGAATGTTGATTGGGTACGCAACACCGTTGCGTTAAGCAATGACAACTGCCCCTTGGTCCAAGGGTTAATACCTTTAGATTTATAAAACCGATACGGTGCAGAATCATTCATGTCTGCATAGGTTTGTCCCGCACCAGTATGCCAAGAATCTTGACCTCTACGCCACAAACCACCAGGGTTAATAGCACCCTCACCAGGGGTAGTTGAATCATCCGTAGAATCACGGACACGCTGCTCATAACCCCGTTGAAACTTACCTGATTTTTGGTCAACCATAAACGGGCGACCATCAATAGCGACAGGGAAAACAGCAGGAACTAATGCTGATACTGCGGTACCAGAATAGTAAGGGGGTGTCCCGAAATATGGCAGGGTGAAAGTTGGCACCGCCATTAGTTAAACCCTGCTAAGGAAAGTGGGGTATTGCCTTGCAAGTCGTGCCGCTTCAGCAGTGATACGGTCACGGCGCATACGAATAATGTTGTTAATAGAACTAGACACCGAACCTGTAGGTACTTCTTCTGAACGGCGAGTGTCGCCCTGTGACTCAGTAAAGTTACGCTTCACTTCACGAGGGGAAACCAAACGAATCTGGGCACCCATCATCAGGATGTCTTCAGCGGTAGTAGGAAAGCCAGCAATGTTCTGAAGGTTCTGAGCCTCGGTAGTTACATTAGTGAACGGTGCTTTATACACCACAATCATGCGTCCAGCACGAACCTGCTCATCAAAACGAATAGCATAGCCAGCACTGAAATCATCATTCGGTAGGTCACGGATAAGGCGACAACGAGTAATCTTTGGGTAGTCAGTAGCGATATAGCGCACCGTCACAGAAACAAGGTCAATGATTTTGTCTGTAGTTGGCAAGTTAATCATATTCCAAGTACCGTTGTAGTTCAACTCAAGACTTTTGATTTGGTACAACCCGTTCATCGGGCTAGACAAGTCGTCAATCTCGGCGTTGATTGCCTCAAGAACCTGTGCCCTAGGAAACTTAGGGTCAACAATAGTTACAGCACCAGCAGCATGGGCAGCAGCAGCAGTACCATTCCAGCCCCGTTCAACCTCTGCGGTTTTAGAACCAGGAGATGTTTCCCAGACATACATCAGTTCGTTATCTATTTGGATAACACCACCCTGGCGTAAACCACCAAGTTCATACTGGAAAACAACAGATGTGGATGTAGCAGTTAAGGCACCAACTGTTTTGTTGCGTTCCTCTACCGTGCCAGACATTAACTGGCGCAAGGTACGGTCTACTACGGTTCCAACTGTGGACATTCTTACTTTTTCTTAGCCTTAGATTTGCGTACTGGAGCCTTTTTGCCGTACTCCATCATCTTTTCTTTCATGCCTTCGCCTTTTTCGTGCTTCTTCATAGCACCTTTAGACTTATACATTTCGCCTTTAGCAGACATGGGAACTCCTTGTGTTGAGACAAGGCAATCATAGCCGATAATGGGACAGGTTTGTCTTAAGTCTTTCATCTGTTGGGTTTAACGCCACAGCATTGGAGCCGTGGTAGAACGCTTCGTCGCTGTCTCCGAGGTGGTGGCAGGCGATTGCCATTAGGTCGTGTGGTAGCCACCCCCATGCGTCTGCTTCGCATAGGTAGTCCAATGGTTTTTCGGTGATAAGTAACGCCTGGTGGGAAGCCATACGGCAGCGTTCCCAATCTTTTTGGTTGTGGTAGTACATGGCTAGGTCAACCCATGATTCACGGCGGTGCGGTGCTTCAGCGATGGCACGGTACAAATGAAAGTCGGCTGCTTGTGGAACCATCTTGGCTAGGTACCTGTGGCTAGCGGCTCGTTCTGAACCCCATGTTGATAGGTCTAGGTGGCGACTGAAGTGGTACTGACTTAAGCCATAATCTCTGTGGAAGTACAACTCACGGGCTAGGTAGAACTGGTTGCGGTCATCACGGGGGTCTTCTTCTACAGCAAGTTTAAGTAGGGGTAGGTATTGACTGCGGGATTTTGAGGAGTCGGGATGGTGGTGGATTTGTAGCCCGTCTACCCAGTGTTGGGTTTCTCCGTCTAGGGGTTTGAGGACTTCATGTACTGGGTGTTTCCATGTGTAGCCGTGCCTGGCGTGGATTTTATCGCCACCATAGACAAGTCCTTCTGTTCCGTCGGGGTTCCATGACCAAATGTATTTGTATCGGGGTCGGGTCGTACCGACAGGGATTGCTTCTAGGGCTTCACGCCAACCTGGTTGCAGTTGTTCATCCATGTCTAAAGCGATGCACAGGTCTATGTCTTTGGGGAGCATGGAGAGTGCCATGTTGCGGGCTGTGTCAAACCGCCACGGACTGATGACACGGGTGATGGTGTGGATGCCGAGTTGGTGGGCGATAGTGGTGGTTTGGTCTGTTGAGCCTGTGTCTAGGATGAGGCGATAGTCAGCATCTACGCAGGAGTCTGCCCATTGCTGGACATGTTGTTGCTCATTAAGAGCAATTGTGTAAATGGCTATCTTCATGTGGTTCCCTTCTGCTGGGGTTATTGCGTTAAAGATTCCAACAACTCGGCGTGGATTTCTGCGGCAGTTTTAATATCAGCAGCCAACACAACAACCTCACGGTCAGCGGGGATTTCAGTGATAGATGGGTCAGCCATCATACGGGCGACTTCTGCTGTAAAGATTTCTTCCATAGCAAGGCGACACCGTTCGTGGATTGCGTTATCAATCCATTCTTGTGGGTCTAAAGCAACATGGGCTAATGCCTTTAGTTGACCATCTGTAAGTGTAATTGTAAATGTATTCATAATTTTCCTATCCTAAAAGAACACCAGTAAAAGAGTTCCAAATATTTCCACCACTTATATTGTATGAACCGTCATCAGAAACACAATACGGCTGGATGTAATCGCCTGCTGCTAGATAGACAGAAGCACTAACATTGCTATTGGTATCTGTTCCTCCACTACCAAACCGCCTGTCTCCGTAGTGCAGACCAGCCCCATTTTTATATAACGCAGGCATAAAATAATTACCAGTTTCAAGGTTGTAAACATTCAAATTCAAACTGAAATGATACACACCTGCAACTGGAGCCGTGAACCTGTAGTTGGAAGTGTTGTAATGACCGCCAATGTTGTTAAGGGTGGAAGTGTGGTAGAGGATGTTTGTTCCTGATAGCCCGTAGTTGACAGCAGGGTACGCAGAAAACATTGGGTTGCTGGCTTTTGTAACAATGTTAGAAAAAGCAGTAACACCTGAACCACTGTTAACCGTCATTCGTGCAGCAACACCTGATTCTACTAAAGCCCACGAACCACCTGAAGGAGTAACTTCATAATGCCATTCGTTTGTCCCACCAATTGCAAAATACTGCATAGCATAATAACCAGCAGGTGCATTGATGGTGTTGCTAACATTAGTAGCAGTGCCAGTAACTGTTGTGCTCCCTCCAGTAAATGTTGGTGAAGCAATGTTTGCTTTTAGGTTTAATGCAGCCGTGGTCGCATATGGGGCGACCCATGCTGAACCATCCCAAAACAAAACCGTATCCGTGTCTGTTTGGTAGATGCTTTGTCCTTCGTATGGGGACACTGGACGGGTTGTGGATGTGCAAACACCAGGACGCAACCCAGTCGAATTATTACTGATAGCCATTATTTATTTCCTGTATCCATATATTTGTATTTCTCCAGTAATAGAACCACTATCAGGAGTAAAACGCAAACCAGTAAAAAGCAATGTACTTACAACTTGAAATTGCATCATAAGCATATCGCCGTTCGCTGGGTCAAATGATTGGCAATAAATGTACTTTCTTGAAGTGTTCCTAGTGTTTCCAATAGTAATTTCAAATAATGTTTTTTGAGATGAGGCATTACCCACAACACCAATTTGTGCCGTTGTGTTGTTTGAAGTTAATGCAACAAAAGTAGAGCCACCAGTCGCCCTAATACCATAACGATAATAATCTCCTGAAGTCAATGGAGTATTTGTCCCACTTAAAAACTGCATACCCAAAGTGGCGAAAGCACTCCCATAAGAATTAACCATAACTTTGTAAGACACATAATCATCAGTAAAGATTGATGTTATATCTACTGGAGTTGCTGCACTAAAACTTTGTGATTTAACTAATTCAAAACCTTCAGGGTTTTGTGTTGTCTGATTAGGTATAACCCATGCTGTGCCGTTCCACACAAGCAACTGGTCCGTGTCCTTCTGAAAAATCACTTGACCCTCATACGGGCTGGCTGGTCGTGCAGCCGTGTTATCAATCACCCCTGGCTTAATCAGTGAACTAGCACCGATTTGTTGAGATATTCCCAAAACTAACTCCTTACCCAATTAACGCCAGAACATATTTTAGAAATATGAGATGGTGACATTCCGAACTTTGTTGCTATCGCAAGTTGATTCATCTCACGATTCTCCCACAAACGACGTATCTCTGCGACATCATCCCAAGTGAGCCGACCAATTGAAACCCTTTGGCGTTCAATGGTTTCTTGGCTTGGTCTACCCATGACACGACCTTTAGCCCGTTCGCTACGAGCATGTCGTTGTTCAACCGAGAAAGTGCGTGGTGGTCGGGCATCAAGAATGTCCCGATGTATTTTCCATCCGCTTTGCAATTTGGCAAGAGGCTGTATGTTCATGCAATCATCTGCACCAAAAACGGTATCAATATATTTTTGTTCCATTTGCAAAAGTTCTTCTTGGTCGCACAGTTGCAAAACTTCAACATTGAATTCTTTATTTTTATCCCATGCTCTTTGCATGAACTTGTTGGCATGTTTTTGTATTTTTAATGTGGCAAAGTGAGAGTTGATTCGTCTGCGCAGGTTGATGGTTGAGCCGACATAGAAGCGTTCACCTATGGTGATTCTGTATACGGCACAGATGTTTCCAAGTGAGGTAACTTGCGACTGTTGTGTGATACCCATTAGTTACCTGTCCATTCTTCGGCGGTGTTACCTTCAGAAACCCATAAAAGATACGCCTCGTGTAGAGGGCTTTGTTCTGTGAAGTAGGTAATGGTTTCACCATCATGCAAAGCCAGAGTCGTAGAGTTGTCTAACAAATCAGTGTGTATGTAGTACATCTATAACTCCGCACTTATTTCAATAGAGGTTGACGAGTCAACATAAAACCAACCACCCGCTGTCGACCAGTTAGTTGAAAGAACACTTGCAGCAGCCAAAGATGGGGTTGTCCCACCCTGCCATGTAGAAGTAGAAACCGTGTGGGGATTAATACGCATTTGTACTGGGTGTGGGATAGTTAATCTATATTGTGTGCCTGCATAAATAAATGATAAATAAGATATACCATTAGTAATTAATTTCCAGAAATACCGTTGACACAGTGCTAGTTCTACACCGATAGGGCGTTGTTCAAACGGGGTCGGCTGGTAATTCTGTTCCAACTGTAGACCAGTGAATTGAAAGTAATTACTTGTAGAAGAAGCACCATTGACAGTCAAGCCAGCCGCACGATTGGCATTTGAAGCACTAGACCAAGACCCTGATGTCGTACCCGATGTAAATGTTGTGCCAGCAACAAGCCAAAAGAAAAGAGACAATGCGCTGGCGTTTGAGTTTGCAAAAGCACCTGTTGCGTCAGCGGGGAATTGGATTGTTTTGTATTCCCAAGTTGCAGAAGCATTAATTGTAAATGTTTTTGTTACTTGGCGGCTGTTTGTATTGTCGTAAAGTTCCGCAACATAAGTACCAGTTTGAAATGCTTTAACCCAAAAAGACAAAGCAAAAGGTTTGGCACTAGAAGTTCCTTTAGCAAATTGCTGGATGTTTTGACCTTCAATGTTCTGCCCCCAAATCAAATAAGAGTTAGAAGACAACGAGGCGTTGGCTGTTGTGCATTGTAACTTTAATGAGTTACCAAACCCAGGAGGAGCATCAGTGGATTGTGATTCAGTCCATGTCCCTGTTGTGCCATATGCAGATACAAAACGGTCAACAGTTCTGTATGTTTCCCCACTTGTTAAACCTGCAGCAGAGGTGGCTCGTTGGGCAATACGCATATCGCCGTTAATGATTACATTGCGGAACCCCAAGCCAGCAGGTAGCAACGCAGACGAACCAAGGACACTAGAAATAGCCATTAGATAGTACGGTCCCAACCAGTCGCAGTGACCGTCACCTTAGAACCAGTATCGCTCAAACCCTGCAAAGTTTCAGCCGCTTCAAACACAAGCCCAGTATCAAAAGCAATCGTGTCATAACCAGCAATCGGCAAGTTATATGTGAAGCAGTTAGCCGCAGTAGCAGCCGAACCACGAGCCAGGGTTATCAACCTGTCAACCCCATCCGTGTTGCAAATCACAATCTGCTTAATTGTGTACTGGCGACCCGAAGGCACAGTAAACAGAGTCGTAGTTGTAGTACCCACCTGTGTAGGTACGCTCAACATTTTCGGGAATACATCACCACTAGCCATTAGAACTCCATGTTCATCATTGTGTAAGTCATTAGATTACTTGTTGTTTGAGTCGGTGCAGACGGTCCAGTCGCACCCGTCGGACCCGTAGCACCAGTCGGTCCTGTCACTGTACTGGCTGCACCTGTCGCTCCTGTAGGACCCGTAGGACCTGTAGCCCCGTTAGTACCTGCTGCACCTGTCGGACCTGTAGGTCCTGTGGCTCCATCAACACCAATGATTCCGTCTGTTCCAGCAGGACCAGTAGGACCCGTAGGACCAGTCACAGTAGAAGCAGCACCTGTAGGACCTGTAGCACCAGTAGGTCCTTGCGGTCCTGTAGGTCCCGTAACAGTAGACGCTGCACCTGTAGCCCCAGTAGGTCCTGTGACTCCTTGGATTCCCTGCGCACCTGTAGGACCAGTCACGAAAGAATCAGCACCAGTAGGACCTGTAGGACCAGTTACGGTTGAGGCTGCACCAGTAGCACCAGTAGGTCCTGTGACGGTACTAGCGGCACCTGTCGGACCAGTCGGTCCTGTAGGTCCAGTCACACCCTGGATACCTTGTGCGCCCGTAGGACCCGTAACGCCTTGCGCTCCTGTAGGACCAGTTGGACCAGTAGGACCAGTAACTCCCTGTGCCCCTGTAGGTCCAGTTGGACCAGTTACACCCTGGATACCTTGAGGACCTGTAGGTCCTGTCGCCCCCTGTGGTCCTGTGTTTACAGAAGAAACAACAGTGATAAGAGCGTCAACCGTTGTAGCCGTAACAGCAGGAGTAGCAAGCGCACCAACAGTTTCAGTGGTACGAGTGACAGCAATCAGGTAAGTGATTAAAGATGAACCGCCACGATTAACCGTGATAAGGGTGGTAGCCATTGCTACCTCGTCACATCAGCAAGAACCGTGACATTGCCTGACAAGATAGTAGAGACAACACCTGAAGCGGTTTCCTGCAAATCCCAGAAGTAAAGCCCAGCAGACAAAGCAGCAGATGATGTCGCACTTAAGACACAAGTAACCTGCCCCGTGGCAGCAGAAGTAACCGTGCAAGTGAACGAAGCCTTGATGGTGGTGGAGTCCTGCTGGCTGCGAATCTGAGATGCGTAGGTGCGTCCTGTGATGTCAACGGCTGTAGACCCGTCAGTCGTGATAGTCACAACGAGGGTTTCTGTATCACCACGAGTGATGGTTAGGTCTTGGTCAGCGGGTTGAGCCATACAGCAAAGATTGTAGCACTAAAGAGGTGCTGGCGTTCCTTCAATTTGGTGGCGAGAAGTAGCCAGTTGTTCAACAGCATGACACCCGTCAATCGTTTTGGGTTGCAGTCCTTCTTTGCGGAGACGCTTATATGCAGGCATATCTTTAGACCAGTTCTTTTCCCGCTGGTTAATGTGAGACACCGCTTCACCTTTGGTGGTGGTGGAGTTAGCCCCCATTTGTACCCCCGCTACTCGGCATCCGAAACAACCCTCAACATCCAAACTTGGATGTGTTTCCCTATGCTTCAATGTAGTCTCCGTATCCTGCAGCCCGTAGGTCTGCTTCTTCTGTGGCGTTTATTTCATGGATGTGACCACCGTGGTAGGTGATAGCAATGTCTTCTTGTTCTGATGGTTGGAACTCGGTGAAGGAACCGTCGTTCATTTTGAACACATTGCGTCCACGAGGTCCTGGTCTTAAGACAGCAAGGATGCCACGCTCCCCTGGTAATGCCCAGTTCACATAGTTATCTGTGGGCGGTCTGAAGGTAGTCATGTCTTAAGAATAGCAAAAGCCCCCACCTTTCGGCAGGGGCTTTCGCAATTCCTTGTCGGGAATTAAGCGGCGTTCGCACCAATGCTGGACGAAGACTCAATACGACGAAGGGCTTCCTGACGGAACACGCTGTAACCAACGAAGTGCTTCCAACCAACTGGACGGAAACGCTGCAAGAGGTCTGTAACTGTTCCGTACACGATTGTTGGCTGTGCGCCATACTCTCCACCCATTGAGACAGCCTTGGCAAGAGCCTGTTGTCCCATGATGAGGGTTCCGTATGAGTCACCAGTACCTGCGGCACCTGAACCGTTGTAAGCGTTAGCGAACAGAGGCGCACGAGGCGACTCCATAAAGCGAACACCTTCAAACATACCAATTTCACCGTTGTAAAGAGGCATTGCGTTGGTGTACTTGTATGAGTCACGCCAACCTGATGCGTCTGTAATACCACGAAGGTCGTACGAAACATCTGGGTGGATGAAACCGACATAGTTGCCACCGATTGTTGGAACATTTGCTCCACGCAATTGAGCCACTGCACGACGGATGTCTTTAGCGGTAAGGGTGTCATCAACATCCATGTCAACACGAGCCGTAGCGGTATCTGTACCACCCGATGCGTAAATAACATTTGTTCCAGCCTGGAGCACATTACGAGCGATGGTGTCAATTGACAAACCAGCGTTGTAACCAACAGCGTTAGCGGCTACTGGGTCCACAGGGAGGAATGAAGATGCACGCAACTTAGCGGTTGTTACCGTTGCGTTACCGTATTCATTGAGGGTCACAGTAACTTGGCTGTCGCTCATTGCGACTGGAGTTACATCTTCTGCTTCACCAAGAGCAGTGGTTGCTGCTGCAAGGTCTGCGAAGACTGTGAACTTGACGGATGCACCTGGGTTAGTTGCGTTTGTTGCTTGAACATCTGCGAACTGGTCAAAGTACATTTCTGGACGGAGGGCGAAGTACGCCAATTTTTCAAACGCTACCTGGTCTACATTGAGAGCAGATGTGCCTGTTGTGCCTGATGGGTAATAATCAGCCATTTTGTTTTTTCCTTAAATTAGAGGGGGTTTTGGGTTGTTACCCAAGGTCAATGCCCTGGGCTTGTGCCTCTGCAAAAATGTTGGAAATTTCTTCTGCTGACGATGCGTCCCTGATTCGTTTAATCCAAGACGGTCCTTCAGATGCAGTCTCGGCTCCAGCGGCAATCCTGTTGGACTGCTGCCATGCTGCCTTGTCTGGGTCTACCTGGACAGGTTGGGGTGTAATCAGTTGTGCTTCTTCTGCGGCTGCCCTGATTGCTTCTGGTGTTAGGTCACCGTCGTATCCTTTAACGAAATACTTGGCTTGTGGTGAAGCGGGGTCTATACCTGCTTTTGCAAAAGCCAACTCTCGTTGGGTTACTGCGAACTCTGCAACTTGTTTGCGTAGTTCTTTGGCTTCCTTTTCCAGTTGCTTCATCCTTGCACGAACTGGGTTCGTTTCGGTTGCTGGCTGGTCGTAGTCGTCTTCGTTGAAATCTTCTTCAAAGTTTGACATATGGCACTCTCCTTAAGTCCACATCACAACGGAGGGCTGTGATGGCTACATATTTACACCCCATGTGACTCTACGGTATCGGGGGATGTCCCGTAGGTTTCAGCCATCGGCTTACGGATGAAACAATAGCACACTATTGTCCTACTGTGCGTAGACCTGTGACTCCTTGTTGTGATTCTGTTAATCCGCCACCTTCTGCGAAGGCTGCTTTTCGTTTGGCTTGGCGTTGAGCGATGCGTTGTGCTGCTGCTGCGTTGGTCCCAAATGTTCCAGCGATTTGTTCTTCTTGGGTGATGGCAGTTTCGCCTTGAGTCATAGGGTTAAACAGTTCTTGTGTTTCCGCAAGTTGTGCAAATCCTTTTTGTGCTGTTGTCTGGCTAACGCCACGGTTAACCAGTTCTTCTGATTGGGCAGCAGTAAGTTGGAGTCCTTGTTCACGGGCTGCGTTGGCTCGTCTTGCAGCCTCAGCCTTGGTAATAGCCTCTGACTGTTTAAACCTGGTCGGGTCAATAAGGAACGCTGCGATGTCGTTATCACCAAGACCGTATAGACGCTTTAATTCGTCCTTGACTCCTGGCTCGGTGTCGTATACTGCTTTGTATCCTTGCTGGATACGGGTTTCTAGTTCGTCTGCACGGACATCATTGCCGATGAAGTTTGCAAAGTCATCCTGTGAATCGTAAAACCCTTTAGGCATTCCGTTGACACGAAGTTTCTGGTCAAACTCTTTTTCAATAGCAAGATAATCTTGTTCACTGATAGGTTTGTAGCCATTCTTTTCCCGCAATGCCATGCCTGCAAAACGCTTCTTATACAACTCAGTGGTATTGATAGCACGGAACATACGCTCCTCTCCGTACTGACCACTAAAAATAGTTGGGTCATCCTGCAAGGCAGCGTCAAGATTGGTAATCAAAGAGTCCAAACCAAACTGCCGAAGGAAATCAATTGCATCATCTCTTGCTGACATTACGCCGTCTTTCCAAATCCACGAGCCAACGATATGGCTAAGTCACCATACGCTGTTTTTGCTTCATCTGTATTTTGCCACTCAGGGAGAGTGCGAAGATATTTATTCCATTCCCACAAATCCATCTGGCGATATTCACCAGTCTTTGTATCCTGAAAATTCAAAGCCTTATTCCATTTGTCCTGGGTCCAGTCAATCTGGCTTGTATCAACAGCCTTGCCAAGGATTGACTTTGCTTGTTGTGTATAGGCATACATGGCGGTAGCGACATCCTCGCCTTTGTCAAGGGCTGGTTGCAAGGAACGGAACTGGGTACGGGCAGAGCCACGCATGGTGTCCTCAAACTGTACCTCGCTCTTTTGACCAGTAAGAATTTGCTGTGTCCAACTACCAATCATTTCTTCTGATGGTTTCTGGAAATACGCTGCTGCCTTGGCACGAAGGTTACGACCAACGGATGACTGTCGTAAGTCAGCCATGCCTGGTGCCCCACCAAGTTGAGCACTTGCTACTCGCTCGGAACCTAAAGCGTTTAATTTCTGCTGGTCTGACCAACCAAACTTGATTGAGTCAGTAGCAAGTTTACGCAAAGATTCGTCGTTAAGAGTGAAACCTAGGTTGGTTGCATTAACTCTTAATTCTTCAATAGAAGAAACAACTCTTGCTTCTGCTGTGGCAGGGTCAGTTGATTGTTGGACAGTCCATTCTCGTGCAGATTTTTGGGTGGTGCGATACCAAGATGTGTTTTGAAGTTTTGCGTTCATCTTTAGTTCGTCGTCTTGATAGCCCTCTTTGACTGCATCGTCAATTACTTTTTTAACTTCAGGGTCACTGTTGTAAACATCCCACAAAGAACCAAATTCTTCTTGGACGGTTGTTTTCCACGCATCTGAAGTTGTGTCGGTAGCACCAGCGATGGTTGCTGTGCGCACATATTTTCCACCCTTGAATGTGAACTTGACATTCTTAGAGTTTGTGTATGTGTCGCCTTCAATTGCTTTTGCTGGTTTTTTATTACCGTAATCTCTTGGCTTGCGACCAGCATCGTTATTTGTTTTGTCTGTGTTGCTTGCGTTAGAAGGCTGTGGGACAGCGGAGTTTGTTTTAAGGGCTGACAAAGTATTGGAATAGTCCTGCTCGGTATACAAACCATAGCCAGGTACCTTCCACCTATTTGTCCTAGGGTCTAACTTTGCTTTAGCAAAAGCATCTAACTGTTTCTTAGCCGCACCTGGTGCTTCTAGGTTGACAGTAGGAAGAACATCAAATGGGTCATCAGCAAAGATGTCTTTTGTTTCTACTTCGGCACGGGCTTTCTTGTCGGCTGCAGCACGGCTTAGACCGAGGACAACCATGTACGCATCAGAACGGTTCATTACCCAGTCAGCCTGCTGTTTTGTAACTTGGCTCTGGTTGGGGGCAGGCGGTCTAGTTGTTGTGGTTGTTGGCGGTGTTGTCGTAGGGGTTGGTCCAAGTGGAGCAAGCGGTGGGGTTTTTTTCTTGGCAGCCATTACATGTTCTCCATAAGTTTTGCAACATTGCTGATAGCAGATAAATACTTATACCCGTCAGATTCAGCACCGTACTTTTGTTCAATACGATTCTTAAAAAATACTTCCGTACTTGGCGCAGACATACCACCAGAGGCTTCAGCCTGTTGGCTTGCTTGGTAAGCCCTTGAAAACTTGGATGATTCTTCAGCAGATAACTTGCGCCCGATAGTTGATAGTGCAGTTCGGTTTGCTACTTCAACAAGGTCTTCAGTGGATGACGGTCTAAAACCTGCACCCTTCCCTGATGCGCTTGCAAATGGTGACTTGTTAACTGAAGTAAGAACTTTGTTCCAAGGGGCACCTGTTAAGTTTGAAGCGTACATTAGTCTGTAGACTGCTGTTTCATCTTCGTCAGACAAACCACCACCTGGTTTATCATCACCCTTATACCATCCACGCTCATAAAGAGTTTTAAGAAAAGTTTTTCTTGCGACTTCATCCGTGCCATAACTAGCAAGGAGTTCACGAGGGTATGTGTTTAGGTTGTAGAAAGCGGTTGTTGCCCCGTTGTCAGTAATACCAGAAGTGGTAGCACCTTTAGGAATAAAGTTTTCGGATACTCCAGTGTTTGAGTTTGTTGCATAACCACCTCCTGAAACAATTGGATTTTGTTCTAGGTAGGTCTTGGAGTCAACCGCAGGGGCGACAGGAGGGATGGTTGTTCCAGTTGTAGGTGTACTAGGTGTTTGTTTTTTTGCTGCCATTATTCCATCTCCTGTGAAAGTAGTCTGTCATATACCTTACCGAAGTCAGGGGTCTGTTCGGTGAGTGTACTGGCGTAAGAATAAAGGTATTCGTGAAGGTCGCCAAGTTCAATATGATTAAGAGAATCAAAGCCACGCCTGTTTGCTTCTTGCAATACCTGACTACGAATCTCTTCGTAGTAGTTAACAGCCGTTGCGACATCGTTGTTCTGTAGACCATCAGTTTTTGCAGCCTCAAACAAAGAGGTGATGTCACGAGAAGTTTTACCTGGGTCAAGGTTCATCTTGCCAAACCCAGGGTATTTAGCAATGATTGCCAGTTTGTAGTTAGCAAGATACTCCCGTTGGGCTTGGTTTGTTTTCGGACCAAACTCCTCTTTCATATCCCTGTAGAAAGCCATACCGATTGCCTTCTCGGAAGCATCAATCATTTCGGCTGGGGAAAGCCTCTTGCGGTCACCGTTTTTTAACTGTCGGGTGTAAACCTCAAAGTCAAAGTCTGTTCCTGAAGGACCAAAGAATCCAGCAATCTCTTTGTATTTACGGATTAAGACTTGGTTTTCTCTTTCAAAATTGCCATATTCTTTTGATGCCCCAATACCACCCATCTCAGTTGTTGTTTTGTTTGACAAATAGATAAAGGCATTTTCACCAAAGATTTCAATGAACCGCAAAGCGGCAGTGTCAGGGTTGTTAAGTCGTAGTGCTTGGAGTGCTGTTGCTAACCCAATAGTGTGGGCATCTCCTTCTTTTGTTAAAACACTAATGTCAAAATCCCCTGATGCTGGACCAGTGAATTGCGTTATGCCACGAAGGATAGAGAAGATTCGTGCTTTGTCTTTTGCATCTTCCAACAAACGGTCTTTGTCATTGACATTAGATAAGTCATACTTCCCACTAGCAGCCAAAGCCTGCATTGTCTCAGCATAGGTATTGGCGAAGAAACGACCATCTGATTTGCCAGTAACTCCTTCATATATTTTTGTTACCCATGACGGGACAAAGGCTTGAGACAGGTCCGTTCTTTCTCCATAAGGCAAAAGTGTTTTACGAATAAAGTCTTGCTCTGGAACATATTTCAAAATAGCACTTGTTGCCATTGTCATGACTGGTCCTAAACCTGGGCGGTAGTCAAAACCAGGCGACAAACCTTTAACGGTAAAACTTAAGTCAGCATTTATTCCTGTAGCCAATTTGGTTAGGTAACCCGTAAGAGGGATAGACATGGTGTATTGACCCGTGCTTGGGTCCTTATAGAAAATGCCACGACCATCGCCGTCTGGGTCTGCCTCACGCCCGTTCTCAACAGCGAACTGTAATTTACGGAAGTTGTCTGGGTTCGGAAGATAACCAAGAGAACCACCCGCTACTGGAACCGTGAAGAAGCGAGACATACGACCAAAAAACTCAGCCTGTTGTTGGGCAAACGGAGAGATAAGACGCATCACATCTGTACCGTTTCGGCGTTCAACAGCGTTGTAGAAAGTTTTTTTGTATTCATCAATTGCAGCAGCCGATGCCCAACTTGATACTTCTTTGGCGTTCAATGTGCCATATAGTTTATCTGGGTTTGCTTTAAGGTCTTGAAGTTTGTTCCACACTTTAGGTGTTAAATAATTTTCTGGGGAAACTTCTTCTAAAGCGGCACGCTCTGTAAGGTCATCAATGATTTTGTTTAGAGATACTTCATCAAGGGATTGAGCAAGTTTTTCTATACGCTCATAGTAGAACTCTCTAAACGCTGGCGAGCGTTCAAGCACGCCAATTGGTTTTGTATATAAAGTTGAGTGAAACTTGTCAACCATGATGTCCATTGCTTTACCAACGGATTCTTTAGAAAGTTTTTCAGGGTCACGGATTTCTCCTACAACATATCGTGGCATGCGTGGGTCCATATAAATCTTTTTATCTCTTAGGACTGACTCAAGTTTGGCACTACCACTTCCTGCACCATCAAAAGCAAAAGGTTCTACATAGTATTCTGAACCACCAGCATTTGTTTCTTTACTAACAACCCTTCCCAAATATGTTTGTTTTTCTCTTTTACCAAAAACCATTACATCTTGAGTTACTTCAACACGACCACCAACTTTAAGGTCGCCTTCAATTTTGTCACCTCTTTTAACCAATTCAGCACGCTTGGTTATACGACCTTGTGCAACAATGTCCAAAAGTTCAGGGTGGTTTCCAGTTATTTTTTGAAGGCGAGAAGCGTTTGCTTCAAGTAAACGGTTTAAGTTTTGTGGGACTTTCATGTCAATTTTTTCAAAGAAATGTCTTTGGAGTCTAGGGTCCCATATTTCTTTACCGTTTTTAAATTCGTTTGTAACCCGATTAAACCAAACGATTGCATCTTTGTTGCCAATTTCAATTAAATAAAGAAGTTCTTGAATGCTTTTTCCTTCTGCCATTCTTCGTGTAGCCCAGTCAGCATTAAGTTTGCCAATCTCGTCACCGTGTGCTCTTGCAACGGCAGGGTCTACTAAGTCAAGGCGGCGTTCGTACGGTGCAAACTGTCCAATCTTGGCTGCTCTTTGACGGGCAACCATAGGGTCCTTGTAGTATGCAGAAACTTGAGAACCTAAAGCCTGACGGTAATCCACTAATGATTCATCAAGGTTTTCTACTGAACCAGGGATTTTCCAACTTTTACCTGTCAAGGTTTCTTGACCTACTTGATGCTTTACATAAGACATCCAGTGGAACGGATGGTAAAAAGCACTTGTTCCTGTTTTGCCTGAAAGTGCAAGGGAAATTTGAGAGTCAACAGTGTTGCGTACAAAGTTTCCAATTGTCGTAGTAATGTATTTGCGCCATACTTGTTCTTGGAAAAAT
>Ga0247723_1000822_pt1 | contig 19799 bp, 33 predicted proteins | sample MSEWelMarce5H_FC_FD_189079 | JGI IMG/M metagenome (GOLD analysis project Ga0247723, IMG submission 189079) | Subsurface sediment microbial communities from gas well in West Virginia, United States - MSEEL Well Study Marcellus 5H_FC | ecosystem: Environmental > Terrestrial > Deep subsurface >... | reverse complement strand
GAAGTAATGCCTAGAAAACTTCCTGCAATGGATGAGTACGGTTGCGTAGAAACTAAACGTAACCGTGAAACAGGTACGAAGGTAAGCGTCTACCACTCGGAGAGTGCTGGTATGGAAACCTATGGTGGAGACACCTATCATGCTGTCTGTGAAGACCACGGGGCTATGATGCCAGCAGCAAATCTTACAGACGCCCGTTCTGCCGCATTTGATGCTGGTTCTTGGTGTGAAGACTGTAAGCCTGTTGCTGACGCTAAACGTGAGGCAGCGGAAAATCCTAATCTCGGAAGACAGTTTGACTAATGCCACAGTTAAGTAAAGACCAGTTTCAAGCCCACCAAAAAGAGAAGAACTTAAGGCAACGTAGAGACGGCAACAAAGAACTTACTCAAGACTACCGAGAAGTGCAGAAAACTGCTTTGCCACACATCAGCAAACAAGAGATGCAACTTAAATTACAAACGCACCACACTAAGTTTGGGCTACCTAAAGACGCTATTGCTCAACGTAGAACTTTAGTTTACATGCACAAGAATGACCCGCAATCTATCGTTGATTTGGCTAAGAAGTTGAAAGAACTACCATAGTGGCTAGAAAAGCAGAGTTCCAAGCAAGTGCGTTATTCCATGGCACGGTACACCCTTTTAAAGAGGGAGACCTTATCGTCCCTGGACCAAGGGATGAATACGCTTACGCTACACACCACTTTGACTATGCTCACGGTAGAGCAGAACAGGCTGTCAATTTTAGTTGGGAAGATTTAAAGCAAGTAAACCCTAAATGGAATACTCCTGGGGGTAAGCAGTTTGACGAGTACGAAAAAGAAACGCCGCCAAGGGTCTACCAAGTAGAGCCTGTTGGTGAGACTGAGGATGCTTCTCAGGGTGAGTTTAAGCATGTTAAGAGCAAACAGGGTTTCCGTGTAGTGAAGCAGGTTAAATAATGGGTGCTAATAACGCAGACTTTGAATTTGCTAAAAGCAACATTGTCGGTCCAGTACATTTTTCTCCTAAAAAAAATAGGGAAAGTATTGAACGAAATGGTTTACAAGCAAGACTACCTCAAGGGGCAATGGGATTTGCAGAGCACTATGGCAAACGGTTAGCCCCTAAAGATGTCACTGGGGTCTATTTTGTAAAAAATGCTCACGCATTTGATGAAGACGATTTGCATGACCGTAATCAAGACATTTGGGAGTGCACTCACCCACATTTATACTCATTTAATGACGACCCTATTAGGGATGACTATGCTGAACGCAATAGTTTTTCTGCCACAGACATACGCCCAGAACATTTAAGGCGAGTAGGACATGTTAAGGGGTACACAGCCCATTGGCATCCAGAGGAGCAATGTAATGGCTAGAAATAATGCAGACTTCATTGGAGGTATGCTCCACGGCTCTAAACACTCTTTTAAGCCTGGAGATATCATTGAGCCACGCAATCCTGGAAAGACTGGTACAGATTTAGTTGCTTGGGCATCAAATAGCAGTCATGCCGCAAAAATCTATGGTGGTGAAGGTGCGACTATTTATCAGGTAGAACCTATCGGCAAGTACGATACTCTTCCTGGCCCTCGTATTGATGAGGAGCATTACATGTCTCGTCAAGGCTTTAGAGTGTTAGGTACACACGATGGGCAGAAGTGAGCACTTCACTCTGGGGTACCACAGCACCCACCCAGATAACACGGCAGGTATTCTTGCTGGTGGTCTACAACCTAGCCTAAGTGGGCTAATGGGCGGCAAAAGAGTTAGAGGCGTGTTTATTTCTAGTGGGCCTCAAGCCGATTATGGCGATGACATTCTAGAAGTTAAGGTTCCTGCTAACGCTAAAAAAGTTAAGAACAACCCTTCTTTAGAAGGTGAAGCGTTGGTCGATGCGGTTTCTCCCGATAATGTTCGTATTTATGGACATAAAGGTGCTGATACGTCTATCCATGAGGGAAATCCTCGTAAAGGTTGTGAAACTTGTACAAACATCCTTGCAAAGAAATTCGGTCTCTGATACAATCTTCTTAGGCACGCCAATTGGGTGCCGTAAATAAACGCTGTGCTTCGGGCAGTAATGTACCAAGGCACAGTTGTCGTCTAAAGGAGACAACATGAAAAACAGCAGTAATTATCCTGAACCATGGGATAGCCACAAGAGCCCATATGACCCATGGGACAAAAACAAAATGCCGAAACACAAGGGATACGACATCCCTAAGGCCATAACTATTAATGACCTATTTCCTCGCCTAGACCGCCTATCTATTGGCTGGTCCCCACTTCTTGAGCAACTCAAAGAAGTTACCTCAAACAAACCTTCCTACCCTCCATACGACATTGTGGCGTTGAAAGACGGCGATGCTGACGTAACCCTTCTTAATGTAGCCGTTTCTGGTTTCGGCAAGAATGAGGTCTCTGTGACCGTACAGGACTCTGTAGTTGTCATTGAGGGCGAAAAGGAAGACAAGCAGCAAGGTGAAGTTGTTTACCAAGGTATCGCTACCCGTAACTTCAAACTATCTCTTGCTATCGCCGAATACTGGGAAGTTACCAGTGCCCTTCTTGAGAACGGTATGTTGACTGTAAAGTTCAACAAGAACCTACCTGAAGAGAAGAAGCCTAAGGTTATCCCTGTCAAGTAGTCCTAAGCCCCCCGTAGCAATACGGGGGGTTTTCTACTAGAGTATAAACATGAAACAATGTAACCGTTGCAAACAGACCCTCGCTTTGGACATGTACAACAGCAAGGGCAAAGATAAGATTCAATCGTACTGCAAGCCGTGTGCTAGGGAATACGCCCGTGAGAACTATCACAAGAACCGTGAGTCTAACGCAGATAAGCAGAGGCTTTCTAAGAAAGCCCGTATGGACGCCATCAAAGTGGATGTTCGAAAACTTAAAGAGGATACCCCATGTATGGACTGTGGTGTGCAGTATCCTTACTACTGTATGGACTTTGACCATGTTAATGGTAAAAAGGTCACCCACATTTCTGAGATGATTCACAATGCTTCGGCTAAATGGAAAATCTTTAGTGAAATAACTAAATGTGAAATAGTCTGTGCAAATTGTCACCGTAAGCGTACCCATAGACGTGCAGCAGCACTTTACAAATTGGAGCAGTATGAACAACAAGAAGATTAATAAGAGTCTCGCCCATGCTGAGATGGTGTTTCAAAAGGAACAACTTAAGGCTGCGATGATGCAAGAGCAGTTAGATAAGGCTATTGCAATCATTGACCAACACAAACAAGAACTGTCTGAGTTGGAGTACGCTGATGCTCAAAAACATTTAGAGCAACGCCGTATAGAGGTCAAAGAGTTTCTAGTTAACGCAACTGAGAAGTACGCCAAGAAGTTGAAAGACTTGGGCGACCCTAAGATAGATTTTGAAACGGATGAGATTATCTAATGCCAACCTATCAATTTGAATGTAAGACATGTGAGCACACTATTAGTGAACTTGTTCCTCTTGATAAGGAATTAAAGACACCTAAATGCTTAAAGTGTCTAGAAGATATGCAACGCATCTTTGCTGTTCCTTCTATAACGTTCAAAGGTTCTGGATGGGGGTCTGACCAATGATACCTAAAAAAATTACACTTGGCACTCAGGTTTGGACTATCGTAGAACACATATCTAAAGAAGATGGAATGTTGTACGAAGACAACTACGGCTACACTTTGGAACGCATGAACATGATTGTTATTGACAAAGAAGCATCAGACACCCGTAAGAAACAAGTACTAATGCACGAGATTCTTCACGCCATTCGGTTTACATTCTTTACGGGAAACAAGATGGCTCCAAAGTTAAACTTTGAGGACACAGAGCATTATTTTATTGGAATGTACGAAGAAACCCTGCTCATGGCATTTAAAGACAATCCTGAGTTGTTACAGTATTTAACGTCTTAATAAGTGAGTCCTAGCCATTTATGTGCTACGGTATTTAAATAACTTAATAGTGAATGTCACTTCGACAATAAACGACCCCAGTACTAACTACCAAGGAAAGGTAAGGTCGCCAAATGAAAAAGTACGTAATAATAGCCAGCGTAATTTTAACTCTCGCTGGTTGTTCTGCATCTACGTCAATCGCAGATTCACAGAACACATCAGTAACATCAAGCAACACCGTAAAAGAAATAAAAGCATCCAAGTCAGCATCCGTTGCACAGTCTTTAATTAAAGAGACTAAAAGCAAACGTAATACTGCCCAGATGAAAAAAGTAATAAAGTACCTGAAAACTCGTGTAGGAAAAACTTCTTACGTGTTTTCAGGCTCTAGTCCCCGTGGATGGGACTGTTCGGGTATGGTCCGTTGGACCTATGAACGATTCGGTATCGAACTACCGCACTCCGCTAATAAACAAGCCCACATAGGCACTAGAGTGTCTAAGCCTAAACTTGGAGACATTGTTGTATTTGCATACAACGGCTACAAGTCTTTCTATCATTCCGCCATTTATATAGGCAATGGAAAAATTATCAACGCCCACTACGGTGCAAACTCAACAATCATTCAACCGCTATCTGACTACAAAAATAACCAGATAAGGTTTGTAAGAGTAATACCAACTGTTTAATTTGGTCCCCGTCAGTTTAGGCTGGCGGGGATTACTCTTTGTGTCATACTACTGATATGTGTATCAGATGCTGCAACTCCCAGATTGTTAACCAGAGTGCCTACAATGAAGGCTCTACTGAGGACGCTAGACCGTTCGGCTCTAATGACGCTAAGACTGCATCGGGTTCAGTAAATGAACTTGACCTTCCTGGTGAAAACGAAAAGAAGTTTGAAGGGCCAGCGGCTTACTAATGACTGCTCCTTTATCTGCAACTCAACATTCTACTGAACAGGTAACTGGTCAGTACGGTGGAGTTAATGGGCGTATCCGTCCTAGAGGCTCTTACAGTTTCTATGGTGTTGGTGACCCTCGTATGGGTTACAACGGTTACGGTGCTTTCTGGACACAGTACCCAGGAATTATTGGCGGTGTATCTGGCTATGGTGCAATGAGCACTACTACTGGTACAACTGTTGGAACTCCATCAGAAGAGTCAATGCAAAAAGTTGGTGGCGGAGTTGTTGGCACTGGTGTTGGCGATGTTCCTACTGGTGAATCTGTTGGTGGCACAGCCGCTTACTAAGATTTTTAAATCTTAATCCTGTAATCTATTTCTGTACATAATTTCTTGCCTCATTTGTAAACAATCTGTTTTATTCCTTCAAATGAGAGGTCTTAAATGAAACTTGTCCTAATGATTCTCAAGAGAACTATTGCTCTTGTTATCCTAAAAGTTAGTGCTGTCCTAGCCGCTGGTTCTATCGGTGGAGTTGAACTATGGAAGTCTGCTTTGATTGCTGCTTTCGTTGGCATCATGGAAGTCGCTGAGTCTTTGGCTCGTGCATACGTCGTAGACGGAAAACTTGATGACGACGAAATTAACGTTGCGTTTGCAAGTTCAGCCGAAGCCGCTTTAGCAGAGACTAAAAAAACTAAGTAATGCGTAGTCTGCGTAAATTCGCAGCACTATTCGTATTCTTACTATCCGTTGGACCGTTGTGGCTGGCTAACCCAGCCGCAGCGGAAACCACGGCAGGACTAACTGTTGAAGTCTATACATATGACTCACAATCTACACCTGAGCGTCAGCCCTACCAATTGTGTGAAGGGGCTTGGACTAGCGTACCCAACATTGATGCTGACTATGACAATCAGTATGGCGGCGTTGTCGCAGGTTGCCAACCAGAATTTGTGCTTGTTCACTACACAGGTTATGTAACTTTCCCCGAATCTGGCACCTATGCGTTTATGGCACCCGCTGATGATGGCTTCTGGCTATCTCTTGATGAAACTCCTATCATCACTAATGACTGGGTTCTAAAAGGTCGTTGGGGACAAGTTTACCCTGATGTGCAAATTGAGGGTGGACGTTCATACGCATTAGATGCTTGGTTCTACGAGTACGGTGGTGGGGCTAGTGCTACCTTAATGTACTCCCCAGACAATGGTCTAACTTGGATAACTGTACCTGCGGAGTTCTTCACTACTGAGCCTGTGCCTGTAGTTACTATAAATGAATTATTCCCACCTGTAAATGTACGAACATCTGTAGTTGAAAACAATGTCAAAGTTACATGGGATGCCCCAGAAGACAGCGGCACTCCTATTGAGCGTTACGCTGTTACTTGGACCTATGATGACTTTCCTGGCTGGGGTGTTGGTGTTGCTGGAAACGAGTTCACTATTACTGGTCTACCAGAAAACAAAGAGATTAGTATTTGGGTACGTTCTGACAACGACTCTTTATCAGTTTACTCAAAACCATCTAACACAGTTTTTGCAACAACATTAACAATTTATGTCCCTCCAGTTGAGCCGCCCGTAGAACCTCCAGTAGACCCACCTGTTGGCCCAGTTGACCCGCCTGTGGAACCACCTGTGGACCCAGTAGACCCAGTAGACCCTGTTGAACCTCCTGTAGAACCTCAGCCTGAACCAGAACCTCAGCCTGAACCTGAGCCAGAACCTAAGCCTGAACCACAGCCTGAAGAAGGTTCCGCAGAAATCCCAGAAGTAATTAAAAATCTAATGGAAGTGAACTTAGAAGAAGTAGACCCTACTGAACTAACTGAGGCACAAGCAGAACAACTTGTAGAGGCAGCACTTGTCGTATTTGAAACTGCTGAAGCAGGTTCACCAGAGTATGAGCAAGCATTGGATGCTCTTTATCTAGCAGCCCAGCAGGACGACATTGTTGTAGATGAAGCATTAGCCGCAATTCCATTGCTTGGAAATCTTGCTGTTGGACTAACAGATGCCTTCAACTTTGCAGGTAACATCGGTGCTGACATGTCGCCTAAAGTGCGTGAAATGGCAGAGAAACAAGTACTCGTGTCTGTAGTTGCTGTTGGAGCAGCAGTACAGGCAGCCGCAGGAGCAGCCACTAGTGCAGCAGCCGCTGCCGCTAGTTCAACATCTAGTAGAAAGAACTAACATGAAGAAATTCTTTAACGACATCATAGGCCAGATTTGGACCCTACTCGGTATGTTTGTTGCTTGGATTGTTCTGGAAGGTACCGCTAAAGAGGTAGTCGGTTGGGGAATTATTATCTCTGCCGTTATCTGGTTGATTACTTTTCCACTGCGAAACAACGACGAATAAGAGACAATAGAACTACTTACCCGAAAGGACTAAAATGTCAGAAGACTTAAAGTATTACGAGCCATTTCCACCAAAAACTCGTGGAGATGAACTAGGCAACCTAGCACCATACCGCAACGGACGTCCACACCGTGGACAGGACTGGGCACCAAAAGAGAACTCACCAATCAAGGCAATCTGTGATGGAACTGTAGGAAAGGTGTTCTGGACTGACGTTCTAGGAAACTGCGTTGTACACTCATCAAAAGACGGCAAGTATTGGATTCTCTACGCCCACTTGGCAAAGGAGTCAACCCTAAAGAAGGGTGACAAGGTTGTTGGTGGCGAGACTGTACTAGGCCTTGTCGGTGGCGGAAGAAACACGCCAAGCGGTACCGCATCAACTGGGGCCCACCTCCACATGACTGTTGCAAAAATGGGACCTAAGTTCTCAGGAGTAGACGCTCACCTTGCACCATTCGAAAACCTAGTAGACCCACTACCACTTTTCTCAGCAGCCCCTAAGAAGACTGTTGCAGCAAAAGTTGCTACAGCAGTTAAAAAAGTTGTGCCTACCAAAAAGGCATAAATGATTTCTCGCAAACCCCTGACACCTAATAACCGCACAGCCAGAACTTTGATGCGGGAATTTAAGGCGTCAGGGGATTTGCATGTTAACTTTCCTAAAGCAAATGAAGCCCCAAGTATCAGGATTTGGGCACGTAGAGGTCGCCAAAACTCTGAAGGTTTTGGTGGCGGAAATAGGGTTATGAAGTAATGGACATCGTAGTGTTTTATTGGGCTGGGGGCATAGTCACTGTTGGTGCTGCCATTGGAGTGCTTTGGAAGTTAGTCAAACCAATTTGTGACCGCTTACATGCTGTTATGGATAACCTCGACTCTTTTATGCGTGATTGGTCAGGCGAGGAGAAAGCCCCTGGACGTTCTGCTGTCCCAGGTGTTATGGAGCGGTTAAATAGAATTGACGGAGAATTGAAGCGTAATGGCGGTTCTTCTATGAAAGATGCAATTAATCGAATTGAGCAGAAACTTTCACAAATAGATGAGAGACTAGAAACAGGTAACGAACGTTTTAGAGACGTTGAAGGTAGGGTTACCGTACTTGAATTAGGAGATAAGTAATGGCTGGAAACGCATTAGCAGGTTTGGCTGCAAGATATGGAACTAGAGCGTCTAACGCTGTGGGCCGTGCTAAGGGCAGTGTTTTTGGCGTTGCTGAAGAGGCTGTTAAGGGTCAATACGCTGCTGAAGCACAAGAGCGTGCTCACGGACACACTAAGGCAATTCTTAGAGATGTACATAAGCGTGCGGGTCAGGGCAGTCAAGTAGACATTCACATAGGTGCTGATGGTAACCACAAAATTGGTTATTCCAAAAAGTACATTGGTGAGAACCTTGGTGAAGCAAGAGAAGCCCAAGCAGTAAAAGATTTTAAAGCATCAAATAGACCTACCCGTAATGCTTTGGGTTACCGTGAAAATCAACCAGACCATGTTGGTAATGCAAAAGCGGCTACTACTATGGAGGCAGGGGTTGCTACCCCAATTAAAAACAGACCTATGCTTGCACTAGAGGCCCCTAAGAAGAAGCCTATGGAAGGCCCGCAGGTAGACCAAAACTATCAGGACAAGACTGAACGTTTTGTAACTGACTCTAAGGGTGGTACTCGTCGTGTCGACCGCAGAGATTCAAGTTTTGAGGCTCATTTGACAGATAACGAGTCAAAGTATCTTGCTGAAAAACAAGCAAGACTAGCAACCGTCAAACAGGCAGGTACAGGAATCAAACCTGCAAATACCCCTAAATCTGACGAACTATTTTAAGGAATAAACATGATTAAATGTGCAAACTGTGTAGATGACGCTCTATACACATACAAAATTAGCGAAGAACTTTCTATCAATTACTGCAACAGCCACCTTCCAAACTTTCTTACATCTCGTAAGGCTTCAGGGCAACTAAACCTAGTTGTTCCTGCTATCGTTGAAGTTGTAGCCGAAGAGTCAGAAAAGTCTTCAAAGAAGAAGACAGTTGACCCAGTAGTCGAAGAAGTTCCTGAAGAGGAACCTGTAACAGAGTAATGCCTGTTATACGCAAGTTTGCCGTTCAGGGACACGCAGTCCCTAACGGCTATACACGTCCTTTGGGCCCGTTTCCTCCTGAGGTTCTAGCACAGAACCCTAGGTCGTACGAACCAGAGAACTCGGACTCCTTACATGAAGCACTAGACGATGTTCGTATGTTCCGTTGTCGGGACTGCGACGAAATCCTCTATGAGGACGAACTTTACACCCATGATTGCAATCAGGAAGAAGAATAAAAATGGCAGTAAATGAAAATGGAAACCTGCTCGACACAGCAGGTAACGTAGCGGTTGACTTTGTATGGGGAAACTTCCCACTACAGCCAAACGACATACGTGAAGAAAACGGTGGCAGCCTACTTGTCGCCAGCCTTGACAACCACGTAATTGCTTACGAAGGTTGGAATGGTTACCCACTATACAGCCGCCCAGGTCTAGCAGGTCTAGAAGGTGCTGGCTACGTTGTTGTTCCTAGCGTACTTGGTCTAGCGACTGCTGTAGCAACCAACGTCCTTGAAGATGATGGTCTTGTAGTTACCCCTGCGACTGCTGCAACTAACACCGCTACTCAGCCAACTCAGATTAACGTGACTACAACCACTGCTGCAACTGTAACTGTTGCTGGTGGAACTACCACTTGGGCTGTAGGCACTAAGGTAACTATCACCGCTGGTACAGGTATCCCAACAGCACTTGTTGGTACTTGGTCTGTAACTGGAGGTAGCGGAAGCACACTAGTTATTGCTTGGTCTGCAACAGGTGGTAACGGAACTGCTTGGACCGTAGCAAACACTGGTGCTATCACCCCTGGTACCCAACTAAAGGGTGCTACAGGCACTATCAAGGCTCAGACAGTTGCTGCTGGTGCAGACAACATTGCTGTCGGTGCTGCAATTACTATTACCCCTTGGGCGTAATAACTAAAGGTTAAATAACTGTGGCTAACCCAGGAGTGCCTGAAGGTGGGAAGTATCCTTCTCGCCAAGAAATTGATGCACTCCTGGGTCCCCTTTTATCTGGGGACCTAACAAGCCTTAGAGTTGATAGACGTAAACTCTACGGTAAACAGGCTGGGCGTATCTTCAATGATGTCCTAAATGAAAATGACATCGCAAACGGGTATACCGAATCAGGTAAGTTCTATAACCCTAATTCGTACGACATTTCACAGACCGCCACTGATGAAGACCTTGAAAACGCTAAAGGAAGTGCTCCTGCGTTTATTGAGTGGGACATCCCTACATCATCCACTGACTACAGCAGACCTAGAACCGTCGCTGCTGGGTACGACGAAGACCGCAGAACAATGTCTGTGGTGTTTCGTGACGGAACGTTCTATAATTACTACGACGTATCTCCTGGTGAGTGGCAATCGTTTCACGCCTCTTACTCTAAAGGTAAGCCTTGGTTAAACAGAAAAAACTCTCATCAAGCAGCAGATGGTTTGTTTATCAATAAACCTAGAGGTAATGCGGGAGATTTGGAGGGTATGGACCCTCGAATTAGAGAAGCACTTTATCGTGTTGCTCGAACACAGCAACAAAAAGTTAAACCTAAGGCAGGACGTTCAACTCAACGGCCAGGGTATTCGGATGCTCAGGGCGTTATGGTTCCAATCCGTAACCGCCAAGGCCGTAGCCCTAGTGCGTACAAACGTTCTGGGGTTATACAAGGGCGTAACCCTGCAACAGCGAACAAAGCAAACATTAGTGCATCACGAAGGAAAGCAAGTTAGGTAAAATGCCTAAGGTACATAAACTCGGTAAAACTCGGTTCACACAATTCATAGACTTTCCAGTAAAATGGGAACGCAAAGTAGCGGTCCGTGGTTGGACTCAAGAAATTGAGGAACCATTTAGAACTGCTACCCCAGTTATCGTAAGACTGCCTTGCCATAAGGCAGTAGTTTTTGGTAAATGGACTGGTGCACAACCAGATGAAGAAACGGCTCTCAATAACGCTATGCAAGGACGGGTATTACAAGATGAAGATTTTGACAAAGAAAAAGGCTGGACTCCAGCCAGCCAGCAAGATGCAGAAGAGGGTGTCTGGGATTGGGACGTCTGATTTAATCATGTGGGCAGAAAATGCTCTTTATGTAATAGGTAAAGAACTAACCCACCATCAGCGAGACAAAAACATAGACTCTTTACATGAGGCCCGTATGGGTGCTGAGGCTCTTTTAGCCATTACAGATGAGTTGATAAAGAGAGCCGATAAATGAGTGAATACGGCGATAAATTTGAGGAAATCAATCCCGAATATTATCAAGAGGACAGAGAAGAGCCTGAAGAGGTAGGCGTTGAAGAGCCTGAAGAAGATGAACTTACAAAAGAGTTTGTCGCAAAACTTATCGATAAGATGATGACTTTTCAAAGTGCTTTAGTTGGTCACGACCTTCACCCTTATCAGAAACCTTTGGCTCGTAGAATCATGGAGTCCGTGATTACTAACGATGGTTCTGAGATTACTGCTTTGGCTTCACGTCAGTCAGGTAAGTCTGAAACTATCGCTAACACTGTGGCGACTTTAATGGTTCTTTTACCAATCCTTGCAAAAAGATACCCTGACCTTTTAGGTAGGTTTAAAGAAGGCATTTGGGTAGGACTATTTGCCCCTACCGAAGGTCAGGCAGAAACTTTGTTTGGTAGAACTGTAAACCGTTTAACTTCGGAAATTGCTCAAGAAATTCTTGGGGACCCTGACATTGATGATTCTGCCGCACGTGTAGGTGGTGTAACTAAATCCATCAAACTTAAAAAATCTGGCTCTACCATGACTATGATGACCGCTAACCCTAGAGCCAAAATTGAGTCTAAGTCCTTCCACCTTATCGTTATTGACGAGTGTCAAGAAGCAGACGATTATGTTGTAGATAAATCAATCTCTCCTATGATGGCGTATTACGCAGGTACCATGGTAAAGACAGGGACTCCGACAACTTCTAAGAATAACTTCTATAAGTCCATTCAGTTCAACAAGCGTAGGCAGACAAGCAAGAAATCTAAGCAGAACCATTATCAATGGGACTGGCGGGATGTTGCTAAGGTCAACACAAACTATGAGAAACACATCCGTAAAGAAATGTTGCGTATTGGAGAAGACTCTGACGAGTTCCAAATGTCTTACAACTGTAAGTGGCTACTAGAACGAGGTATGTTTGTTACTTCTGCCGCACTTGATGAGTTGGGAGATACCTCTCAGGAGTTAGTGAAGATGTGGCACCAAACCCCTGTGGTAGTAGGTATTGACCCTGCACGTAAAACGGACTCGACAGTAGTTACTGTGGTATGGGTGGACTGGGATAGGCCAGATGAGTTTGGTTATTTTGACCACCGTATTCTTAATTGGCTTGAAATTCAAGGTGATGACTGGGAAGAGCAATACTTCCAAATCGTAAACTTCCTATCTAACTATGACTGTCTTGCTATTGGTGTGGATGGTAACGGTGTTGGTGATGCTGTACAGCAACGTCTAAAAGTTCTTATGCCTAGAGCCGAAGTTATCTCCGTTACTTCTAGCCAATCCGAGCAGTCTAAACGTTTTAAACATCTTCAAGCCCTTATCCAGCGTGGTTCATTGACTTACCCAGCACACGCTAAAACTAGACGCTTAAACATTTGGAAGCGTTTCTACCAACAAATGACTGACGCTGAAATCCAATTTAAAGGACCAAATTTCATGGTAGCCGCACCTAAAGAGGCTTACGCCCACGATGACTTCGTGGATTCATTGGCAATCGCCACTTCACTGACTCAGGAACTTGTTATGCCGAATGTAGAAGTTTCTAACAATGTTTTCTTTTAGCATGAAATTTTCCCGATAAACGGAGAAACTAGTAGAGGAAAATACTAGTTCCTTTCCCCCTATCTAAGGAGTACCCATGGGTATCGCCCCAGCACCACAGTTCCCAGAGCGTTCACCAAACATGTATGAACGCAAGTTGGCAGACAACCTAGAGCGTCGTGGACCTCTACGTTTCGAAGAAGGTGTCGCTACTGACACTGACGTACCTTCAGATTTCGAAACTGGTATCATGAACGGTTTTGCAGCCGCTCCTGGTCGTCCAAACCGCAATGCACCAGTATGGCAGAAGACTGCCGCTGAAACCCTTTCTGAGCGTGCTCACGTAGGTTCAGCAGCATGGATTGAAGCACCTACATTCCTTGGTGAATTTGCACACGGTTCTATGACACAGAACTCAGAGCAGATTCAAGAACTCAAGGTTGTTTCAGGTGGTCGTACTATGCGTATGAACCCAACCGTCGTAAACGACTAACAACCCTCAATAGTCCTACCGCCCCTACTACTCTGGGGCGGTGGGTTATTGTTCCTAAGGAGTTATCATGGCTACTGAAAAGCCGATGAATGAAAAACTCTGGGTGATGGTTGTTTCACAAGCAAAAACTAAGTACTCAACTTACCCATCGCCTGGAGCGAGTCACTGGGTTCACCAGCGTTATATTGAACTTGGTGGTAAGTTTGAAAAGAGCACAGACCACACTGCTCGCAAAGCAGCAATGAAAAAGTTGTGGGAACGTAAACTAGCAGAAAAGCGTGAAGCAGTAGCGAAGCGTAAAGACAAGAAGTAGGGCAAATATTTAATGAGTTTTGCGGATTTTTCTCCACCGAGTTATAGGGCAGCCTCCTCTGACCTAACTATCTCTATATCTCCATTAGGACTAGTAGAACTAGCCGATGAAGAGTTTGAGGTTCATGGTCCTCGCCTAAATCGCTATTCCCTAAACTGGGCTATGTATCTTGGCCACCACTGGGGCTATCGTCGTGAACAAGGCGAAATGCAGATTGCCGTTAACTACTACCGTGCTTTCCTTGACTATCTAGCAAGATTTACTTTTGGACCTGGAGTCCATTTCCGTAGCCCACAAGCAACGGGTGCTATCGTACCTAACAGGCTTGAAAGGGTCTGGGAAATTGATAACGATAAGCAGCGTGTTCTTTTAGAGATGGCTCAGACTGGCGGTATCACTGGAGACTGTTTCGTTAAGGTTGCCTATGAAGAGGCTTGGGAAGACAGCATTGGGCGTCTTCACCCTGGGCGTGTTAGAGTCCTTCCTCTAAACCCAGCGTTTTGCTTTCCAGAGTTCCACCCACACGACAGAACTCGTCTACTTAGGTTTAAACAGAAGTACCGTTTCTGGGGAACATCTCTAGAGGGAACTCGTCAGGTCTTTACTTACACTGAAATTCTTACTGATGACATCATTGAAGAGTATGTAAACGATGAACTTATTGACTCAAGACCGAACCCACTAGGCGAAATTCCTGTAGTTCATATTGCAAACATTCCTGTATCAGGCTCCCCATGGGGGTTGTCAGATGCTCATGACATTATTACGCTAAACCGTGCTTACAATGAAATCTCCACAGACATTGCAGACATCATCAACTATCACGCAGCACCTGTGACTGTAATTGTTGGTGCTAAGGCTTCTAACCTTGAAAAAGGTGCTAAGAAGGTTTGGGGTGGTCTGCCTAAAGACGCTCAGGTATTCAACCTTGAAGGTGGCGGTGCAGGTATCCAAGGTGCTCTACAGTACCTAGAGACTCTAAAGCGTTCAATGCACGAACTTATGAACATCCCTGAAACTGCTCTAGGTCAGGTACAGCCAATCTCGAACACTTCAGGTGTTGCACTTTCTATTCAGTTCCAACCTTTGATGAACCGTTGGACTCAAAAAACTTCGGTATATGGTAAAGGTATTGAGAGAGTTAACGAACTAATTCTCCTTAACCTAGCGGTTAAAGAACCAGAAACTTTCATGTATAACCCTGATGAAGACGGGCCGATTGCAGAAGACCAGTTAACTCAACTGGACCCTAACGACCCATTAACCTACGTTACCCATGCCCAGTTCCAGCCACCTCTACCTCTAGACCGAATTGTTATGTTGAACGAACTAGCACAGTTGATGTCTATGGGTCTTGAGTCTAAAGAAGGTGCTTTGCGTGCCCTAGGCGAAGAGTTCCCTGACGAGAAGTTGGCAGAAATCCGCTCAGAACTAGTTGATGATGCTCAGGCTGAAGGTGCTCTTAACTTAGTTAAGGTTCAAATCCAGAAGCAGATTATGGACCTAACAGGATTTATGGCAGGACCTGATGGAACTGCTACTCCTGTAGACCCAATGATGATGGGTGATGGCGAAGTTCTAGGGGATGGGCAACTTGGTCCGCAAGCACAGCAAGGCGGAGACCCTGCTATTGAACAGCAAAATCTTGAGGCTGAAGCCGCTATCCGACAAGACCTTCTAACCAAGGCTTACGGTTCTGAGGTAGCCCCAAGAAGAGCAGTTGAAAAAGAATAAAAAAAAAATAAGTTAAGGCAGAAAAATATGTTTTTTTGCCGTTAACTTAGTATGTAATAACAGTTACGGTCATGTGCTATTAATTCGGAAAACGACCCTGAGAATGAAAAGAGAATCCCTATGGATGAAAATACAGAAGTAGTAGAAACTACTGAAACCCTAGCCGCCGCAGAAGTATTTGCCGAGGAAACCCTATTGCCAAATGTTGACAACGTGAAAGAAGCAATTCAAAAAGCACGTGCTCAAGAGAAGGCAAAGTTGTATCCTCAGATGGAAAAACTTCAAGAAGAACTTTCACTTCTTCGCTCTAAAGAGCAGGAGCGAGAGGCTAAGGATGCTGAACGTAAAGCAGCCCGTGCTGCCCGTGACGCAGAGGCAATAGCCGAAAAGAAAAAGCAGGAGGAAGCCGAACTTGAGGTTCGTGACTTGCTTGCAAAGAAGGAAAAGGAATGGCAGACTCAACTAGAGTCTGAGCGTACCGAACGTGAGAAGGCTTTTGCACTTCTTGAACGTGAACGTGAATTCCAAGAACTTCAGCAGTATCGTTCTCAGCGTCTTGAGGCTGAACGAGAGAGCATCATTCCAGAACTCATCGATATGATTGCTGGAAACTCTAAAGATGAAATCGAGCAGAGCATCTTTAGACTCAAGGAAAAGTCTGCTCAGATTTTTGATTCTGTGACTGCAGCCGCACAGCAGAGTCGAAAAGAGATGTCTGGTACCCGAATTACGGCACCAGCGTCTGGACCCCTCGATAATGATTCGGAACAACGTTCGTACACCCCAGACAATATTTCTAATATGTCTATGGCAGACTATGCGAAGAACCGTGCCAAACTCCTTGGCAATACAAACAATAGAGGTCAGGGTCTCTTCGGATAACCTAACAACTACCGCTTCTGAAAGGAGCACACAATGGCAGGTTCTGCTATAACTGGTTCCAGCCAACTGGCTGGAGCACCTACCGCCTACTCAGGTTCAAACTCACAGTTGAGCCAGGCAATCCAGACCATTTGGTCTAAAGAAATCCTGTTCCAAGCGATGCCTATTCTTCGCTTTGAGCAGTTCGCAGTGAAGAAGACCGAACTAGGTGTTGCACCTGGTCTACGTGTTAACTTCCTACGTTACAAGAACTTCGATGTAGTGGCTACCCCACTTACTGAAGGTGTTCGTATGTCAACCAACGCTCTAACCGCAGAGCAGATTGCTATCACCGTTGCAGAGCACGGCTACGCAGTTGCAGTTTCAGAACTGCTACTGAACGCTTCGTTCGACGACATCATGGCTTCTGCTTCACGTTTGCTTGGTCGCCACATGGCTCAGTACCTAGACGTACAGGCTCGTGACACACTTGCTGCTGCAACTTCAGCAACATTTGGTTACGACCGCTCTGACTTCGATGGTGCTACCAACTTCAACCTATACCAGGAAGGTAACGTTGCAACCGCAGTTTCAGGTTCAAACACCTCTGTTGGTTCAGGTACAAAGGCTGGTAAGTACAAGTTGACCACTGCGGCTATCAAGGACTCAGCACTAGTGCTTGCGTCTAAGAACATCCCAAGAATTGGTGAGACTTATGTCCAGTTCATCCACCCTAAGCAGTCTCGTGACCTTCGTGCGAACCCAGAGTTCATCGAAGTAACCAAGTACGCTGCTCCAGGTAACTTCATGCTAGGTGAAATCGGTCGTCTATACGACGTCGTATTCATCGAGACCACACAGGTAAAGAGATATGCTACTGGTTCAACTGTAACCAACTACACCTCTGCTGTTGGTGCACCTGCAAACCAGGTTGAAGTTCCTGTAAAGACCAACACTGGTCCTGGTCTTGGTGGTAACCCATCATTGACTCAGTTCGGTAACGGTGCTGGTGGAACTGGCTCTGCTTACCCAACTGACACTACAACTCTTACAGCAGACGTGTACGAGTCAATCATGATTGGTGACAACGCATTTGGTCACGCAATCTCTCTACCAGTTGAACTCCGTGACGGTGGTGTTCTAGACTTCGGTCGTGAGCACGCACTAGCATGGTACGCAATCTGGGGTCTAGGTGTTATCACCGACCAGGCTATCAACAAGGTTTACACCAACTAGTAGCCAAACCCTCTCGTGGAAGGGGGCTGGTTCGCCAGCCCCCCAACACAAACAAATAAACTAACAAGGAGAAAAATATCGTGGCAAACACACCAACCAGTCCATTGGACGCAACAGGCCGTGCAGTAGAAGACGCAGCAAAGCGTGTCGCTGCTGAAAAGGCAAAGAAAGACAGCGAGATTTCGCTGGCTCGTCAGCAAGAGGAAATTAGCCTCAACCATGACGTCTTTGATGCTAAGAACCCAGAAAAGCCAATTCTTATCGATGAAATCGAAGAACTTGGCGTTTCGATTGTTAGTGACAAGGCAATCATTCGCACTATCACTGACATCGAAGATATGACTTTCGGTGTAGTTAACGGAGCACCGCAGAACTACACCTTCAAGGCTGGAGTTCGTTATTCAGTCCCAGTAGAACTTGCCGCTCATCTTGAGCGTCTTGGGTATACCTGGAGACAGTAACACTCCTTTTGACTGCCCGTTCTGCTGGTCCCGCCCTCCTCACCAGCAGGACGGGCTTTCCTTTTACTATGTATTTCTTCGTTAAATAAGAGAACATAGAAGAGAAGATTTCGGAGGATTAATGGCTACTACAGCAAGCCTAATCAGTAGAGTTCGGTTAGAACTTGGCGACATGGGTAAAACGTTCGTTTCCCAGTTTGTTGCTGATGGAACTACTAACCGCTTTAAATTGCACTACTCTCCACTAGACGCCGCTAGTGTTGTTGTTTTTAATAACGGCACAGAGGTAACTACTCAAGCCCATGTAGAAGAATCTACTGGTGTTCTTGTTCTAGACTTTATTCCCGCTGATGGCGATGAACTTACTGTAAGCGGTTTGTACTACCGCTATTTTACTGACGTAGAATTAACGTCCCTAATTACTGATGCTGTTAGCCAACACTCTTCTAATGGTACTGACGCTTTAGGTAGAAAAATTACTGTGGCAAATTTGCCGCAAATAGAAGAGTACCCTGTAACAATTTATGCGGTTACTCTAGCCCTTTATACTTTGGCGACAGACGCCTCTTTTGACATCGACATTGCTGCACCTGACGGTGTGAGCATCCCACGTTCTGAGCGTTATCGCCAGTTGATGGACATGGTTTCTGCTCGTCAGGGACAATACAGAGACCTTTGTACCCATCTTGGCGTTGGTCTATACAAGATTGATGTATTCAGTTTCCGTAGAATCTCTAAGGCTACTGGACGTTACGTACCTATTTACAAGCCACAAGAAGTTGATGACCGTTCATGGCCACAACGTGTGGACATCCCTGCCCCAATCTATGGGGACAAGACAGTTCCTTGGATTACTGAAGGTGGAGACTTGACCGCTTACCAAGGCCGTGCTTACTCGACAGCACTTGTTTATACAGATAACTTTGCTGGCAAACTATTTACCGCCAAGTTGCTAAACCAGCGTGGCTCTGTTCTTACAGTGCAGAACTTTACTCTTGAGGTAGATGTTCTCGGAACTGATGTGGTTACTGGTGCCGCTAGAACTTCTGGAAGTACAACAGTTACGTTTACCACTAGTGCAGCCCATGGGTTGACCGCTGGAACCGCCATTGTAGTTACTGACGTTAACACGACAGCAGATGGGTACTACACAGTAGTTGCTGCTCCAACATCAACTACATTTACTGTTACTGGTACTGCCACAACTGCTTTGGCATTGACTGGGTTAACTGGTCAAGTAGAAACAAACGCTTCTAAAGAGTACACTTTCCACTTGTCTTTGGAGAAAGACCAAACACTTCGAGTTGCAGAACGCACTTACTGGTCACTATCTACTGTAGATTACTTCACAGGAGAATCTATCGAGTACAAGGGCGGTAACTTCTTTATCGCTAGAAGAAGTACGGTAGTTATCTAATGCCTACTGAACCAAAACCTGAAGTAGACATTGGCCTTTTACAGTCTGGCCCTGGAGTAGTATCTTCTCCTGGACCAACATATAGTGACGCTAACTTTGGTGTACCTAATGACCAAGGTCAACCAGAGGTAGACATCGCTATTCTTCCTGGTGTTCCAGGTCAGCGTGGACCTCAGGGAATTACTGGAGCAACTGGTGCTACTGGTGCTACTGGGGCTACTGGGGCTACTGGGGCTACTGGGGCTACT
>Ga0247723_1000821_pt1 | contig 19803 bp, 22 predicted proteins | sample MSEWelMarce5H_FC_FD_189079 | JGI IMG/M metagenome (GOLD analysis project Ga0247723, IMG submission 189079) | Subsurface sediment microbial communities from gas well in West Virginia, United States - MSEEL Well Study Marcellus 5H_FC | ecosystem: Environmental > Terrestrial > Deep subsurface >... | reverse complement strand
AGTAAAATTTGCTCAAGATTATTTAAATAAATTAAATACTGATTTAGAAAAAGATTCTTTAACAACAGCTAATAAAATTGGTATTCACAACATACCTTCACTTAATACTGCAACGTTTTTAGCAAATCCTGGCGATACAGAAAACCAAGCTATCTTTGCTGCACAAGTTAGAAATAGAACTGCACAAGCTCAGTCGGTTGCTCAATGGTATGCAGTTAAACCTCAGTATTTTACACAACAAGAAAAAACAGCTTTAACTGATTGGTTAAACAATACTACAAATCCAATTTTAGTTAAAAATGTAACTGCAACTTTAGTTGCAGGTTTTGGAAATAAAGCTGATGAAGCATTTAAAGAAATATCTAAAGACAATAAAATCTTAGGTCATCTTGGTGGATTGCTTTTAGTTAGTAACAACGAAAAAGCTGCAGATGATCTTTTAAAAGGTAGAAAATTAATTAAAGATGGTCAAATAAAAGTATTTTCGGACGATGATGTTTCATTTCAATCGTGGAAAAGAAATAACAATAAAATATTTTATAACAATCCAGATACTTATAATAGTTCTTTAGAGGCTGCTAAAGCAATTTATATTTCAAGAAAATACGACAAAAGCAAAGACACAAGTGTTTTTAATTCTTCAGATTTTAAAGAAGCTTTTGAAGAAGCAGTTGGAAGAAACGGCAAAAATGGCGGAGTAGATAATTCATTAGGGTCAGACAATCCTTTGGTTATTCCAGCCTGGATGAAGAACGGAGATTTTTCTAAAGTTGTTAGCAAATTAAAATCAGACCCAGCTTTATTAAGCAAAGCTACAGGGGGAGATTTGCCAATTACTTCAGATATGAAACCTGCAAAATTATTTGAAAGCGGAAACCCTACTTTTATTAATGTTGGTTATGGAAAATATATTGTTGCAAAAAATGGTCATCCTTCAAAAACTGGAAACCCAGGATATTTATTATCAAATAAATTTGATAGCGCAAAAGCAGGAAGTCAACAATATTTTGTTATAGATTTAAATAAAATTCAATCAGAAATTCTTGGGAGTAAATAATGTCGTTTTACCAGGACGAAGATCAATCGTTAGCAACAGTTAATGATACATCAAAATTAGCTCAAAGCGTTCCAGGAGCCGGAGAAGTTTTTAAAGCTGCATGGGTTGCCTCAGGCAAATCAATGTCAACAGCTTCTGAGTATTGGAATGAAACAGAGCAATATGGAAACATAAAAGAAATTGCAAAAAAATATAATTTTGATTTATTAAATCCTCATTTAATTGCTGAACCTGTATCTTTAGATGAAACAAATTATAATGTTGATGAAAATAGTTTTCCAGGAACGCATACTAAAGAACAAAAGATTACAGAATTTCATAAACAATTAGATGAATATAAATTTCAAAACCCACAATTTGCTGATGAGCTTAAACAAAAAGGATTAGACAGTAGAGAGTCATTATTAAATACTATTAAAGTTGACGCTCAACAATCTTGGAATAATGCAGAAGAGCTTTATCAAAAAACTAATAAATGGGGAGCTGTAGGTTATTATGGAGCGTTGGCTGCAAGGGTAACAGTTGGAGACCCTGTATTTGCACCATTGCTTCCTTTAACTGTAGTTGCGCCATATTCAACAAGTGGTCTTTCATTTCTTCAGGCAGCTGCACGAGTTGCAAAAATTGAAGCCGTAATTGGTGCTACACAAAACGGCGCTCTTGAGGCAATGACAATAAACTATCAGCAAGAATTAGGATTAAAAGAACCTGGATTTACAAACGCTGTAAAAGATGTTGCTTTTGCAACAGGGGTTGGTGCTGTTGCAGGGGGTACTTTGGGACCAGTAATTTACGGAGCTGGCGTTGGAATTACAAAAGGTATTACTAAAATTCCTAAAGCTTATGAAATTAGTAAAGAAGGATTAGATTATTTAGGAGCAAGATTACAAAGATTAGAGAATGGTAAGTTAGATGAAATTTATACTTATGTAACAGACAAGTTTCCAAATTTTAAATCTTATGAAGCAGACACATTGTCAAATTCTGCAAGATTTAATGTTGATGATAATACTTTAGTTGATACTCCACAAGCAGTTCGTGAACATGAGTCAAGAACAACAGCTGCCTTAAATAGTGTTGTTAATGATGCTCCACTTAATATACCTGAAACAAGTGTTAATCCTGTATCGCCAGTAAAATTTCAAGAACAAGTATTTAGTCATTCAAGCGTTAAATTATTAAAGCCAAACGAAATAGATTTTGATGCAAAAGCTTTTCAATATAAAGGAGAAGTAGATGCTTCTGGAGTATCATCAAAACTAAAAGATGTAAAAGACTGGAACGATTACGCCGCAGGAGCGTTAATGGTTTATCAAAACAAAGAAGGTAAATATTTTGTTATTGATGGACACCAAAGACTTGGATTGTCTAAAAGATTAACCAGTCAAGGAAAAGACATTAATTTAGTTACTAAAGTTATAAGAGAAGCAGACGGCGTTACAAAAGAAGAAGCAATGTTTAGTGGAGTTGTTGCAAACATTATTAATGGAACAGGAACTTCTTTTGATGCAGCTAAAGTATTAAGAACATTTCCTCAATATAATATTGATACGTTGAAGAGAAGTTTCCCTATGGGACAAAGGATGGCAAAAAATACTGCCGGACTTGTAAAACTTTCTGATGATGCTTGGGGACTTTTTGTAAGTAAAAATGTTAATGAAGATTTAGCAGCAAGAGTAGGAGAAGCATTTACTAAAGAAGCTCAAGTTGGAGTTTTATCTGGTTTAAGAAATAGAAAATTTGCTACACTAGCAGAGATGGATAGTACCATTGCATCTATTAAGGGTATGCAATTAAGAGTTACAGAACAAACTGATTTATTTGGTACACAGTTTATTAAAGATTATGCAATTATTGAAAAGGCAAAATTAATACAATACGTTTCTCAAAACGCTAAAAGATTAAAATTAGGATTTGAAAGTGCAATAAAAAATGATAAAGAATTAACAGCGGCTGGTAATGTATTAGATCAAACGCAAAACTTAAAAGCAGCAATAGACAATGAAAAAATCACAGAATTTATTAACACAGTCGGAAATAGAGTTGGACAATACGCAGATGAACTCAACGCAGCAGCTCTCAAATTCAGAACCGATCAAGCAGGAGCAAGACTTGATGCAGTCAACGCAACAAGAGCAGCGCTTACAAGAGGGGATTTTGAAAGCACAAAAGTTAGCAGAGGAAATGACTTTGCTGAATTTAAAGATACGACACCTAGGTTACCTGAAAAACCAGCAGAAGTTATAGACCGCAAATTTGCAGACGTAGAAAATAATATAAAAGTTGTAACAGATGCTAATAAGAAATTAGACGATCAAATTTTTGGAGATGCTGGAACTACTCCTGTTAAAACAGATGAAACTGTTAATGCTGTAGACAATGCTGCAATAGATGCAATAGAACGTAAAAAATTAGATTTAACACCAGAACAAAAAACAGTAGTTAATAAGATTGACGAAATTGTTAATGGTGAAAAAATAACTGAGCAAGACGTTTTAGATATAAGAAATTCTGCCGAGGTTCAAAAGGCAATAAATGAACGAGCAGATTATTATAGTAAAAACCATACAGACGTTGCACCAAATTTTGTTAATGGAAAATTTACAGACGAATATTTAAATAATAAGACTTATACTTTTAACGGCAAAGAATATAAAGGCGTTGATAATATAGTTAATGCTATTTATGGAACAGGCTCAAAAAGTAAAGAGCGTATAGCAATTGTTATTACTGGTTTGCCTGCTTCAGGAAAATCAAGATTATCTTCTCAGTATAAACAAAAAATTAATGGAACAATTGTTGATACAGACTTCTATAGAGAAGTAATACCAGAATATAATAATGGCATAGGCTCAGCTGCAGTACATTCAGAAGCTAAAGTTATATTTAAAAAAATGTTTGTTAAAACATTAACAAATGGAGATAATATAATATTGCCAACACTTGGTAGAAATGAAACTCCATTTATTAATATTTTAGAGTCTTTAAAAGAAGCTAATTATAAAACTGCAGTAATTAGATTAGATGCGGATTTAAATGTGGCTAAATTAAGAAATTTTAAAAGAACTTTTGAAACAGGAAGATTAGTTGAAGAAGATATTTTAACTCAACAAGTTGACAACAACATTAAGAATAATTATATTAAGGTTACAAATGAACAAGCAAATGCCAAAGCAGAAGTTACAACCTCAAACGATCAAACAAACTTTATCTCAGGTTCCGAACAAGACGTTATCAAAAGCCTTACAAGAGACGGACAAATACGAGGAAATGTTGATGAAGGAAGCGTTACAAGAAATCAAACAGCTGAAGCTGAAAAAGCAATAGATCAAGCTCAAGAATTACCTACTCCAGAAAATATTGTTAAGATAACGGACAAAGAAGAAGTTATATCTTTTTCTCCAGATGGAAAAGAAGTGAGAGTTAAAGATTTATTACAAGATGAATTTGACGACGTTAAATTTATTGAAACCCTTAAAAATTGTATATGACAAAAGGTAACTACACAGAGTGTTTATCTACTGCTTTAGATGATAAATTAATTACTCAAAAGCAACATGATGAGCAGATTGATCTTTTTGAAAATTTAAAAAGACAGTTTATGGATTCTGGTTTAAATGAAACAGAAGCCTCTATTAAAGCAAAAGTTAAAGCTTTTGATGACTTTACAAAAGAAGCTGCATTTAAAAAATATTATAACAGACTTGTTATAGTTGCTAAGAAACAAGCTGAATTTGATTTAAAAACTTATAGAAATTTAAATGGCGAAGCAGATTATGGAACTGCCTTAAATGCTATGCTTAACTCTTTAGAAGCTAATGCCAAAGGAATTAAAAGTGTAGATGGTTTAGTTAAATATGAAGTTGGTTTAGCGCAAAGATATTTAGAAGATTTATTATTAAGTCAAAAATATAAACCAGGTGGTTTTTTAACTGCTGAGCAAAAAGCAACTAATAATGATATTATTAGAGCTGTTATAGATGGTTATAGTAGTAATAAAAATGCTACTCAAATTGGCGAGGCAATCTCAAAAGTTTTTGAATTACAAAGAACTAGATTTAATTCTAAAGGTGGAAGAATAGGAGTTATTGAAAATTACTTTCCGCAAATTCATGATGCAATAAAAGTCATGAAAGTAAGCTCTGATGAATGGGTAGAGAAGATTATTCCAAAATTAAATCTTCCAAAAATGATTAATAATAAAACAGGTTTTGCATTTACTGATGAAACAATAAGACCCTTATTAAAAGAAGTTTACGATAGCATTACACAAAAGGGGTGGAACAAATTAACTCCAGGAGAAAAGTTTGGCAGAAGAACAGCTGCTAATACAAGAGGAGATCACAGAACATTAATTTTTAAAAATGCCGATGCTTGGCTTAGTTACGCCGATGAGTTTGGCGATACAAATGCTCTAACAACTGTAATGGACCACGTTCACTCTATGGCAACAGACATTGCTATGTTTGACAGATTTGGACCAAACCCAGAAAATATGTTTGCGTATTTAAAACAAGTTGTAATGAAACAAGCTCAATTAGATCAGTCTAATAAAGTAAATGGAAATTTTGTAAGAAAACAAAGATTTGATTTTTTAGAACAAGAGAGAGCAACTAGACTTATTGATAGAGCAGAAAATATGATGAGTTATTATTCAGGAGAACTGAATAAACCAGCCAATGTTATTGCAGCAAGAACTATGGCTTCTATTAGAAATTTATTACAATCTGCTCAGTTAGGAGCTGCATCATTATTAACTCCAGGAGACTTTAATACACAAAGAATTACAAATGCTTTTAATGGTCTGCCAGTTACAAAGTCTTTGGTTACTTCTTTAGATTTAATTCAACAAGGAATTAGAGGAGATGAAACTGGAGCAAGAAGAGCAATTCGTTTAGGTTTATTAGCTGAAGGAATGATTGGCTTAAATCATAAACAAACAAGATTTATGCTTGAAGTTCAGGGATTAGAAGCTACAAAAAGAATTGCAGATGGAATTTTAAGAGTTACGGGTCTATCTCATATTACACAATCTGGTCAATGGGGATTTGGAATGGAATTTATGGGACATCTTGCAGATGTTTCAAAAAAACAATTTTCAAATTTACATCCTAAATTACAAGAAGCATTTACTAGATATGGAATTTCTAAAGCAGATTGGGATGTTATAAGAAATACTAAATTGTACGACGCTGGTATTGATGAGCCAAAAGTTGCTGGTCAAAATATAACATTTTTAAGACCAGATGATATTAGAGTAAGAACAGATATTCAAAATCAATATGCAGAAAGTTTATCTTATAAACTTTTAAATATGATTAACACAGAATCTATTTCTGCTGTTCCAACTCAAACAGCTCAGGGTACAGCTTTAATTCAAAAGTATGGAAAGCCTGGAACTTTTGTTGGAGAATTAGTTTTATCTGGCGCAATGTATAAACAATTTCCACTTACAATATTTTTAACTCATATTCAAAAAGGTATGCAGCAAACAGGCTTTAATAGAATTGCTTATTTGTCTGATTTTTTTATTTCAACAACTTTACTTGGTGCGTTTGCAAATGAAGTTAGAGATATAGCTAAAGGTAGAAAAGGCAGTTCTTTAGAATATATTTCAGAAAATCCTTTAGAGTTTTGGGGTAGAGCTGCAGCAACAGGTGGTGGTTTTACATTGTTTGGAGATTTTATAGCAGCAGACGCTAATAGATATGGTGGTAGTTTTGCTCAAACACTTGCTGGACCAGTAGTTGGTTTAACTCAAGATGTTTATAATATTCCTAAAGAAAACATTAAAAGACTTATTAATGATAAAGAAACTAACTTTGGCGGAGATATAATAGACTTTTTAAGAAGATATACTCCTGGGGGAAATATATTTTATTTAAAAAATATCTATGAAAGAGGCATATTAGATAATCTTGCTAAATGGTTTGATAATAAAATAGATCAAAAAAACTCTGATTTAATCAAAAGATACCAAAAAAGAGGTCAAGAATATTGGTGGGAGCCAGGGGAAACTCTACCAAGATTTTAATTAATTTTATACTTGCCAATGTTGACAATATTTGGCAAAGCAAAGTTTATACTGAGCATAATAACGCCAGTTAATTTGCAATAAAATTTTTCCCTAAAAATTTAACTAACAGAATTACTAAATGACAATATCTACAACTATTGTAAAAAATTCCTATGCAGGAAATGGAGCTACAACAGTATTTAATTATAACTTTAAAATATTATCTAGTTCAGATTTAAAAGTTATTATTCGTTCTTCTACAGGAACAGAGACTACAAAAACTTTAAATACTCATTATACATTAACTGGAGTTGGTTCAGCTGGTGGTGGAAGTATAACTTTTACTGCTGGAAATATTCCAGCGTCTGGACAAACTATAGTTTTAATTAGAGACACAACTCAAACACAAAGTATTGATTATGTTGCTAATGACCCATTTCCAGCTGAAACACACGAAGAAGGTTTAGATAAAGGAATTATTTTAGCACAAGAACTTCAAGAAGAAGTTGATCGTTGTATAAAACTTTCAAGAACTAATGCAATGACTTCAACTGAATTTACAGTTGGAGCTGCAGATCGTGCAAATAAAATTTTAGCTTTTGATGCTAATGGAGAGATTGCCGTTACTCAAGAACTTGGTACCTATAGAGGTAACTGGTCAACTGCAACTTCTTATGCTGGTAGAGATTTAGTAAAAGATACTTCTAATAATAATATTTATTATGTTAACACAGCACATACTTCTTCTGGCTCACAGCCATTAAGTTCAAATGCCAATACAGCTTATTATACTTTAATCGTTGATGCTGCATCAGCAGCTAGTTCAGCAACAGCAAGTGCTACAAGCGCTGCGGCTGCTTTAGCTTCTCAAAATGCAGCAAGCTCTTCAGCCTCAGCTGCAAGTTCTAGTGCATCAGCAGCAAGCTCAAGTGCATCAGCTGCAAGTTCATCAGCCTCAGCTGCTTCAAGTTCGGCTGCAAGTGCTGCAACTTCTTACGATGATTTTGACGACAGGTATTTAGGTTCTAAATCTTCAGCTCCAACATTAGATAATGACGGCAACGCATTAATTAATGGTGCTTTATATTGGAACTCAGTATCTGCACAAATGTTTGTTAGAGATAGTGGAGCTTGGGTTGCAATAAAACCGACAACAGTTGAACAAGGTAACATTACAACAGTTGCTGGTATATCTGCAGATGTTACTACAGTTGCTGGAATATCTGCCAATGTTACAAGCGTTGCAGGAAATTCTACAAATATAAATTCAGTAGCTGGAAATTCTGCAAATATAAATACTGTAGCTACAAACAATGCAAACATAAATACAGTAGCAGGTGCTAACGCAAACATTACAACAGTTGCAGGAATATCAGGTGCAATAAGTACAGTTGCTTCTAATGCAGGTAATATTTCAACAGTTGCTACAGATATTGCAAAAGTAATTACTGCGGCTAATGATTTAAACGAAGCCACTTCTGAAATTGAAGTTGTAGCAAATGCTATAGCTAATGTTGATACAGTTGGAACTAATATTGCAAATGTAAATACAGTAGCAACTAATATTGCAAATATTAATGCTGTTAATTCTAATAGTTCAAATATTAATGCAGTTAATTCAAACTCTGCAAACATTAATACTGTAGCTACTAACAATGCTAACATTACGACTGTTGCAGGTTCTATAGCTAACGTAAATACAGTTGCTACTAATATTGGTTCAGTAAATGATTTTGCCGCAAGGTACAGAGTAAGTGCAACAGCTCCTACTACAAGTTTAGATTTAGGAGATTTATATTTCGACACTACTTCAAACACAATGAAGGTGTACTCTAGTGGTGGATTTATAAATGCAGGTTCTTCAGTTAATGGTACAGCAAATAGATTTAAATATACTGCAACAGCAAGTCAGACTACATTTACAGGTGCAGACGATAACGCAAATACATTAGCTTACGATGCAGGATTTTTAGATGTTTATTTAAACGGAATTAAATTAGTTAATGGTTCAGACTTTACAGCATCTTCTGGTACTTCAATAGTTTTAACAGTAGGAGCTTCTGCTTCTGATATTTTAGAAGTTATTGCTTATGGAACTTTCCAATTAGCTAACTTTAGTATTACCGATGCCAATGACGTTCCACCTTTAGGAACTGCTGGACAAGCATTAAGAGTTAATTCAGGAGCAACAGGTCTTGAATTTGCAACAATACAAGCATCAGAGATTACAACAGTTGGAAACGTATTTTCTAACTACAACGAAATTTCTAGCAACACAACAATCACTACAACAACAACTAAAAATTCAGTTTTGTTTGGAACGATTACTGTGTCTGGAAGTGCAATTCTAACAATAGCTGGTTCAGGCGATTTTAGAATTATTTAATAACAAACAAACAATAGGAAAAAAATAAATGCCTAGTAAAATACAAGTTGACCAAATCGCAGGTGCGACAGGTTCAACAGTAACTTTACCATCTGGTCAAACTTTGGATTTATCTAGTGGTACAGTTACGTTACCGAATAGTGCGGTAAATTTAACAACAAAAGTAACAGGAACACTGCCTGTAGCAAATGGTGGAACAGGATTAACAAGCCTTGGAACTGCTTCGCAAGTCTTAAGAGTTAATAGTGGTGCTACTGCATTAGAGTTTGGAACTGTAAGTTCTAATTTTGCAGATGGTTCTTCTATTTCTACTGCTTATGGTCTTAAAGCATGGATTAATTTTAATGGTAATAATAATAATATTAGAGGAAGTGGTAATGTTTCTTCAATCACAGATAATGGAACAGGAGATTTTACAATAAATTTTACTACAGCTATGCCTGATGCAAATTACGGAATAGCAAATTTTGAATATTATTCTCTTTCTGACAATACTATACCAGGCGTAAATAATCACATGGCAGAAGGAAGAAGAAATACAGGAAGTATGACTGCTGGTTCATTTAGAGTACATACAACAGGCGGTTCAGCAGCTCCATATTTGCAAGACCATGAACAATCAACATTTTGTGTTTATCGTTAAAAAAAGGAAAATAAAAATATGAAAAAAATAATTTATAAAAACTTAGATAATTCAATAAGCATTATAGTACCTGCTCCTGAAGCATTAAAATCTATGACAATAGAACAGATTGCTAAAAAAGATGTACCAACAGGATATAAATATAAAATTGTAGATGCTTCTGAAATACCTAGCGACAGAGAATTTAGAAATGCTTGGACTATTGATGAAACAGAACTAACAGATGGAGCAGGAGAATGATTATAATAAACATAAATAAAGCCAAAGAAGTTTGGAAAGATAAAATTAGAAATGCTAGAATTTCTGCATTAGAAAAACTAGATGTAGATTTTATAAGAGCAACAGAACAAAGATTAGACACTTCAACTATCGTTGCTAACAAACAATTATTAAGAGATTTACCAAGTCAAGTAGATACAGCTAATTCAATAAATGAAATTAAAGCTGTGTGGAATAATCTTTTAAATAAATAACAAACAACAACAACTTAACTAATAGGAAGTCGTAAATGACTAAAGCACGAGATATATCTAAGCTATTAAGTACAGCGAATGGAAAGATAGCAGGAGCAAATCTTGATGTTTCATTTGAAAACATTTCAGATAGCGGAACAGCAGGAACTAAAGTCGCATCAGGAACTACAGGACAACGTGGTTCTACTGCTGGTCAGATTAGATTTAATACGACTACAGGATTAGCTGAGTATTATACTGGTACGGAGTTTAAGATTATAGATAGTCCACCAGCAATTACAGCAGTATCTCCTTTAGAAGTAGATAGCACAGTAGGTGGTGATGTTACTTTCACTATAACAGGAAGTAATTTTCAAGCTGGTGCAGTTGTTAAATTTGTAGGTAATGATGGAACAGAAATTACAGCATCAACAACTACAGTAAATTCTAGTTCATCTATTAGTGCAATTATTGCAAGAAGCTCTTTTGTAAATGCTAAAGAACCTTACGATGTTAAAGTTTTAAATACTTCTGGTTTATCAGGTATTTTAGATAATCAAATTAGTGTAGATAGTAACCCCACTTGGAGTACAGCTTCAGGTTCTTTAGGTTCATTTTATCATTATGATACAGTTAATGTATCAGCTACAGCAACAGATGCAGACAGCGATACAATTACATATTCAGTTTTATCAGGAACTTTACCTACAGGTTTATCTTTAAATTCTTCAACAGGTGCTATTACAGGAACAGCAGGAGTAGTTGGTTCAAGTACAACTTCTTCTTTTACTTTAAGAGCAACTGCAAATTCTAAAACAGTAGACAGAGCTTTCACAATTACTGTAGCACCTGCTGTACTTTCATTTTCATATACAGGTTCAATTCAATCTTGGACTAAACCTGCGGCAGTTACTTCTGTAACAGCTTATATTTGGGGAGCAGGTGGCGGCGGAGGTGGTCGTGGACCTAATGCAGTAAATGGTAAAAATGGAGGAGCTGGTGCATATAGCACAGGAATTATAAATGTTTCTTCATTAAGCAATTTATATTTTGTAGTTGGTCAAGGTGGTTTTGGTGGTGGAGCTTCTAATGAAAAAGGAGGAAGTGGTGGCGGTCTATCAGCAATATTATCATCTAGTTCAATTACACAAGGAAACTCATTATTAATTTCTGGTTCAGGAGGAGGCGGTTCTGGTTCTGATGGTCAACAAGCTGGAGCAGGTGGCGGTGGTGGTTATGCTAATCAAAATGGTTCTGGTGGTTTTGCAGATACAAGAACAGGACAACAGACAGAAGGAGGAGGAGGTACTACTTCAGCAGGAGGTTCTGCTGGTAATGCCACTATATCAGGTAGTTATACTTCTACTTATCCAACAGCAGGTTCAGCATTACAAGGAGGTAATGGTGGACAACAAATAGGCGGCGGTTCTTTAAATAGTGCGGCTTATTATCAAGGTGGAAGAATGTATGAAGATATTGGTGCAGGTGCTTGGATGGGTGGAGCAGGTGGAGCAGGTTATTTCGGTGGAGGAGGTGGAACTAATGGTTACGCAGGAGGTGGCGGCGGTGGTTCTGGTTATGCCAACTTATCATTCGTTTCAAGTGTAAGCGGAACTAATGGTTCTGGCAATTCAACAACAGCACCTAATAATGGAAGTACATATTATGCAAGTGGAATTGCAGTCGGTGGTTCTCCTAATACAAATGGTGGTAATGGAAGAATAGTAATTACTTACTAACCTCAAAAAGACCATAAGTCTTTTCTTAACAACTAACAAAAAAATAATATGACAACACTAACTATACTTATAGTTTTTATAATCGGAGCTTGGCTTGGGTGGAGATATGAAAATCTAATTAATGATTTTGTAGAACACTTTAAAGGATTGAATAATAAAAAAGATTAACAAACAAACAACAAGGAAACATTATGTTTAAATTTGAACTACCATCATACGAACAAGCAAAAAAAAATACAGAGCAGCTTATTAAAGATTGCCAAAAGTTTTGGTCAGATTTTTTTGAAGATGTAGAAAAGACTTTAAAAGAATACTACAATGGTAAAAAGAAATAAAAAATCTGTTAGCTCAACTGTATCTTTAAATTCAATAGATCATAGAATATGCGAGTTACAAAAATTAATTAAAGAAAATTCATCAGAGATTCAGGAAATAAAACAAGAGATCGCTTACGGCAAAGGGGGTGTTAAGGTATTGGTATTTGTTATTGGTATCACTACTACACTTATCGCTGTCTTAAAATTTTTAAAAACAAACTGAAAAGAAAAACAAACGTAAAAGGATTATACTGCGAACAAGTTGCGCAGCAATATTTTTTGCAACAAGAACACTTAGTTGTTTTTGCTCCTGTTGGTGGGATTGGTCCCATAGACTTTGTAACGCTTGATTTAAACACAGGCGTATACCAGCCTTATGATGTCAAATCTTTTAACGAGAGAAAACAAAAATTTAGAGTAACAGCAGATAAGCTTGGTACTCTTAAATCTCCAATACTTAATACAAAGATTTATAGACCGGTAACTAAACTGCAAAAGAAACTTAAAGTTAAATTAATATATGTGGATGCAAGAGACAATAAATAGAATTAAACAACACGAAGGTTATAGAGATACTATTTATACTGATAGCCTTGGTTACAATACAATTGGTTATGGTCATCTTGTTGTTGAGGATGGCTTTGTACCAGGTGTTCAATATTCAAAAGCAGAACTTGAAAAAGTATTTGAAAAAGATTTTGCAATAGCAGTTGAAGATGCAAATAAATTAGTAGGAAGCTTCGGTATTGCTGATGTTGCTTTTGGCGTTGTTGTTGAGATGTGTTTCCAACTGGGATTACCAAGAGTTTCAAAATTTATAAAATTTTTAGACGCTTTAAAAAATAAAGATTACGAACGAGCAGCTGATGAAATGTTAGATTCAGCATGGTACAGACAAACGCCAGGTAGATGCCAAGAGTTGTCAAACATAATCAGAAAGTGTCAGGAATAAATGTTACCAATGTTAAACGCAGTAGCGCCTTTAGCTAAGATTCTTTTTTCAACAATTGAAAAATCAGTTCCAGATAAAGATTTACAAGCAAAGTTAAAATCAGATTTACAAACACAATTACTACAATCTAATACACAAGAACTACAAGCAGCTGCAAAAATAGTTGAAGCTGAAGCAAAGGCTGGATGGTTTGCATCAAGCTGGAGACCATTACTTATGTATGTTCTTATTTTTATTCTTGTATGGAATTATATATTTGGTCCCATTGTTAAATTCTTTTTTGGTGCAGCAATTACAATAGAATTGCCAGGAGATGTCTGGACATTATTACAAATAGGATTGGGTGGTTATGTAGTTGGTAGATCAGCAGAGTCTGTTGCACGAACTATGGCAAACAAACCTAAAGAATAATAATGAGTGATTTAAAATTAAGCGATCAAACACAAGTATCTTTACCAATTAAAAACATAGTAGCTATTGTATCTGCTATCGTTGTTGCTGTTTGGACTTACTTTGGAATAGTTGAAAGACTTAATAGACTTGAGACTAATGAAAAATTAATGGCGCAAGATTTATTAAAGAAGGCAGATCAAACTCCTAAGAACCAAGAACTATTTATGTTGATTGAGTATCAAGCAAAGACAATAGAGAAGCATACAAAACAATTAGAAGAAAACGTACATACAAAAGTTTTAATTAGTCAGCTTGAAAAGAAAGTTGATAAACTAGAAAAAGAATTAGATTCAGTAAGAGGTAAATAATGATTGAAACAGTATTTGCTTTACTAATGTTTCTTAATGGAAAGCTAGAGAACTATTCCCCAAAAGCTACAGTTGCAGATTGCTTAGAACAAAAGCGTAAAGTTGAAAGAGATGGAAACGCAAACTCAACTCAATGGCAATGCAAAGAAATAAAAGCAATTGTAGAAGTTGATAAACATGGCGTTAAAAGAATTAAAGAATTTAAAGAAGATGTTACTAAGTAATGGCTAAGAAGTTTCAACATGACAAGCTTACAAAAAAGACTAAAAAGAAAAGACCGGGTAGGCACAGCAAAAGACCAAACAAACGTCATTCAAAAAAAGAATATAAGGGACAAGGAAGATAACCTGGTAGTTGCATTTCCAAACAAGGATATGTTTAAAAATGTATTTTAAATGTATTTACTATTCTCCTAAGATTAATTGTTTTTTATTAGAAATTTGTAAGTGCAAATTAAAAAACTCGGTGCCAACAAACGAAACTGAATTAAAAAAACACACAGCTTTACACACAGCTAACACAAAAAATGGCGCACTTCCTAGCTGAAAGTGGCTCCCCGAGCAGGACTCGAATCTATTAGCAAAACGCTTTTTAGTTTTATTTACCAACACTAATAAGTTTATTTTGCAATTCTAAGTAGACAAATCAGTTAAGATAAAACCATTGGTATATCTAAATTCATAAAATTTTTTAAAAATAAACACACAGTTCACACACAGATTTTAATTTTTTCACACACAAGCACTAAGACTTATTCTTAATTTTATAATTTTCTTTTTTATTCCACTCATAAAAACTTTCAGTTGTATCTTGATGAGCAATCTCTCTGCATGCTTTAAAGTATTTGTCGTAGCAACCACCTTCATAATGACAAAAGTTTTTACCTTCCGCATTAATTACCCAACCGCCTTCATTGGATAGATGTTCCTTCCCACACCAATGGCACTTGCCACAACCAAACACTTTTGCTTTTGACTTACTCAATTTTAGATTTGAGTTTCAATATTATTTATAACTTGTACCGATGAAGTTACTTCCATTGGAAAGTAAAATCGTTCTACAGGTACATTGAATATGTCTGAAAGTTTTTTTAACTTTAAACACGATAAAGTATTTCTAGCCTTTTCGTATTTCTGTATTTGTTGGAAGGTGCAGTCTAGCTTTTCAGCTAACTCTACTTGTGTTAACCCACTTTTCTTTCTTATTAATTTTAAGTTTTCTCCTATTATATTTCTTATCTTTATCTCATCTTGAGATAGTCTTGTCATTTTTAGCATTATCATTTCCTTTTATGATTAATGCGATTTCTTTTTTTTCAAATTCAAAAATATTTTCTACGTTTGCAGCTTGGTTCTTATTAGATACGCTGCGCATGTAGTGTTTAATAAATACAGGTATTGTTTCCCATCCATAACGTTTACAAAATTCCTTCTCATCAAACTTACCGCTGTTCCAAACAAGTGAACTAGATAGTTTTCTAAACGGAGACAATCCACCTTCCCATTTAATGCCAGCTCGTTTTGCCGTTGCTTGTATATGATCGTTAGGAGAAGTCTTTGCAGCTTTAAATAATCTTGTGTACTTTCCTTCGCACTCTCTTTTTGGATTAATATTAATTAACTTCCAGGCTTTAATTAATTTAAATATCTCAGGAGTTAATTGTATTTGTCTTTGACCAGCTGAAGTTTTTGTTCTGTTTTCTAAAAAGATATTATGGTTATTAACTGAATGAGTAATGTTCCATATATTATGTTTATAATCAAAATCTTCAAAACAAGCAGCCATAATTTCTTCTGCTCTAGCTCCACTCTCATAAGCTAATTGATACATTAACTTATACTCATTAGACTTTTCGTTAATGATTAATTTAAATACATCTTCTTTAGTTATATAAAATTCTTTTTTTGTTATTGCTGTTTGGTTATTATTTCTTACACCTTTTCTTATTTCATAATCTAAGATTTCTTTAAGGTTACCAATGTTATATTTTCTATCGCGCCAAAACTTTATTGCTCTTTTAAATGTAGCGATTGTATCTTTGTATGCTTTAAAGCTTATTGTTTGACCCTTCTTATTAGAGGCTCTGGACTGGCTAACGTTTAACTTTGGAATATAAACCTCGTTAAAATCAGATATTAAATACTCATCTAAATAAGTTTTATTTATGTAAGGTTTAATATGATAACTTAATAATGATTTGTAACCTTTGGCTGTAAAGTCTGTAATAATATTAGCTTGAACTTCACTATCTAAATTGTTCAGATAATCATTGAAGGCTTGATTAAAAGTAATTCTTTGGTTTGCTCCACCTTTAACAACTTCATCTACAAGTAATTGTTTTTTTAAAGCATTAGCTAAAGACTTTTGGCTAAGAGAAAATGTACCTTTTGTAATTCTTTGACCGGTATTTGTTACCTGGTAAACTTTCCATTTATCAGAATTTTTTACAACCCAAATCGGCATAAATATACGTTAACGATTGTATACCTTTTTGTCAACTAAATATATTTATTAGTCTATCTTGGCTAATTCTAGGTTTTCGCCTTTGATTTTTGATCTAACTAATCTTAGAGTCTTTTCTTTAACTCTAATCTCAGCTTCTTTTGGTGGCATTTGTAAGTTAATTAAATAATTTAAATCATCAGATTTAACTGAGGCTACGAAGGTACACTCCATTCTAAACTCTTTGATAAAGACCGGCTTATTCATCTTCTATAATCGTTTCTAAGGGTATTGTTTTAGTCTGTATTTCTTTTGGTATATAATCTTCTAATTCAATTTGATGGTTCTTAATTCTATTGGCTGCTTCAATTAGGTATCTAAGTAAATCAATGTTTTCTTCTATTGCTTCCTCAATGAATTGAAGAGGGGTCTTTTTAAGATCGCGCATTTTAATGCCAAATCTCTCCATTCCTTGTTGGTCTCTAACAAGTATTCTGCTTATTAATTCCTGTGTATTTGGGTCATCACTAAGGCTCATTTTAATACCTTTATACTTCTTGCAGTACCTGGGATGCTAATAACCCATTTACGCTGCTCTAATTGCTTTATAACCTTATGTATATGGCTTCTAGCCTTGCAGTTATTTGCCACCGCTATTTCTGCATACGATGGCGAATAACCATGCTTCCTAATATAAAGCTTAATAAACTTAAATATTTCCAATTGTCGTTTAGTTAAGCCGTATTCCATATTATCTTCTCATAAAAGCATCTGCTCCGCTGAATACCTTTTTAGGTCCAGCAGACGAGTTAGCCGCTTTCATTTCATTTTTTTTAACTGTTATACCAATGCTGCCATCCTCTTGGATGTAAGCATAAGCATCACACCACACACCATTAACAGTAAAGTTTTTCTTCCATTCTTTACCGCCAGGCGCATCAGCGTTCATAGGTAATACAAAGTCTGGGTGCTTATCTTCAGTCTTTTTAGAATTTTTAACTAAAGAAAATTTACACACAAAGTTTGGGTCTTGCTTGTATTGTTTGTCAGCCATTCAAGTTTACTCCTTTATCAAGTTGACGTTGTTTGTTTTGAATTACAGTCGCAATTTCTTGCGCTGTTTTTTTATCTTGCTTCGCCAAGCCTTCTAAATAATCTTTATATTCAGATAAGACATTGTTGAAGTTCCCAATATGGCTAGCTGAATTAAGTTTCTGTTTTAAAACTTCAACTTCATCCAGGCTAACACCACTATTAGAAAACGTTTGCTGCTCGTGCATTTCTTCTTGTGAAAAATAATCTCCATGTAAATTTAAAATCTTTAAAACAGCTCTATCTACAGCTCTCTTTTCAGCAACAGCTACAAAGAAAGGGAAGTCATTATTAACCGGATGACTTTCGCCAGTTGTTGTAATTGTTAATCCATCTTTTTTAGCTACAGCTTTAATGATGCAAGATTTTTCTTTTAGATCGGCTGCCATAACCACTACATCAATACTTACATCAAACATTGCAGCTAAACGCTCAACACTTTTATGAAGTAAAACATTAATAGTTTTCTTTTTGCCGTTAATAATATTTTCTCTTATATATCCGCCGCCATCTTGTAATAAGTTTAAGGCTGCTTGTTCTGGGGTTTGTTTTAATCCAATTACATTTTTCATAGTTTAATTTGAGTTAGTTAAGGAAGGTAGATTTGTTAAGGTAGAAATCGCGTTAAACCTTACTGCGTCATTACTGATTGCAGCTACCTTCCTATTCTTAAAATATCCTGTATCAACAAGGGTAAGGGAGATAAGTAGTAATATTAAACCTAATATAACTACATAATGAGCCAGGTTTATTTTAGGAATTTTGTTACGAGAGAACTTATATCTCTTCTCTAAAATCGCATGCTGTATTGGTGGTATTCTATCGCACATTTTAATTATAAATTTTTTAGCCATAATTCCTTTGCTGCAGTTCTATGTTCCTCTGCTATAGACCAGTAAAATGGATGCTCCATGTTCAAAGAAATATCTTGTGTCCAGGTATGCTTGCCGTCATGTCTTGCCATTAATCGTTCGCGTCTTATTGCAATCAATCTCATCTTATCTTCAAAGACTTCTCTATAATGGGGTCTCATTTGTTCGCAGTTATCTTCATTAAATATTTTGTAACCATCTTCTTGAACGATAACTAAGTTCATTCTTTTGCCAGTTGCTATATTGTAAAACCAACATTGTAATAAATGTTCTTGCGTAGGAGTTTCGCTTATTTTGTAGATTGAATGAGCGTAAGAACCATCATCTCTTGGCTTTCCTGTTCTTCTTCTCCATTTGGTTTTTAATTCTATACAAGCATCTTTAGATTCAAAATCTATGCGTCCAATAGTTGGAAGTTGACAGCCTTTTAAAAAAGAATGAACTGTACGCTCACAAGAAATTTCTCCTTTAAGATTAACTTCTTTAAATGCTTTAACTAAATTTTCAAAAGTTTGAGCAAATCCTTTTTTATTCCAATCAAACTGCTGAGCATCTTTTTCGTCCGTTGGTTTATAGTCTGTTGAGTATTTAACAAACTCAGATTGTAAATGTTTTTTAATATATAATTTATCGTTCTTGCTTTCCTGAATAGTATTTTTATTTTGTGCGTCATAAATATGATCTGCAAAAACATTTTGTGCAACATTTCCAATAGCAACTCCAGCCATCATCTTGCTGTTTGTTTCAAATTCTCTTCTTTGTTTTTGTGTTAAAAATAAATATTCAAAACTCCAGCGATCATCTGGTTTATTAAATTGTGAAGGGGAATGATGATTAAAATTATAAGCGTAAACCCATGAAGGAACTTTTTTAATAGAGTTTAAAATATCATCTATTAAATTTAACTCTTGAGAATTTTTTAAGTTCTTTTCTTGCTGCATGGTACTAAAAACAAATCACTAATGTTTATAGTACAAATCAGTAACGAAAGTTGACAATTACGTCAACTAATTTTTATTTATGATTTAAATAAGTTCCATCAAACATACAACTAATAGGTTCGCAGTATGTCAT